>CAACVD010001600.1_pt1 | contig 10860 bp, 9 predicted proteins | sample 2381771 | NCBI WGS metagenome assembly CAACVD01 (sample SAMEA5211965, study PRJEB30684) | marine metagenome | biome: Marine; feature: Epipelagic; material: Water | collected 2015-10-15 | depth 15 m | reverse complement strand
ACAATTTTTAGAGGGCAAGATACTTCTGATGAAGCAAATAATTGGTTTGAGTTTTCAGGGGATGTTGATGTAGCTTTAAGTCCTATAACTCAAGATCAGTTCAAAAGAATATATTGGTCTGGAGATGGTGTTCCGAAGATGGCTCCTACTTCTGTGGCTTTTTCTTCTGGCTCTACACAATATCCAAGAGGAGAGTATTTGCTTGGAATACCTAAACCGTTGACACCTCCGATTTCTTCTGGATCATCTGTTGTAGATATTACAAAGTCAGTTAGAAGGTATGGTTATACTTTGTTTGATTCTGGTAGTAATTTTTCAAGCTCAAATGAAAGTGGTCTTGGAAGTATTGTTGAAGTAAATGCAATGACTCAATCGGTAGACTCAGGTACTTTGCATCCAGAATCGTTTTCCGCAGTATCTTCTTCGTTATTTGAAATAAATTTTAGTGTTGAACATAATTTAGAACCAGAAGATTTTGTTTCGTTTTCTGGAAGTACAGAAGTCGGATGGAACACACAATGGGAAGTTGACTCCGTAAACTCATCAAAAAATATACGGATCAAAAATACATCAACGTTTCCATCAAGTAACCCAGCGGGAAGTTATATTTTGAAAAAAAGGTTTGTACCTAAAGTTACATTAACCTTTTCTAATGAGAATATTCCTGAAGGAATTACTACTACAAATTTAAAAAAGAGAGTATATAGAGAAGCAAGTGATGGAGTTTTTTATAGAGTTGGAGAGATCTCTAACTCAGAAAGAACGCTTGTTGATATAGTTCCTGATGCGAGTGTAACTACAACATACTCGACCAGTCTATCAACAAGCCTTGAACAAACTCCTTCAGCTCCAGTTTCAGCTCCGATAACAACAATAGACTTTGATGATGATACTATTCAAGACGGAAGAACGTTATATGTAAAAAGTGCTTCTGAAAATGGCACAGATAGAATCATAGAAACCGAAGGTTCTCACAATTTAATTGTTGGTCAGCAGATTACAAATTTTACTTCTGGTGGTGGTTCTTCAACCGTATCAGTAATTGAGTCGCCAACGCGCTTTAGATTTGTTTCTTCTTCAACATTACTTGCCGTACCGTTTTCAATTAGTGTTCCAGCAACGTCTACTGTAAATCATATCTATGCTTATAGTTTTAAAACAACTAATGGAGAGTCGCCATTATCTCCGCACTCTGCAATTACAAAAGTAAAAAATGGAGAAACAAAAGTAACTGTCAATTTAGCTACTACAGTTCCGACAGAAAGATTAAACATAATTAAAAAAATAATTTATCGAGCCACAGCGACAGTAAGTTCGTCTGATGGATCGTATACTATCTCGGACAGTAATTTTAAAAAAGTGTCAGAAGTTCCACCAAGTCAAAATACTTATGAAGATACTGCATCTGACAGCAGTATATCTAGTAACTCTTCTCCTCAAATAAAACCTGATGTTCCTAAAAACAATTTCACGGCAATAGCTTCGTTACCGCCCACAGTCATAGCAGAAAGTAGAAACTATGTTTATACCTATGTATCTGCTTATGGAGAAGAGGGTCAACCAAGCGATCCAAGTACAAGAATAACAATTAATCCTTTCGAGCCAGTAGATGTTACTACTCTTACTGCGCCCACGGGAAACTATAACATTGCGAAAAAATTTATATACAGAACATCAAGTGGTACGGGAGACGCGAACTTTCAGTTTGTTGGAGAGATCCCTGTTGCAACAACTGGATTTGTTGATAATAAAAAACAAGTTGAGTTAGGAGAACTAATAACTGCAAGTTCTAATGAACCTCCTCCGTCAGACATGAAAGGTTTAAAGGTCATGGCTAACGGAATCATGGTTGGCTTTAGTGGAAAGGATGTTTGTTTTTCAGAACCATTTTTACCACACGCTTGGTCTTCTGCGAACTTCATACCAGTTGATCACGATATTGTTGGACTGGGTACGTTTGGGCAATCGGTGGTTATTCTTACAGAAAGTTATCCTTATATAGCTACAGGAATAGATCCAAATGCGATGAGTTTACAAAAGACTTCTTTACAGCAAGCCTGTATATCTAAAAGATCAATTGTTGAGACTGGTAATTCTGTGATTTACGCATCTCCTGATGGTCTAGTATCTATTGGCATAAATGGAGTAGACGTAATTAGCAAGTCTGTATTAAGTCAAGAACAATGGCAGTCATACAATCCTAGTTCTATTCATGCACATTATCACGAAGGTCGTTACTACGGTTTTTATAAAACAAATAGTACAAGTGGGCAGATTATATTTAATCTAACTGGAAGCGATGCTCCTCTTATTTTAGGAACTCAATATTCTTCAGCGGCAAGGATTGTGCCAGTCGATGATTCGATATTTATTACTGATTCAGGAAGCATAAAAAAATTAGATAAAGCCAGTACATTTAAAACGTACTTTTGGAAATCTAAACTTTTTGAGTTTCCACAAGAGGTTAACTTTTCGGTAGCACAAGTGAACGCAGATTCTTATGGTTCAGGCATTACCTTTAAATTATTTGCTGATGGTGTTTTGAAAGAAACTGTATCAACAACCAGCGATGAACCTTTTAGATTATCCGCTGGTTATTTAGCAAAAAATTGGCAGTTTACTTTGGAAGGTACAGGCAACGTGACAAGCGTTATGATTGCTCAAAGTTTGACTGAGCTAGGAGATGTATGAGTACTAAAATTCCTAGTATACCTAACGTTTCTGAAGAAACTGTTCTTCAGGTGGTAGAAGCCTTAAAAAATACATTGGATGTAAGAGAAGGAAGAATTGGAGATCAATTAGATAAAGGGGTTACGTTTAGAGATCTAGTTGGTTTAGGATTAGCGCAAGACAAATCTCAAGAAGTTGTACAGCAATCGTTTACGACAAATCAAATTACAAACAATTTGCCTGTATATTCGATGAATTATAATTTTGAGCAAGCGTATGATCCTACGACAGATTTAACTCCTCCCCCACAAGCAAATGAGTTGTTCACGAAAACAACAATTAACACAGTCTTTTTATCTTGGAATATACCTTCATATAGAAATCATTCGTTTTCTGAAATCTGGAGAAGCGAGAATGATAACATTGGCGATGCAGTTCTAATTGGTCAATCAACAACAAATCAATTCGTTGATAATGTTGTTCCTGATATCGAGTTTTATTATTGGATTCGTTTAGTATCTAAAGCAGATATAACAGGAGCATATTCTTTGGAGCCAGTATCGGCTAAAGCTGAAGTTAGCCCAAAGTTTATTATTTCTGCTGTTGAAGGAGAAATTGGAAACAGTTCTTTAAATATTGAGTTAGGTAATAGAATTAATCAAATCGAAAACGATACTCAAAGAATATTACAAAATGATTTAGGATCTATAATTGCCGAAGAGACTGTGATTCGAGAGCAAGTAGAAGGCGGTCTGCTAAGTCAGTACACAGTAAAAATTGACGACAACGGTGCAGTAAGCGGATTTGGTTTAGCAAGTCAAACTGTTGATGGAAGTGTAGAGTCAGCTTTTATTATCAGAGCTGATAAGTTTGCTATTGTACAACCAACGTCAACATCAACTACGTTGACAGGAACACCAGCATCAGCATCAATACCTTTTACTGTAGATTCTGATGGAAGAACAATTATTAAAAGTGGAGTTATCGGTAGTGCTTCTATAAGTAACGCAAATATTGAAAGTCTTGCAACTTACAAGTTAACGGCTGGAGTTTCTGAATCTAGTGTTTTTCAGGGTGGTCAGGGACACTTTGATGAACTAAGTGCTGGTAGTAATAGAACCTTTTCATACAGTACTGATGCAAATGGAAATAGAATTGACATAACTACTATAAATGGTGCAAGTATGTTTATTGGCGATACTTACGCTAGATTCAATGCTGATTATTTTAAAATAAATAATAGTCAAGGCACTCAGTTTACTCCTTTTGAAGTATCTAATAACGTTGTTCGGATAAATACAGCAGTTATTGGAGATGCAACAATTGGTTTTGCAAAAATTTCTGATGACATTCAATCAACAAACTATTCGAGTGGTAGCTCTGGATGGAGAATTTTTAAAAATGGTAACGCTGAGTTTAATAATATTACTCTAGGCGGTGGAACTGGTTTTGCTACAAGTAGCGATTTAAATGGAAAAGTAAATTCAACTGGAGGTACATTAACTGCTGGACTTGTAAAGTCGAGTGACAATAAATTTATTATTGATTTGAGTAACAAATCAATTACCATTACTTCGTGAGAAATCTATGACACATATCATGGCTGGTAAACTCATAGCGTTTAAAATTGATCCGTCTCAAGGAAATAATTCTGGTTATCTTTCTGGAAGAGCGATAAGTGATATTGTAAATTTTTCTACTGGCTATTCAAGTTTTTTTATTACTAATGATAACGACTCTAGTTATTTGGCTGATATGTTTTATAGTGCTGGTGGATATAGACTTGCTGGTGCATCTGCACTAAGTGTTGTTAATAATATAGACAACATAATTTGGAGTAGTTGGCATTTTGATTATTTTGAACATCTCGTATCAAGCGAAGCTGATAATGTTTCTATGCCCTCATATCCTGTTCAATTTTCAGGGGGCAAGGACTCTTATAATATTCCCTACACTCAAACACAAAATCACACCATAGTAAGTTTTTCTACTCTGACTCAAACATTTTCATATCCACCATTATTTACTTTAAAAAGTTCTACATACCCGACAATTGGAAATCAGTTAGTTCTTAAATATGGTAGTGATTCTTACAGAATTTTAACACCGTTTGCTACTACTACTGAATTAGCATTTAGAGAGTTAGTGTACGTTGGTAATACAGCAATACCTAGTGAAAATTTAGGAACAATTGGATATCATTTAATGAATACTGGAAGCGATGCTTCGTTGAACCACGATGTAGATACAAATGATTTGCTTATAAATGATAGCCGAGTAAAAATAGGAACAGGAAAAAAAGCATTTAATAATCAAAAAGTATTGTTTGATAGCGATAAAGATTATTTGCAAAAAAGTAGTTCAGGAGATATTGAGTTTTATACGGAAACTCAAATAGGGTCAATTATTGGTACAGACTCATATTCTGCTGGAAATGAAAACAATTTTTCTAGTTTTGCTCAAACAAACTCGCCAGCTTCAGCATCTCTCAATCCTCTTGAGATGACGCATGACCCAGATCGATGGAACGTTGCTGTTTTTATAAACAAAAATGGCTCAGTTGTTTTTAGTGAGTCTGCAAAAAATAGTCCGTCAATTAGTTATAGGTTTCAAGAATCCTTTGATATTTCAATTCATGGAAACTTTCAAGGCAATGTTATAAAGTACGAGATATAAATGACAGTAGAAATTTCTCAATCAGGTGGTTTGACTTTTAGAGTAACAGACACAACTGGTAAAGTTAAATTTGATATTAATAAAAAGCAACCAAAAGTAATTCAAACATTTCATAATATTAATCATTATCAAAATATTAATTGTAATTATATTATCAAGCAAACAGGATTTCAAACTGGAGCGGGAACTACTAATACATTTGATACATGGGTTGTTGCTTCTGGACTTCATGCTTATCAATCTGTAACTCATATAAGCCCGACAAATGGATTTTTATTAGTATTTATAATGTTTCCGAATAGCGGTAGCTATGACAATACAAATCTAGTTTATGCTTCTTCTAGTTCAGCCAGCTATAACGCTCGGCATGATAGGGAAGCAATGTTTATTCATCCGCTAGGTGCATGGATACCCGCAAACGGTGGAAAAATAATAAGGCACTATTTTACTCAAATGAATATAACTCAAGGTAGTGGGTACAAAGGTTTTTCTGGAACGCAGTTGTTTTTTTATAATTGGACAGATAATCCATCTTATTCAGCTTCGGCAACTTCTGGATCTGCTAGTTATAAATATATTATTTATTACGGTCTTAGTACAAAATGCACCAGCATGGTTGGTGCAAGAACAACAACTAGCAACTCTAGTCTTAACTCAGATGGGAATCCCCCAGCAATTTATAGTATGAGTGGGGGTCTTAATACTGTTGGAATCGGGACTGCAAAGATGAAAGCTACAGAATGTTATATGGCAACCAGATTTTATATATGTAAATAGGAGAGATATGTATTTTTTAAATTGTATTCACTACGCTAATTTATTAGTTGAGCAGAGAACTCAAGTAACAATCGAAATAAAAAAAACCGAAAATAATATTACAAAACTTGTTGATACGGTTGAGTTTTTTATTCCTAAAATATACCGAGAAAGAAATTCAGGATTTGATTGGGAGTGTAGAAGGTTTCTCAATCAAAATGGTTATCCTGATATTACTTATGATGAAACTCCACCAGCAACATTTATTCCTGATGCAGACCCTCTTACTCCAAGTAATCCAGAATGAGAAAAATAGTAATCGGAGAACAACGTATTAAAGATTATGTTGCAAAGAAAACAAATGAAGAAGACTTTGGGACTTGTGCATCTATAGGATTGCTAGACGAAAACGATAATATTCTTGCTGGCGTTGTTTATAACATGTGGAGTGGTCATGCGATCTGTATGCACATAGGAGCAGAAGAAGGTTCTAATTGGTTTAGCAGAAGATTTGCTACGGCTTGTTTTAATGCAACGTTTGGTTATTTCAATTGTAACAGAGCCACGGCTTTAGTTCGCAAAAGCAATATTAAAGCGCAAAGGTTTGTAATCAAACTCGGATTTATTGAAGAGGGTGTTGTTCGCCAAGCATGTAGTGATGGCGAGGATTTGATTATGTTTGGAATGCTGGCAAGAGAGTGTAGGTTTCTTAAATTAAACAAGGAAGAAAAAAAGAAATGTATAAAGTCTTACAAACTGGAGAACAATTATGATTTACGATTGGGATATCATGCTCCCAGAGAGAGCATTTAGGACAAGAGGAGTTGGACGTTTTGGCGGTATGACCCTCGAAGGAGGTAAAGGCAGTAAGCCCCCAGATTTTACACCACTAGCACAAAGTATGGATAGAGTTGGCGACCGCATGGAAAAGCTGGGAATGGAGCAGTTGCGTTTTGGTGCGCGTCAGTATGAACAACAATTACCTCTAATGCAAGATCTAGTTAATACTCAACTCGAAGGTCAACAGCTTGCTATGGATCTAGCGAGAGAAACAGCGAGAGAGAGATTAAAGTATCGCGCTTTGGAAGATGAGTTGATAGGAGAAGTAAGAAGATTTAACGAGGAGCAAGCTAGAGATCAGTTTTCTGGTCAGGCTCTTGCTGACGTTAATCAAGCGATAGGAACACAGCGTAATGTCGCATCTCGCAATTTACAAAGAATGGGAATCAATCCAAACTCAGGTAGATTTGCTCAATTAAATAACCAATATGCTTTACAAGGATCTGCGCTAGGTTCACAAGCAATGAATCGAGCAAGACAGGGAGCGCAAGATCGAGCATTACAAATGAAAGCGAATGCTGTTGCTTTGGGAAGAGGATTACCGCAACAAACTTTATCAGGGATTTCTACTGCTGGATCTTCTGGAGCGCAAGCTGGAAATATTGCTCAAGCATCTGCTCAACCTATGGTTAGAGGGTATCAAGGTGCGATGGGTGGGTTACAAGGACAAATGAGCGCTATCGGTGGTCAAGCGAATATTCTAAATCAAGGGTATCAAAACCAACTAGCTTATAACCAGCAGAAAAATTCTATGCTTTCTGACGCTGGTCAGTTAATCGGAATGGCGTATGGAGGTGGATATCTTCCATTCAAAGATGGTGGTTCAGTAGAAGATCCAGTTTCAGGACGTAAAACTAAAAACCAGTCTGGCTCTGGCGGTTTGATTAAAGGGAAAGGAACATCGACTTCTGATGAAAACCCCGCGATCAATCGTGATAATGGTCAGCCTATTTTATTAAGTAACAAAGAGTACATTATGCGTGGCGATGCTGTACGCAAAAATGGAAAAGAGTTTATGGATGCAATAAACAAAGGCGAAATCACAGTAGCAGATTTTAAAGGCAAACGTAAGAGTGCCTTGCGATCATCATAAAAGACGGAGAAAACACAATGGCAACAGCTTTAGGAAAGGGAGTACTCTCAGGAGTACTAGCGGCAGATCAACTTAGCAGACAAAGAGCGGCAGACTCTCGAAATGATTTATTGTTAGGAATGCAGTTGCAATCAAGTGTTGCTGAGACACAAAGAAAGACTGAAAAATTACGACAAGAAAGACAGTTTTCACAAGAAACTTCAGATGCTTTTACTACAATTTTTACAGAAGTTGATCAGGGTGGAAATAGAGTTTTAAAAAATTTAAGTGATGACGAAGGATTGAAAGCGTCTATGGAATTTCAATACAATCAAATCGCTTCAGGTTTACGCAACAATCAGTTTACTAAAGAGCAAATTGATAAAGCGTTTACAACAGTTGATGGTTTAAAAAAACAAGGCTTAGACAAATTAGTTCAACGTTTAATTATAAATCCTAATGATGAAACGAATAGAACAAAACTTACAAACAAATTGAACTTACCTAAAGGTACATCCTTTAATGTACGATTTGGTGGAGGAGTAGACTCGCCAGCGGGCGGTAATCAATTTACTCCTAAGTTCACAGCAATGATTCCAAAAGGAAATGGACAGATGGACGAGAGAGATATTACTCCTTTCTTTCAGGCAGTTGCTATTCAGTCTATTTCAAACATAACGAAATCACAGGAAGATGAATTAAACTTACAGCAAAAAGAGGTAGATATAAGAAAAACTATATCGGACACTAACAAAGTTGATGCAGAAACAAAAGAAATTCCTTTGGATGCTCTAACAAACAGAAAATATAAACGTAGTAAGACTAAAAGAACTGATGCACAGACACAAGTACTTATGGATCCTGATCCAGAAAAGTTTGTAACCATTGAAAGTTCTATCGGGTTACTTACTGGAGAGCCAAAAATGATGTCTTCCAGTCCTCGTATCACACAGTCTTTAAGAGGGCTTGGAATTTCACAAGGACTAACAAAAGTCAATGCAGAAAGATTTGTTGCAGAGGTTACAAACGAAATGATGTTAGAAACAAAACGGTTGTTAGAAATTGCATCAAAGCAACAATCTAGTTACAAAGAGGGTATGAGTATCAAAGATGTATTCGGCTCTTTGAAATATATAGAAACAGAAAACAGGATCATGGAAAAATTGTTAGAGAGGAAATTAAAGGATCCAGTTGTTGCAAACAAAATAAAATCAATATTACAAGGGCAGAACTTAAAAGTATAAAGTGTACAACAACAATTAATGCAACCAAGCGACCCATAAATTAGGATAAACATAATGGCAGAAATAGATATTGATGCTTTAATAGATGAGAATTCTATTGCAGAAGAAGTACCCGCAGATAATCAAACACAACTTCAAGAAGCAGTTGTTGATAGCAGTCAAGAGGTTGATGTTGATGAATTAATATCGTCAAGTTCTGATTCGGAGTTTGATGATATGAAGTTTCTGGAAAGTATTGGGGTTGTTGACACACCTAAAGTTATGTCTGCGACAAATCCAAAGGGTATGCAATCTGGTCAACCAAAAACTACCTCTATGTTTGCGGGGGCATATTCAAGATTACTTGAATTGACTGGTAATCTTGCTCAAGGTATTGCACGGGTCAATAAAAATGACACGCAAGCAGAGAAGATTATAAAAGCAGTTAGAAACCCAGCCCCACTTTTTTTAGAGGTGACAAATAAATTGAACCCCTTCTCGGAGAATATGAGCTGGAATCGTTTGTTCCCCCAGCCTTTGTGCTAAGTCAAATCTATGGCGACCAGTAATAATTTCTTTTGTGCCATTAAGTCTTTGCCATACAATGATTGGAGGTGTCCCTACTCTTTCATATTTATCTGCAACTAATGGAGTAACTATACCCCTCTTATTCGCACCAGATTTAAACTGTTTCACAGTACCTTCTAAAACCAGTTCATTTAATGGAACCTCAACGGTGGGTACACCATCAAGTTCCGTATTACTAGACTCTCCCTGATTTAATTCTTCTTCTTGTTTGTCGGGTATAACTTGCTGAGATTCAGAGAGATTCGTCGAGGTTTGTTCCAAGACTTGACTATCATCGCTAACTGATCCAACAATTGTATCTTGTCGGGCTTGTTGTCGGTTTTCATTTAATCTTCCTTTTGCAAAGTTTTGAAATGCCCTTGCACTAGATTTACGAGCTTCAATAATTCCTTGTCTTTCAGTAATAAACTCAGAGCCTTGAAGTTTCTGTAAAATCTTTTTATAAAAATCGTTAACTGCATCATAGAGTTGCCTAGCAACAGTCTTATTCTCCATGCCAGCATAGACCTCTTGCCAGAAAGTAACATCAGACGATTGCTCTCCAACCATTTCTGCCACAAGCTCAGAATCAAATAAAGTAGAATCAACATCGCCTGAACGATTGTCTATTGCCTGTCCTAACTCCTGTCGAAATTGTTGTTGACGCTCCTCTGGTATTCGACGTTTCGCAACATCTAATAACGTTTGAAATTCTTCAGGCATTCCGGTTGTTAAAATCAAAAGCCTTCTCATCAATAACAATAGCGTCTCGACCTTCTATCCGAAACCCATTAAACTTTCCTAATTTTCTTCCTATATTTGTAACAATACTTTGGTCAGATGAAAAATTTACAAACACTAAGTCAACATCAAATACGTCTTTTATTGCGTTTTGAATTTTTGCCATTTTAGGAGAATAATTTACTTTATTGAGAACAACTGTTTCATCTTCTGAAAGTTGAAACTCTCTATTAAGTTGATCAGTAGCATCATCGAAGATATCGTCTTCATAAACTTTTAATTCTACAGAACGACTATCTAATCCTTCATTAATTG
>CAACVD010001597.1_pt1 | contig 10861 bp, 14 predicted proteins | sample 2381771 | NCBI WGS metagenome assembly CAACVD01 (sample SAMEA5211965, study PRJEB30684) | marine metagenome | biome: Marine; feature: Epipelagic; material: Water | collected 2015-10-15 | depth 15 m | reverse complement strand
ACGAGATTATGGAGTTCCCAGCCATACTGGATGTCGTAAATAAGAAAACTCATAAGTCAGAGCAGAAACCGTTGTGGCCTGAGTTCTTTGACCTTGACGCGTTACTACGTACAAAGGCATCTATGCCAGCTTTTCAGTGGAACGCGCAGTATCAGCAGGAACCAACAGCAGAAGAAGCATCACTTATCAAACGGGAGTGGTGGGGCATATGGAAAGAAGAATATCCGCCCGAGTGTGAATATGTGATAATGTCTTTGGATGCGGCAGCAGAAACACACAATCGTGCTGACTATACAGCATTGACGACGTGGGGTGTGTTTTTGAATGAACACGAGGACAATTATAATATTATATTGCTAAACAGCATAAAGAGGCGTATGGAGTTCCCAGAACTCAAAGAACTTGCCTTGGAAGAATATGAAGAGTGGGAGCCGGACGCGTTCATAGTCGAGAAGAAAAACTCTGGCACGGCTCTGTATCAGGAGATGCGCAGATCTGGACTGCCGGTACAGGAGTACACTCCGCATAGGGGTTCAGGAGATAAGTTGGCTCGTTTAAACTCTGTATCAGATATCGTAGCGTCAGGACTTTGCTGGGTTCCTGAGACTCGCTGGGCCGAAGAAGTGGTAGAAGAGATTGCGGGATTCCCGTTTATGAGTCATGATGACTTGGTTGATGCAACTGTTATGGCTCTCATGAGGTTTCGTCAGGGAGGCTTTATACGTCTGCCTAGTGACGAACCGGAAGAGCAACAGTATTTTAAACATCGTAGAGGCGGGTATTATTAGGGGTCAGTATCATGGCAGTTGAAAAGGGACTATATCAAGCTCCTGTGGGTTTAGATGCAGAGGACGATAAATCCAAAGATCTGGAGATTGAAATCGTAAATCCTGAAATGGTGACTCTGGATGATGGTAGCGTAGAAATTACCATAGTCCCTGACGCAAAGCTTCCAGCTGACATTGCCTTTGACGGTAATCTGGCAGAAGTCATGGAAGACACTGCTCTAATGTCTTTATCAGAAGATCTCATAGAATTGGTGGACTCTGACACTTACAGCCGTAACGAATGGGCGGATACATTCGTGAAGGGTCTTGACGTGTTAGGATTCAAGTATGAAGAGCGTACTGATCCTTGGGAAGGCGCTTGTGGTGTGTATTCTACTGTGTTGGCAGAAGCAGCCATACGGTTCCAAGCTGAAACCATGAGCGAGACTTTCCCTGCCATGGGGCCGGTGAAGACCAAGATTCTTGGTGAAGAGACAAAAGAGAAGACTGAATCTGCCGCTCGTGTTAAAGCTGACATGAACTACGAGCTGACAGAGAACATGATAGAGTATCGTCCAGAGCATGAGCGTCTGCTCTACAGCCTTGGACTCGCAGGTTCCGCTTTCAAAAAGGTTTACTATGATCCGAACATGGGACGACAGGTTGCACTGTTTATACCCGCAGAAGATTGTATTGTACCCTACAGCGCATCCCACATAGAAACTGCAGAGCGTGTTACACACGTTATGCGTAAGACCAAGAACGAAGTAAAGAAGCTACAAGTCGCCAGATTCTATCGTGATATAGAGCTATACGATCCACAACCATATCACTCTGACATTGAGATACGTAAAGCTGAAGAAGGTGGATACTCTCTTTCAGATGACGACAGACACACACTGTATGAGATCCACGCAGATATTGTGATAGAAGGTTTTGATGATTCAGACGATGAGATTGCAAAACCATATGTCGTGACTCTGGAACGTGGTTCAGGTGATATCCTGTCCATATACAGGAATTGGAACCCTGACGATCCTTACATGTTAAAGCGCCAACACTTTGTACATTATGCTTATGTGCCGGGTTTTGGTTTTTATGGACTCGGGCTTATTCACATAATTGGTGGGTATGCACGAGCAGGAACCTCCTTGATACGCCAACTTGTCGATGCCGGTACGCTCGCTAATCTGCCCGGTGGACTCAAATCCCGTGGCTTGCGTATCAAGGGGGATGACACTCCGATTGAACCGGGTGAGTTCAAGGACGTTGATGTGCCATCAGGTAGCATACGCGATAACATTATGCCGCTACCTTACAAAGAACCGTCACAGACACTTCTGGCTTTGCTGGATAAAATCACTAACGAAGGCCGCAGACTGGGCGCAATCAGTGACATGAACATATCGGACATGTCAGCTAATGCACCGGTAGGCACGACGCTGGCGCTCTTGGAGCGTACATTGAAGCCTATGGCGGCAGTACAAGCCCGTGTTCATTACGCCATGAAGCAGGAGTTCAAGCTCCTCAAAGCTTTAATGGCAGAATACGCGCCAGCCGAGTATTCGTATCAGCCTGCACGAGGGGAGGTATCTGCCCGTCAGACTGATTATATGATGGTGGATGTAATACCTGTTAGCGACCCTAACAGTTCTACTATGGCGCAACGTGTAGTGCAGTATCAGGCTGTGCTACAGATGTCATCTCAGGCACCACAGATATATGATCTGCCACAACTGCACAGACAGATGATTGAAGTTCTTGGAGTAAAGAACGCAGATAAACTTGTTCCACTTAAGGAAGACCTGAAACCGGCAGATCCTGTTAGCGAGAACATGAACGCGCTGGTTGGAAAACCGTTAAAAGCGTTTATCTATCAAGATCACGATGCGCATATCGGTACGCATATGGCGTTTATGCAAGACCCGCAGGTTGCTCAGATGATAGGTCAGAATCCACAAGCACAACAGATTATGGCTGCTTTGCAGGCTCACATTGCGGAGCATTTAGGATTCAAGTATCGCAAGCAGATAGAAGAAAAACTAGGCGCACCACTACCTGCACCAAACGAAGAGCTTCCAGAAGATGTAGAAGTTCAGCTTGCACGAGTTGTTGCAGAGGCTGGCAAACAACTTACGCAGGCAAATCAGCAACAGGCCGCACAACAAGCTGCACAGCAGCAAGCGCAAGACCCTGTGTTCCAACTGCAACAACAGGAAATGCAGATCAAAGCACAAGAAGTGCAGCGTAAAGCACAGAAAGATGCTGCTGATGTGCAACTTAGGCAGGAAGAGCAAAAGCGCAAACTTACCAAAGATATGGCAGATGCGCAGCTTAAAGAACGTGAGTTAGAGCTTGAGAAGTTAGAGATTGGCATTGACGCTAAAAAAGCTGGTGTAAAGATGCAGGCTGAGAAACAAAAGAACAGAGACAAAGCTAAACTGGAGGCTTCTAAAGTCCTTACGCAAATTAAGAAAGATACTTAAAAATGGCTAAAACCGTCTTTGACGTGCTTATTGAAAAACTAGATGAAGATAAACATACAGCATTACAGTTTCTTGGAGGAGGTGGAGCTAAAGACTTTCCTCAGTACAAGGAGATAACGGGCATGATACGAGGTCTAGATGCCTGCAAAAACTATGTAACAGACCTTTCGCGCAATTACATGGAAGATGATGATGACTGAAGCGGTTAAAAAAATTACTCCTGATGAAGATTGGGATGCACAACTACCTAAACCTTGCGGCTATCGTTTATTGATAGCACTACCTGATATAAGTGATTATTACGAGGGTAGCACTCTTTTAAAAACTGACAGTGAGAAACACAAAGAGTATATCATGTCTATTATGGGTGTGGTCATTGATGTGGGTGATGCCGCATATTCTGACAAGGATAGATTCCCTACTGGCCCTTGGTGTAAAGTCGGTGATTATGTGATGTTTCGCATGAACACAGGCACAAGATTTAAAGTAAACGGTAAAGAGTTCCGTTTGATGAATGACGATTCTATAGAGGCGGTTATCCCCGACCCTCGTGGAATTTGCAAAGTCTAGGAGTAGATAATGGCATTTCAAAAAGTTGAGTATGAGTTTCCTGATGAAAAAGATAAAAAGCCTGAGATAGAAGTGGAGGGTTCAGATGCCGTTGAAATTGATCTTTCTGGTAAGGCAGCTAAAGAGCCTGATCCAGAACCTGCGCGTACAGACAATATTAGTGATGACGAACTTGAGATTGAAGTTGTTGACGATACTCCAAAAGCTGATCGAAACCGCAAAGCTTCTGAGCCACCAGCTGATGTCACTGATGAAGAACTTGAAGAATACTCTGATAAAGTTCGTAATAGAATCAAGCATTTCAGTAAAGGCTACCATGATGAGCGTCGTGAAAAAGAAAAAGCCATCAGGGAAAGACAAGAACTTGAATCTTTAGCTCAACGTCTTGTCGATGAGAATAAAGAGTTAAAAGGCACGGTTGGTAAAAATCAGTCAGCCATGCTTGACCAAGCTAAAAGATCAGCTGAAGTTGAATTAGCAAGTGCTAAAGTTGCATATAAAGAAGCGTATGAGTCTGGAGATGCAGAGGCAGTAGTAGAAGCACAAGAAAAGTTAACAGCTGCTAAGATTAAATCTGATAAAGTAAATAATTTCAAACTTCCCGCTTTACAGGAAGAAGAAACTCCTGTTAATGTGTTACCAGAACCCGCCCAACCGGTGGCGGACCCCAAAGCTAGAGATTGGGCAACAGCTAATCCGTGGTTTGGGTCCGATGATGAAATGACAAGTTTCGCCATGGGCGTGCATAATAAACTAGCTAAAGACAACGTTGTTGTTGGAAGCGATGACTACTACGAGAAGTTAAATGCTCGTATGCGCCAAGTGTTCCCAGATAATTTTGAGGACACTTTAGAGGAAGTAGAGGTTGAGAAGCCGAAACAAGCTAATGTGGTTGCTCCCGCAACGCGGAGCGTAGCACCTAAAAAGGTCAAACTAACGCAAACACAGGTAGCTATAGCTAAACGACTTGGAGTTCCTTTAGAATTATACGCCCAAAAGGTTGCAGAAGAGATGAGGAAAGATAATGGCTGAAAATCGTATAGATCGTGAACAGACCACTCGTGAAAAAACGACCCGCACTAGAGCTTGGCAAAGGCCAGAGACCTTGCCCTCACCAAATCCCGAGCCGGGTTACGCATTTCGCTGGATTAGAGTCGCCACGCAGGGGCAAACTGACGCCACTAACGTTTCCTCAAAATTTCGTGAAGGTTGGGAGCCTGTAAAAGCTTCGGATCATCCTGAGATTACAATGGTTACTATTGAGAACGAGAAGTTCAAAGATAACGTTGTGATTGGTGGTCTTATTCTTTGTAAAGCTCCAGAAGAACTTATTGCAGAACGCAAAGCCTACTACGAAAGTCAGACGGAAGGGCAGATGCAATCAGTTGACAACAACCTTATGAGAGAAAACGATCCTCGGATGCCGCTCTTTCATGAGCGTAAAACAAAAGTTACTTTTGGCTCTGGGGGTTAAGTAAAAACCTTTTATGTCTGGAGACAAATAGATGGCATATCCTACCATTGATGCCCCATATGGCCTCCGTCCAATCGGAATGATTGGTGGTCATAGCTATGCGGGTTCTACACGTAAGATCCCCATCGCTTCAAACTACGGTACGGCTCTCTTCTATGGAGATGTGGTGCAGTACAAGAACGATGGAACCATCATTATCACCACATTGCAGAACGATACTTCTGTAGTGGCCGGTGTTATTGGTGTGTTTATGGGTGTAAGTTACACCGATCCAAATACGAACCAGTTGACATTCCGCCAAAGCTATCCCGGCAGCATTGTAGCCGATGATATCGAGGCGTATGTGTGTGACGATCCTAACGTACTGTTTAAAGTGGTAAATTGTACTAGTGCATCAGCTGATGGTGCCACTGGCGGTTTACTTCCTGCATTTGTTAGCCGTGCTAACGCGATCTCCTGTAATGCGGAGCTTGTGCTTAACACTGGTGTGACAGCATCAGGCAACAGCCGTATGGGTGTATTTATTAACAATGTGGCTACAATCCTGCCAATCACCGTTGTTGATGTCGTTCCTGACACCAAGAATAGTGACGGTAATTTTGTTGAGTTTATTGTTAAATTTACACAGGGTTATCAACGTTATCAGCAAACCGCTGGCGTATAAGGAGGAGTAGATAATGGCTATTTCACGCGCACAACTACTTAAAGAACTCCTTCCCGGCCTGAACGCTTTGTTCGGATTGGAGTACGCAAAGTACGGTGAAGAACATGCAGAAATCTTTGAAACAGAGACTTCTGATAGATCTTTTGAAGAGGAGACCAAATTATCGGGCTTCTCAGCAGCACCAGTCAAAAACGAAGGCTCTGCCATCGAATATGACAACGCACAAGAGGCGTTCACCGCTCGCTATTCACACGAAACAGTTGCAATGGGCTTTTCAATTACTGAAGAGGCTATTGAAGATAACCTGTATGACTCACTGTCATCTCGTTATACTAAAGCACTGGCTCGTGCGATGGCATACACAAAACAAGTTAAGGCAGCAAATATCCTGAATAACGCTTTTGCTGCTGGTACTACATATGGAGATGGTAAGTCTCTGTGTGCCACAGATCACCCACTTGTGAGTGGTGGAACTAACTCTAACGAGCCTGCAACTGCAGCTGATCTTAACGAGACTTCACTAGAAGCCGCCGTTATTCAGATTGCTGGTTGGACAGACGAGCGTGGTTTGCTGATTGCTGCAAGGCCACGTAAGTTAGTGATTCCACCGAATCTACAGTTTGTGGCGACTCGTTTGCTAGAAACTGAAGGACGTGTGGGTACAGCGGATAACGACCTTAATGCACTTCGCAATAACGGTTCTATCCCAGAAGGCTATGTAATCAATCACTATCTGACTGATACAGATGCTTTCTTCCTTATGACTGACGTTCCAAATGGCTTGAAGCACTTTGTACGTAGCCCAATGGCTACCGCTATGGATGCTGACTTCAGCACTGGCAACAGCCGGTATAAAGCCCGTGAGCGTTACTCATTCGGTGTATCCGATCCACTGGGTATCTTCGGCTCACCCGGAGCTGCTTAACTAGATTAGAGGGGGGTGGCTTGCTACTCCCCTCTTTTTATTATACGATGAATTATTCCTGACAGACCCATTGGGGGTCTGACACTAGCCAAGACAGGAGATGTACATGGCTAATACTACCTTCAACGGTGCAGTCCGCGCCGAAAATGGATTTAAAGTTGTAACCAAAAGCTCCACTTTAGGAACTTTCACAGAGCAGTTAAACGCTACCAGCGGCGGTTCTTTAGAAGTTCAGAAAGTTGCTACATCTGGCAGAGACAACATTGTTGCAGCAGGCACAACTGTAGGTTCAAACAACGCTAGTTTAGGCACTGCAGCTACAATCTTTAACATCGCTCCAAACGCACATGGTTCTGGTATTGCTGACGCAGCTATCAACACCTTCGTAAACAAGGTCGGCGGAGATATCGTTACAACAATTCTTGTTGATTTGCACGGTGGTCTGGCTTCCGGTGGTGCTGCTAACGACGTTATCGGCACAGATGGTGGCGCTGCAAACGCATACATTGCAGAACTTACGAGCGCAGTGAATGGTGTCCCGTACAAAATGGAGTTTATCTGTATCGAGGTTCCAACTGGTGGTGATCCAGACATCAATCTCGTTTGTTCCGCAACAGGCACAACCGCAGAAAATGCCGCTGTGACAAGTGGAACTGTGTTGTTTAACAATGGCGACTTAACATTAGGTCTTCATAACGAAGCAGATGCAGGTGCAACCTTAGCAGCTCTGAGCAAGAAGTACCTATATCTGACATCTGGGGATGCTACAGAAGCAGCTTATACTGCTGGTAAGTTGGTTATTAAAATCCACGGCGCAGCTTTTGATTATGCTAATGGCTAATATTAACAGAGAGGGGATTACCCCTCTCCTTTCTTGAAGGAGATTAATATGGGCCATAGTTCAGATATAAAGGCAAAATTCATTAGCGATGAAAATGCGTCAGATGATGATCGTCTTGTAACAGCAGCAAGGCCAAATACTAGCGCTACGATGGCAAATACGACTTTTGCTGGGGGTGGTGCTAGGAATGTGACTGTTACTACCACAGGCACTGGTGATAACGCAAAGACTTGCACCATCACAGGCACAGATGTTTTTGGCAATGCCATGACAGAGGTTATAACTTCCACTGGCAGCGCGGCTACTGTTGCAGGCACTAAGTTGTTTCTTACAGTGACAGCTGTGGAATGTTCAGCTCAGTATGCAGCGAACATTAAAGTCGGGTCAGGTGATCTTTGCGCAGAAGCCATAAACGGAAGTAACAGAGTCAGGCTCAAAGGGTTTTCTATAGTATCTGGCGGCACAGCAGGAACAGTGGAGTTTATCAATAATACTCCAGAAAATGGATCTGCAGTGTTTAAGTCTCGCACTATCGGAACTGATAACACCACGTTAGACAGAACTATACCGGCAGATGGTGTTTTGTTTGAAGATGGTATGTCAGTTAAATACACGATAGCCACTATAGACATGATGACTTTTTTCCATGGCTAGGCGAAAAGGCACCATGAAGGGTCAAACCATCAAGGGGGGTTACAAAAGACCCACCAAAGCTGGTGCAGGTATGACAGCAAAAGGTGTTGCTAAATACCGTAGAGATAACCCCGGAAGTAAATTAAAGACTGCTGTTACAGGCAAAGTAAAACCGGGCAGCAAAGCTGCTAAACGGCGTAAATCGTTTTGCGCTCGTTCTGCGGGACAAATGAAGAAGTTCCCAAAGGCAGCTAAGAATCCTAATAGCAGATTGCGTCAAGCGAGACGGAGATGGAAATGTTAAATGCTCAGTTTATAGCAGGCACTCTATTTGTCGCTTTTGTTGGCTTGTGTGCAACTGGGCTTACGTGGATATCGTCAACCTTGTTAGAGGTTGATAAGAACGTGGCTGTTATTGCAGTTAAAGTGGATGATAACAGCCAGAAGATAGATGAACTACACACTATGTTAAAACCCATGTGGGAAGATTTCACAGGTAGAAACTACGAAGAGAATCTTGCATGGAGCAAAACCGAAAGATGATAAATGCCATACTTACAATCAAATATACCACACTTCAACGCTTGGGTTCGGAGAGAGTACACTAAGAATTTTGAGGAATATCATGGAGAGTTTTTACATGCTATGGTGGTTGCCGTGACTACGATGCCCAACCGCACTCTTAGTTTTCAAGTCATATTCACAGGATGTGAGTCTGACGATACTGACGACCCTAACGTACATGGTGGCGCTATGTGGGCTAGGATGCCTCTGACAGCGCTTGTGGCTGATGTACCCTATGAAGAGTGGCCTACAGAGTTGCCACCCTATCTAGCCCAACCTTGGGACTGTATGTCCCATTATCATGCAGTTTATAAGATTGAGCGGGCAACACCTGCACCTTGGATAGCCAAGATAGATGGTGAGTTTTATCCCGCTAAATACTACTTCACTGTGGATTATACAGACAGTGAAGTAGCCGATCATCCTGCACAACATAAACAAAGTCATGTATTGGAGTTGTTAGACGCAGGAGAATATACAGGTAACATTGTGGCGTTACCTAACAACCGGGTGCGTGTTACGCATCCTGCGTGGTTTGAAACAGGGCAAGGCGCTCCAGACTTCAGACCGAACCAACATACTTTCAATTCTAAAGAAGATGTAAGTTATGTTTGGGATACTGATCGTGTGTTTAACAACTTGTATAAGGAAGAAGAAAATGGCTAGAGAAGACGGAATGGGCGGTGGACTGCCTAGAAAGAAAGCTCCAAAGAAAAAAGGTATGTCACCCGGTGCAATGGGTGGGAGACGTTCAGGTATGTCACCCGGTGCAATGGGTGGCTCAAGAAAAAAGACAGGTCCAGCCAGAACTATTGCAGAGGCAAAACGGCGTGGACTTAGCACTTTTACCGATAAGTCAGGTAAGAAAAAAGCTGCGGTGACAGCGGAAGAGCTGAAGAAATCAGGTCTGTCTTTGCGTGATTATCTTAACAAACAACAAGGCAAGACTCGTGCAGGACCAAAGGCTCCTACAACCAAACCAACGTCAAAACCAACGCGTAAAAACCCTCTGGCTGGTAATAAGTTTTTACAAGCAAGTGCAAAGAACGTGGGTAAAACTAAGCCAACTCCAGTTCAAGTTGCTACGGGTAGTGGTAAAGCTGCTGCACCAAAGAAAACCGCTGTGCAACAACCTCTAGGCAGTGGCGTTCGCGGTAATCAACCTTTAGGGACTGGCAAACGTAATAAAAAAGATACTAGCACCCCTTACATGGGTTTCAAAGCCGGTGGCATGAAAAAGGGCTACAAGATGGGTGGCATGAAAAAAGGCTATTCCATGGGCGGCATGAAGAAAAAAGGTATGGCTGCTGGAGGTCTAAACGCCGCTATCAAAATGGTGGACAAACAGAAAAAAGGTATGGCTGCTGGCGGTATGCGTAAAAAAGGCTTTTCTGCCGGTAAGTCGGTTCGTGGTGTAGGTAAAGCCACTAAAGGCTTTCGTCCAGTTAAAATGGTTATGATGACTAAGGGTGGTAAAAAAGGCGGTAAGAGAAGAAGCTGATAGATGGTTGCAAAGATATCTACGATAAAACGTAAGATAAAAACTGGCGAAAAGATGGGTTTTAGTGAGAGAGCTAGAGCCGTCAACAAGGGGCTTTTACCAAGTGCGAAAAAGAAAAAGAGATCCAAAAGTAGGAACAGGAAAAAAGCCAAAAGGTAGTGGTCGCAGGCTTTATACTGATGAGAATCCCAAGGATACCGTGGGTATAAAGTTTGCTACTCCTGCTGACGCCAGAGCAACTGTGGCAAAGGTAAAGAAAGTAAATAAGCCTTTTGCCAGAAAGATACAGATACTTACTGTTGGTGAACAGAGAGCCAAAGTCATGGGTAAGACCGAAGTTGCCAAAATATTTAGGCAAGGTAAAGAAAGCATAAGGAGGGCTAGAAAAAATGCCTAAAGACGCTTGTTATCACAAAGTAAAAGCTCGCTATAGAGT
>CAACVD010001595.1_pt1 | contig 10863 bp, 13 predicted proteins | sample 2381771 | NCBI WGS metagenome assembly CAACVD01 (sample SAMEA5211965, study PRJEB30684) | marine metagenome | biome: Marine; feature: Epipelagic; material: Water | collected 2015-10-15 | depth 15 m | reverse complement strand
ACAACCCTCGCATAACGAATATAGTCAGAACCATCTGGCCCGTATTTCTGCATAATACCCTCTTTTTGGAATCCAAGCCACTGTGCATATCTATTGGCCCGTTCATCTGCAACAGACACACTTGCTTGGATGCGGAACAAATCATGCTCCTCTTGTATGTGCTGGAATATATAGTTGGTGTATTTAGCTACAACTTTGGGTAGTTCCAAACCTTCTTTGCCAACTAATATCCAAGCCTCACCTACGCCTTCCCACATACGATGCACACCACCTGTAGCCAACACAGTGTCATCTTTGAAGCCTGTGTAACCAATAACATCCCCATAACTAGCAAGTGACTGCTTGCCAGCTTCAGTCATCTCAAACGCAAGATTGATCTTGCTAAGATGTTCTTTTCTAAATGGTACGATGTTAGGCATCAAAAGTATTAGACCTTCTCATAATAGCTAGGATAGTCATAGGTAGTGGCTGTGTTTGCCGGACAACTACCTTTGCATCGTTGTCGTAGCCTGACGGGAAAAATATCTCTTTGTCGCCAGTAAACAATGGAATGGCTGTATCCATAGCCATACTGCTGTCTCTAAATGGTATGCGGTCTAAGTTGCTTACGTCTGGCCCTACTTCTGCACCAACAGTATCTAAGAACCTAATCGTTGCGCCGTGTATCCGTTTTACCTTGCCTTGTGACACACCATCATCACCACCAGCCTCTAGCCGTAAAGTCTCTAGCAACGATGTATAACTATAGCCGATATGCACCTTGCTTGCGCTTCTGTCCAAAGTAATCTTGCCGTCTGTTACAGTCTTGTCGGCGTGGGTCGAGCCATCTGCTAAGATGGATACTGTCTCACCCTCTAAGTGATTTAGACTGCTTATAGTTGTTGTGGCAGAACCGCTGTAAGTTAAGCCGCTATCCAAAAAGAAAGCATCTGCTCCGTCTGTTCCAAAATAGACAGGCTTCATGTAACAGATATGCCTAACAGTAGAACCATCTATAGTGCGCTTCACAGACAGGTATATAGTGTCCTCTGAGCCTTCTGGGATGCTTGTGATGCTCTCCACTGTAGCAGTGCCGCCAAGTGGGTGAGTGTGCCACCCTACGGCGTTGTTAGCGCGGTCATAGGTTAGCCCAATCAAACGCCCATCTGTGTGAACAAACCATACAATTAACTCTGGCTCTTGTTGCCACACAAAGTCGCTAACGCCGCCTCTAGTAATATGGTCGGCAAGAATAGACAAGTCGATGCCAAGCAACCCATCTGTATCTAAGTCAAACGTAATCTCTTTAACTTTTTCCTGCCCTTTTTGTATAAGGATAGTAGAGTTTCCAGCCCGTAACGGCCTTATATCTGATGTACCAAATGTTGTTTCTCTCAGTACGTTTACATTAGTTGGTGTAACAGGCTGTGTGCCAGAGCCACCAGACAGTGTAAACTCTGCGCTGGTCGTTAAGATTTGCAAGAAACGTGCTGGTAATAAGTGCTTGATTACGTTTACCTGATCAGACGCAATGGTAAAATTTAAAGCATCATCGTCTAGTATCCCGCCCGTATGGTTCTCAAAGTCAGCCGACACAGAGCCAAACAATGTTTGTGGCTTGCCTGTAGTGCCAGCGAAATACAAGCGTTGCTCATAGAAAGCTACTGCGCGAGGAAACCCTTGGTCGCCGCCAAACGCACCTAATGACCACTTCTTTGTTGCGTCAACAGACCCGACAGTATGGGCTGGCAATCTGCTGATACCCCCGTCATCTTTTTGTACTTTAGCGGTTACTGTTGTCGCGTTTGTAAATCCCGTTATTTTTACATAACCTGTGTCATCGTGCCTATACTCCCAATCCACATTACCATACGTTTCCGTTCCTTCAGTGTGGACAGGCGGGGTGTTACCTGTTGTTTGCGTACTTCCAGTGACCTGTTTGTAAACATGACCGTTGTACCTAATTGAAGCATTGTTTGCATAACTGGTTTGAGCCGCCCATATATCGTAGTGTATTTCTAATACTTCTCTTAATCGTATCAATCTTCCAACGTCAGCACTTGTAAATAAATCCGCAGATGCCGTTATTGTCGTGTTTCCCGTAGCTGATGAAGCATACAATGTTGTGCTAGTATCATTTTCATCAAGGTAGGGGCCATCTACAAAGTCTATGTCCGTCAAAGTAAAAGCTGTTGCTGTAGTTCTCGTTAGCTTTGCGGGGGCATGACTTTTGTGGGCTAGGTATATAACGTCAGCAGACTGAGCATGGTTAATCTCAAAAACTTGTGCTGTCGTATATGTTGTTGGCACTTCAACAATTTTTGATATTGTGCCACCAGATGTGTAGGCATCAAACCCTGTAGTATCTGTGTTTAATAAGACTAATTTGCTTGGCGTTGTTACAAATGCACCAGTGATAGTTGCCGTAGCACTAGATGTTCCCCCTGTAATTGTTTCACTTACAAAACCTCCTGTGGCACTGTAAATACTAATGTTATTAGAGGTAACAGTGAGAACAACTCCTGTGTTTCCAGAAGTGCCTCCTGTAATAGTTTCACCGACTACAAAAGTTCCAGAAACACTACTAATAGCATTTGAGGCTACTGTACTAACTTCAAACTCTCGATTGTTTATTTGTGTCATCCCAGACACGCCGGACACAAACACTCTGTCTGAAATTCCCGCTGTAGTTGCCGAAACAACCGCTGGGTTTCCTTGTGTGATGCCAGTTATACTTGATGAATCGCTAGTAAGTATCCCGCCGTCTTTATAGAAGCGGATATAATTATTGCCAAACTCAAGGACATAGGCTTGCTCATCACTAAACTCAAAGTTCATCAAACGCACTTTGCCGCCATCTTTCGATGTGTTTACATAGTACGTTCCAGATCTTCTAGTGGTTCCCCCTTGAGGAAAGACAAGCATATTCTGTAAAGTCTGTGCGCCTTCATTGTACTTTTCTAAGTCAATGCGGCCCTCAAGTCTTGGCGAAAGTTCACCAGCCCTAAAGTTGGTAACAATGGTAGATACTCTCGCCATGTCTTAGTACCTTACGTTTATGTATTCATTAGCCTGTGGCTGTTCTGGATAGCCTTCCATAGCATCCACACCTTTAGCTTCGCGCAACCTTGACTCATACATAACTTGCATAGCTTGTGATATAGAGTTGCTTCCTGTTATAGCGTAGGCTGTTTCTGCCGCTAACTTGTGCGCCACAGCAGATGAAAGTAGGCTGTCATATTCCTCTGTGTCAGTCACTCTAGCTAAATATGTAATGCTACAGGAATCTTCGTTTGAAAGAACTTTACGACCTTCAATCTTAAACATGACGTTGCTATCATAAGCGGCAATCTCATTGTTTACAGTGCTATTCCAAAAGGACAAAACTCTTAAACAATAAGGATCGGTAGGCAAAGTAAATTGGTAAGAAAAGCCAAATGCAGGGGCTTCACTATCTCTTGCAAGTTGCCTTCTAGTTACGGCAATATTCCAAGGATGTGAACGTAGAACCGAATCTCTTACAGTCTCGAAACGCCTGTTGCACAAACGGGCTTCTTTAGAATTTTCAGTCAAAGATGTGATGGTAGCCGCACCAAGCAGATCCATCGCTTCGTTACAAATGTCTACTATTGACGGCATCACACACTCCTAAAAGGAGCAGGGCAGGAAATCCCGCCCCACTCTGTTTTATTTAATCGACAACATACATCATTGTAAGTTCGATTGTGCCTGTGCCAGCCGCACCCGCAAGAGTGACGGTTACAGGATAACCTTCATCATCTGCGTCTACTTCGATGCCAGAGCCTAGTGCAAGCGTTGCCGCAACGTCTACCTTTTGAGCAGATGTTGATGCCGCCGCCGCTTTAAACTCATCAGCGTCTAATGCTACTACAGTACCATCAGAGTTGTTGTATGCACCGTGGCCTACAGCCAATGTTGTGGAGCCACCTAGAGCGTCATGCGCCAGTTGACCTGAGAGAATCCGTGCGCCAGTTGGCAAGCGGAACATCTCAATAACATCGTCTGCTGGTAGTGATGATGCTTCGTAAACACCATGAGCTACCCGAACACGCCCACCTAATTCGTTAGGCTTGTTCATCACGACAGGAGTTGCACGGGAGTTCGTGCGCTGGGTGGAATATACAGTTGTCATATCAAAATCCCCTATTCATTACATTCGATTTGAACGACTTTGTTTTCTTCCATCCGTGTACTGCCAATGCTCATGCAGTAGTAGACTTGAGTTGCGTAACCTTTGTCGGCACGCTCATCAATTCTTGCATTAACATCTTTGCCAATACCCAGAGCAAGACCATCTTCAGCCCATGCGAAACAGCTACGAGTTGAGCCAGACAGCGCAAGACGATTACTTACGATGAAGTTAAAGCCCATGAACTGATTGACTTCGCCTTGAACAAGAGCTTTCACAGTATTGAAGTCACTTGATGTTACATTTGTATCACCAAGCAATGATTCAATCTGGTTTGGCCCAACAGCGATGTAGCGTGGGATTGATGGATCAACGTCAGCCAAGTCCAAGATTTTCTTAGCTTCGCGCAACTTAGCAACAGTCATATCCGCACTGCCATGTGCAATTACTTGCCCAGCAGGAAGTGATGTTGAAGTTGAACCTGTTTCACCAGTAAACGCAGTACCAGTAGCCGCCGCGATGATTTCATCATCAATAGCACGACCCATAGCCGCCGCCGCCGCCATAGCGTAGGAAGAGGTTGGATCGATAAGCATACGCACTTTGTCCTGATCATCGATCAGATCCGCATACTCATAGTCTACTAGAGACACACGCCGTCTTGCATGAGGTGTGTCGATTTGTGGTGTATCACCGTGGCGAGTTGTACGCTTAACGGCTGTTGCTTGACCTACTTGGTCAAAGAAAGCGTTTTTACCATTCATAGACTCAACGCGAACTGTATCACGCAGACGGGAACCCATCTGTTGTGATAACATCTGCACGTTTGCAGAATACTGCTGGACAAACGCTGTAGTTACTTGAGATGACATATTGCCACTCCTTTTTCTACAAAGTTACATTTGAACGATTTTGCAGTGTGCTACCCGACAGCGGACACGCCTAGCGTTTTAAGACTGCTTGCGTCTACCGTCTTTCCGGTTGTCGTCAGGACGGCTTGCGCCGCTACCCTGAGTGACCACTTGGTAGTAAGTATCTACCAACTGCTCTGGGTTTAACATATCACGTTGAGTTCCAAACTCTATCGCAATACGCAAACATTCCAATCGTACTTCTGTACGAGTAAGGCCGCTATCCATGAATCATCCCCATTAGGTCAGACATACGAGCAACCGCTTGCTGTCTCCCTGTAGGGTTCTTCTTATCCCAATACGCATGAGACTTGTCATTTAACATGGCATCTATCTCAGCTTGCGCTTGTTGTGCGGACATACCCAATGCAGAAGTGCTTTCTGAAATTGTATCTTCACTGGTTACATTTTGCCTAAATTCTGCAATTTTTGCAAATGCCTTTATTACTTCTGGGTTATTACCTAGCTTTGAACCGTCAGCTAATTGTAATTCCATGATGTCGCCAGCCTCAAATTGGTCTACAACTTTCTGTGCAGATTCAACTTTAGCATCAAACTTATCGCCCCACTCTGACTGCAAAGAAGCAGATGCTTCTTCTAATGCCCTAGCGTTAGCATCGTTAGCCGCACTAACATCGTTCTGCACAACAGAGCGATAATAGTCCAACACACCTTTAGCTTGGTCTGGATTTAGGCGTAGCTTGTGAGCTATCTCAGAATACTCAGTAGCACGTTCTTCAGTTAGAACATTGCCATCTGCCGCGATGCCGTACTTGTCTGGTGTGTCTGGTCTACCTAAACGATTATAAATACCGTCTAAGTCCTCATCTGTTGGGTTGACTGGCAACGCAATCTTGTCTGCGCCAATCAAACGCTGTGCATTAACGTATGACCTAGCAAGGTTATCCACATCCTTAATCGGTGCTAGGCTTGGATGTTGTCTTAAATCTTCTGGAATTAAACTCAAGAAGTCGTTACCAGATCCGCCTTGTGCAACTTCAGCAGGAGTTTCAATAGAAACTGGTGCTACCTCTTGTGCTTCTGGCTGGACTGCCTGTTCTGCTTCTGACATTATTGATCCTCTTTCATCATGTTATAGATATGCAGTAATACTGCTCTCTTACCTTCCTCAAAGGCCGTAGCGTTGGCATCGCCAGCTACATAACTAGAAGAACGCCAATTACAACGTGCCTCTAGATCTCTTAACACTTGCTTACCAGCCTCGCCAGTAAACAAGTCATTATACATTAACCGTAGCTTTGCTGGGTCTTGCATTACTTCTGTACCATCCTAACTGCCTGTGCCGCTTGTGCCGCAGTATATACATCTTCTTGTTCTGACTGTCTCTCAGCCATCTGAGCCTGTTGCTGTGCCCTTGCTTCCCTTGTCTGCTGTATCTGGCTCTCAGAGTTAAGAACCGTCTTAGGAACGCCCAGAGCGTCAGTAATGTGCCTTACAAGTCCATCAGGGTCTACATGGTCGCCAACAGGGAATGACTGTCCAAGTGGCAACAATATCTCAAGAGCCTTCATAGTATTGTTAAGACTGCTAGACTTCTGTGCCCTTGCAAGTGGAGATACATAATCAATATCCACATCACGCCCCTGTAGTATCTCTGGTGGTTGTGCCAGCATTTCATCACGCAACATAAGAGCAAAAGTACGGTCAATCAATGGACGCAACATCTCATTCATCAATCTTCCCAGAACAGGGCCAATGACCCTCATACGTTCTTCTTGCCTTTGGATAACTTCTGTAGCAGTCATGTTTACATTACCGCCAGACAATAGCTGGTCTACATAGAACGCAGAACGAATAGCCATACGGCGTTGCTCTTCCATCTGTAGGCCAATAGGTATGTTAGCACCTACGTTCAGAGGGGTGATAGTATCTCTGCTACCAGCCCTATAAAAATTGAGGCCGCCCGGATTCGTTCGGATCGGGAGGATAAATCCGTCATCCGGCACCAGAAGTGGTGGATCAATCTGCTTCTGCGCCGCTTGGATGATGGTCTTAGACATAAGATTAAGCATCTTCACATCTGGCAACGCCACCATAGCGGGCGACCTTCCCATCGTTTCCCCAGTTGCCTTGAGGAAGCGCGGAACAACGTAAGGAAATTCTTGGAAGCCCTTTATAGAAATAGGCATCTTGCTTTCCATGCAAATATAGACAGAAGCAAACGGCATGTTAGCACTATCCATCTTTGATGAATCACGGTCATACCTTGGCGTTACAGCGTGAAGCATTGTTACTTCATCGTCTGGTCTTTTGTCGTACACCTTGCGAATATAATCAGTTACGTCATCATAACCAAACCGCAACACAGCTTGACGGGCGGGTATCTTGTATTTTCTAAATACAGTGTCAACTAACCCGTACTGGTTTTCAGCAATATGATATTCTGAAATGTGCCGTGTGCTGAAGCGTAGCTGGTTGCCTTCCATCTCCACGAACATACAGCCAGTACCAAACACAACTAAGTCCACATACATCTCATGGATTTCTGTTTCAAAGTTAGACTGGTTAAAGGCACGGATCATTCTTGTGCTTGTATCTTCTAACCAAGCTTGAACTTCATCTGTCCTGCCAACATCTTGGTCTTTCATCGCAAGGTGGAACCAAGGCGTTGCACCACTGGTCAGCATCCCATGTAAAGAAGCAGATAATAGGTCTACAGCCTGTAGTGCTGTGCCATCAAAGATTTGTTCCATACGCTTCTCGCCTTTACTGCGCTTACGCACAATGTCAGCTTTGCGTGGTAGCATGTAATCAGCAAGCTCTTGGAAATGGTTTTGCCAGTTTTCGCGCTGGCCTTCCAAGGCACTAAACCTTGCTATGATGCCTTTGATGTCATCCATTTCTTTATCCTAACAATGTAGACTTTTGTGTTGTAGCTGGCCTTGAGCTACCAGTTAGCCCAGCCACGACTGTAGCACCAGCACCTTTGCGCCGCTTACGCTCTTCCATCGTTGCCTCTTCAGACAAAGCCGCCGCTTGTGCCATATCTGGCTCTGGTGGGGGCGGGGGTGGTGGGGGTGGAGTTGGAATAGATGGTTTCATAAAAGACATATCAAATCCTACTTCTGTGTGTTTCTTACAAGGATGCCTTCGCCAAAGTCACCAGCACCGCCAAACCTTTTACCGCGTGTTCTGCGTTTAGCACTTAGCACGGGTTCGTCTGGCACAACTTCTGGCGTAACTTCGGGGGTTACTTCTGGTGTTTGCGGAGTGCTTGGTGGGTTTTCTCCACGGCTATCATCTCTGGTTCTAGGGTCTTTCTGACCGTAAACTAAAGTTCCGTAGCCTCTTGGGTCGCCTTCTGGCCTTCCAGTGTACCTACCTGATGAATCCGTTGCGCCAACTAAAGTGCCGCCCTTACTAAACACAGCTTTGCCGCCACCCTTCAAAACACTTTCGATGTTGCTAAGATTAAACTGGCTTACCATGCCACCGACTATGCCAGCAGTAGTTGGTATAGTTACGTTTCCAACCTTGATGCCACCGCCAGTAGCAGAATCCCGTCTTTCGCTAATTTGCCTGTAAGCATCAGCAGTAGCTAGGCTATCTTCTATCCTAGCTTGCTCTTGCCTAGCCTTGTCTTTTTTAGCTTGTATTGTTGAAGGACGGCTTTGATAAGGCCCGTCACTTCTACCACCGCCGCTATCGCCGCCACCGCCACCGCCCATGATCTACTCCTTTAAAGCATGAAACCCGATTTTATTCTTTTCAGTACGCAACCAAAAACATTGTTCGTACCCCATAGAACATATCAGATTTTTCAAACAACGGAAAGATGTAGCAATATCACGCACACCCCCCAGACATATAAAGTCTATAATCCATATATCTTTGCCATTAGCATAGTACCCCTCAACAGGGAATGTGTTGGTTCTAAAATACTCCTGCACATGGCTTTCTTCTGGGAAAGCAAAGGTAGCAAAAAAGAATAAACCTTCATCATCATCTGCGCCAGTTACGAACTGACCTAAGACCATCGGCGTATGTATATGATTATCAACACTTTCTTCATCCCAGACACAATGGTACGGGCTACTAGCAACCATACTCATTATCTTGTCATAGGTTTCTTCTGTCATATCGAAAACGGATTGTACTCATTTACCGCCATTTGTTGCGGAGCTTTGACCATAGTTTGTCTATTCTCCAACCCAATAGCCAGATACCTAAACGCATCTGCGCTGTGGCTCGTAAAATCATGTTTCGGGTGATCTCTAAAAACTTTTCTTTTGTCATCCCACTCCTGCCTATACTGCCGCAACATCTCTAGCCCCATCTGACATTTATCTCTGTCAAAGTATGTCTTAGGTATAGCAAGTCTTGCGGCGTTAATACCATCTATAATCTTCATCTTAGGAACAACCCTAAACCTAATACCAAGGTTAAGCGCAGTTTCTATTCTTGACTTACCGCTACCTAGTTCTCTAACCTCAATATCGTGTGGGGCTAAGTGATCTCCCCAATGGTATTCTTTGCTCCGTAATACTTCGGCGTAGTGATCCAGCCCCACACCGCTGTTCTCATAATAATCTATAATATGAATAGTTCCGCTTCGGTATCTTTGTGCAAACCAAATAGCTGTGGAATCATTTATCCCCAGATCCCAAGCAGTATGCACAGGAAACGCAGGGTCATACGGCACCCGTGTTATTCTATCTTCTGCTTCGGCCTTCTCAAGCAACTTGCCGTAGTACGCCCCTATGATGGAAGCTGTAAAGGAACATTCAAACTCCTGCTCATACTGCTCTGGTGTCATCATAGACTTAGCGGCATCAAGTTCCTCTTGCTTAACAATCTGTGACTCAGAAGCCTTAACAACCTGATAGTACCAATCTTGCGAACCTTCCTTAACTTCAGACTTAGCTTGTTCCAGTAGGTCAAAGAAATGGTTATGTCCGGCTGGCGTACCTAAGAATACAGCCCCACCCTGTCTGTCTGATAAAGCTGGTCTAACAACCTCATTCCAAACTCTAGGGTTCTGCATACCAAATTCATCGAAGATGCACTTATCCAGATAAATACCACGAAGGCTATCAGGGTTCTCAGCAGACAAAAGCATCAGCCGCCACTCTCTATATGTGTTAAATACTCCATTGCAACACACACACTAAGCTATTATGTTTACAGCATGGCAAAGCTAACACAGACCCGCATTGAAGAATTGAGTGCTATGATTATGGATGGTCATAGTTTGGCGAGTGCTTGTACTGCATTGAGTATAAGTAGGGCTAATGTTTACAGCCGTATGAGCAAAGATCAGGACATAGAGCGAAAGATTAGAACGGCGCAACAGCAGAGTGCTGAGAAGGCTGTAGAGGATCTTGAGCAGATATACGATGATGCTTTGCATAGGCGTAAGGATTACGACCCTGCTGTGCTAAGAGATTATGCTACTCATGTTAGATGGAAGGTTGGCAAGTTAATGCCTGACCTTTATGGCGAACAGAAGAACAAAGCTGGTGTAGAGATTGGCGATGGCACTGTTCGGATAGTCTGGGAAACATGATTATACAATTATACATTCCCTTAGTGTAGGTATATCCGTATATGCAAGTTAAGATACCTTACAAGCCTAGAGACATACAGGCAGACATGCACGGGAAGCTGAAGCGTTGGAACGTGCTTGTGATGCACAGACGCTTTGGCAAGACTGTTTGGGCTGTTAATGAGTTAATTAAGACTGCACTTACTTGTGAGTTACCTAGACCAAGGGTTGCCTTTATAGCTCCTACCTTTACACAAGCCAAGCGTATCGCATGGGATTATGTGAAATACTACGCTGGTGTTATTCCTAATGTTACT
>CAACVD010001592.1_pt1 | contig 10865 bp, 5 predicted proteins | sample 2381771 | NCBI WGS metagenome assembly CAACVD01 (sample SAMEA5211965, study PRJEB30684) | marine metagenome | biome: Marine; feature: Epipelagic; material: Water | collected 2015-10-15 | depth 15 m | reverse complement strand
ACTCAAAGTTGACAGGGTTAAGCTGTTTAAGGCGATCTGTTGCACCTGTCATTGGCTGTGCGTCAGTCTTTAAGCGGTAGTCGGAGGATGTGTTAAAGGCTGTAGCAGACCCATTTGTTGTGATAGAGCCAACTGCGCCATTTGGATTGCGGAACTGATTGTGTGTTCTTGTCCCAGTGCTATCTGTAGATGTAACAATCGATCCGTGTTTTACATCTGTTCCGCTTGAAGAAGTGTTTTCAGGGTCAGTCCCAACACGAAGAAATGTACTCGCTGCGCTGCCAGATAAGTAAGTAGAGCCAGAGAGGTAGAGGTCTTTGAAGCGGTATGATGAAGAACCAAGGTCTGTGTTATTATCCTGCAATACGCCTGTTGTATTTGTAGCCCCAATAAAACCTGAAACAGCCTTTATACCTTTTGAGGTTCCAGCAAAATAAGTATCCCCGCCTTGAACCCCAATACTCCCCACCGTGGTGCCGTCTTTGCGGAACTGAACAATGTCACCATCACCGTTTTGACGATTATAGTATGCAAGGATAGTGTTATTTGCCGACTGTTGATAAGTGCCAGAACTACCAATAACAAACCCGTAATCATCTGATGCATTATTGTATAAAGATGTATTCGTAGTCGCCACAAGCAGGTTGCCCGATGCATCGAGGCGCATGGCTTCACTAAAGTTAGTGTCGCTTCCTCTATTTGCATAAGGCTGATGACCAAAAGACATTGTGTGTCCAGTTGTCATCATAAACGAACAACCGCCAGTACCTATTCCCATTTCTAGGTGTTTGCTGCCAGCATTATCTACACCTAATTTAGCATCACTAGCTTGGACAACAACAGTACCTTGAGGTGCGTCAGTTCCAATCCCAATCTTACCCGCTGATGTGATGCGCATACGTTCAATATTTACGCCTTCAGCATCATTACGGACACCAAAGGTTAATACGCCATCATATTCTCCAGAAACTGTACTAGCTTTTTTACCACTGATTTGAGCAAGTGCTGTTGCATTACTTGAAGAGTCATATATGCCAGTAAAAACTATACCTGCTCCAGCATCACCACTATCAAAAGCATTTGTTCCTTTAAGTTCAAGGGTAGATACACCGTCAAAAGTGGTTTCATTTGCTCCTTTTACGGTAAGTGGAGTAGAAAGAGTGGTTTCACCAATGCCTACCAATCCCGTTGATGTGATGCGAAATCTTTCAGAATCAGCAGTTTCATCGTAAATATTTAAATAAGTACCTCCGTTACCTAGGGAAAACTTTCTTGCATCACTTCCAGTTTTTTCCAAACCAAAACGACTTACGGTGCCATCACTGATATAAAGGTTAGTTCCGTTTGCTGGAGCAATATCTGATGTTGTTCCGATAAAAACATCACCAACAGAATCGATGCGCATACGTTCTGTGTTAGCAGTTTCAAACTGTAAATCACCATTGGTAAGTGTGGAAATGTTAGAACGTGTACTGTTGCTACCATTATACATCAATGTAATACCAGCTTCGCCATCTGTTCTGTTTACACGAATAAATGCACCTGCTCCATCAACATGAAATTTGTCACTTGGAGAATTAGTACCAATACCAACATTACCGCTGCTGTCGATACGCATGCGTTCATTGTTAGATGCGCCAGTGTAAAATCCAATATTTCCGTCAGATTGTTTGCTGTTGATGCTCAGTTGCTCATTAAATTGACCGACAATCCCTACTTTGCTGCCGCCTGTATCTCTGACGTATAAAGCTCCACCTGTTGTACTTCCGACATCTAATGCTTTGCCAAAACTATTACTATCAGAAGGCGTAACCCCAATGCCAACATGACCGCTGGCATCAATGCGCATACGTTCTGAAGTGCCATCGCCATTGACAAATTTAATACCATTTGAACCGTCTAATGTATTAATAAAAAATCTTGCTGTTCCGTTCTCATTAAACCGTTGTGCCACAGCACCACTTGTGGAATTTAGAGCAAATACAACTCCTGTGCTGCTTACATGCAATGGAAAATCAGGCGAACTCGTCCCAATGCCTACGTTGCCCGATGCATCGAGGGTCATGCGAGTTGCAGCACTACTTCTTGCGTCATTTTGCGTCTGGAACAACAAGTCCCCAGATGACAGCCTAATTTGATAGTTTTCGTTAGTCGTATCGTCTTCTTTAAATAGTAAGGTTGGTGATGCACTCTGTATCTCAATACCTAATGTACCTGCATCATCAACAGTGATGACTGCGCCATTAACATCACCTGTCCCTACTACCTCAAGTTCTGTAGATGGCGAACTCGTCCCAATGCCCACGTTCTGACCAGCAATACTCAAAGCCGCACTAAAGCTATCATCTTTTGCAGCAATAAAATCTATTCTAGCATCTTCACTACCATTGGTTACATCAGTTGCTACAACGTCTATTTTAGCAAAAGTGGATAAGTTCCCTGCGGAATCATCCATCTTAAAGAGTATTTGACCCATAAGGTCATTATCTTCTGGGCTGGCCCCATCTCTAGCAAGAGTTAATATTGGACCAGCAGTTGTAGAAGCAGCGTCAGTGCTTGTAATAGTAAGATCACCGTTGGCGATACTTACGTTGTCGCCAAATGTAGCACCTGCATTAAAAGTAGCAGATGTGCCAGATATAGCTTGACTAAAAGTTACTTGCCCATCAGAAGCAATAGCTATGGCATCTGCATCTGAAGCAACACCAATAGTACCACCATCTTTAATTACTAGGTCATCTGCAATAGTTAATTTACCTGTGTTATCTAATGTCATCTTAGCGGTTGCAGCAGAGTTTGCAGATTCTGCTTGAGCCGTAGTAAATACAAGTTTAGTATTAACATCATTAGATTCAAAAGTTTCTTCAGCTATTGCATGAATACCTGCAACTACACCAGCAGCATCTCCTGTGCTACTATCTCCTGCAGCAAATTCTATAGAGGCAACAACCTCACCATTTATGATAGCATCTTCTTCAGATTTAAGCTGTAAGACTATAGGTTTGTTATCACCAGTATTTGTATTAGTAATTGTTAAACCTGTATCTGCTACATGAGTAACAGTTATTTCACTGTCAGCACCAAATGATAATACTGAAGAATCAGATAGTAGTTTAAGGTCATCACCTATAACTGCATCTTTAGCTACAGATAAACCACCATCAGTTTGCAAAGAACCATCTGTAGTAGATGTTGCTTCTGTTGTATCATCTGTTTTAAGAATACCACTAAATGTTCCTGTGGTTGCAGATAACGTACTAGCACCTACAATAGTACCACTAACATCAAGATTAGCATTAACATCTACTAATGTAGCATTTAATTCTACTTCGTCTGTAGCATTAATATCAAGCACTGTAGCACTAGGAGCATTAATAAATTGTGAAGCATCATTAAATTGTAATGCCATTGTACTATTAAGTAACAACCCTGTGTCAGCTACATGTGTAAGTGTAACATCATTGTCTGCTCCAAAGCCTAGCACAGCAGCATCACTATCTAATTTTAAATCATTACTAACAGTAACTGCAGTGGAAGCATTAAGATCAATAGTAGCTTCACCATCTATCCGTAATACACCATTAGATGATTGTTGTACAAAAGAGGCAGCATCACCAAAGGTAAGTTTATTTGTGCTATTGAGGGTAAGACCTGTGCCATCTGTATGTGTTAATGTTGTATCACTATCTGCACCAAACGATAGAACAGAGCTATCTGATATAAGTCTAAGGTCATCTCCAACTGATAAGTCAGCAGCTACACCTGCTCCACCTGCTACAGTTAAAGCACCTGTAGTAGCACTAGAACTTGCCGTAGTAGCTGTTACTGCAACAACACCACCACTTGATATAGTTATAGCATTAGTATCACTAGCAGATCCAATAGATCCTGCATCATCAATTACAATCGTTCCTGTTGTAAGTGTGCCATCAAGAAAAGCATCTTTGAATAATAAAGAAGAAGTACCTATGTCTAATGTATTAGTTGTTTTAGGAGTAACTAGTGTAGCACTTACAACAAAATCTTGTGCTGGTCCTAATACAGTGACAGGCCCACCTTCTGCAGATGTACCATCATGTGTATGACCACTAGTCGAGAAAGCTGTTACAATTGCATCAAACTCTCCATCAAAGTCTGCTGCGTTAATAACATTACCATCTGCAATGTTATTGTCTGTATCATTTCTTGTATAACCTGTTCCCATTGTGTTACCTTCTTGTGTTTGTTCCGTATTCTAATGTTACAGTATCAAGTGAATAAGGTGGATCTGTACTGTCTGATCTAAATTGAACTGCTGTTGTAAATCCTGTTCCTACTGTTTGTGTATTAAATAAGTTTTGAACCTTACCCCCAAAGGTAGAACCTGCGTTTGTTATTCTAACACTACTTATTGTTTCTGTCAAGGCATTATCTATAGTTATTGTTGTACCACTTATCGCAGTAATAAATGTATTAACAGGGATACCTGTACCTGCAATACTATCCCCAACTTCCATGTTTGTATTTGCAGCTACAGTTATACTAGTTGCTCCACTAGATCCTGATCCTGTTGTTGCAAACTTAGCAAATGTCTGTACACCAAAGAAAGCTATTTGAGAAACACTATTTGTAAAGTCAATTGATGCTGGTTGTACAGAGTTAAGTTCGTCAAAGTCAAACTTTAAATTAAAAGTAAAGTTAACTGCACCTTGTGGATCTGTAAACAAGTTAGCCTTATAGACTGTCTTACGAACCCTTGGATCATTAATAGGCATGAAGGGGGATAAGTATTCAGCAGAGATATTACTACCATCAAAGCTATTACCATCTTCCATTTGAAATAAAAATCCATCGTCAGAAGAAAATAATATTTTTTCAGATGCACCTACCATTTTACTAGATGCAGAAAATAATCGTATACCACGTAATTCTGCAAAAGCAAAATCTGCACCACCCTGTGGAGAAAACTGTGTAGCTATTATACCCTTTGCTGCATCTGGTTGTTGCCCTGCAACGTAGGAAAATAATCTGTATTGTGATTTAGATCTTACAGTTAAACTGGCAAAAGATGTACCTGTTCTAATAAAATCACCTAATGTACCCTGTATAGATTTAGAAATAATACCTAAACCAAAGTCACCAATACGATCTGTAGCACTAAGTAATCTTAAACCATCTGCGGTAAGAAACATTATGTCTCCACCTATTTCTTGAATTGTATCTCCATCAATACATCCAATGTCTTCACTAATAGGTTGTAATTTAAAATCAGCTAAAACATTACCTGTTATTTGTTGTATTGTTTTATCTGTAAAAATTATAAGAGATTCTCTAAATGGTATTAAACCTGTAACAGATCCACCAACTCTAAAACTACCACCACCATTACCCGATGTAAAATCACTATCTAATAGTGGACCTGTAAAAGTAACTATATCTGCTTTACCATAAAATAAATGTGTTTTAAAAGAAGCTACATGTGTTGCTGCTTGTGCATCTGATGGTGCTCCTGTTAACTCTACAAAGCTAGTGCCATTATATAAAGCAGGGGGATTAGCCCCATCAACTATTGCAACCTTACGTGTGCCTGTAAAATTATACTCAGCAAATCTTGTTTTACCTGCACCTTCTCTATTTAAACTTATAAATGTTACAGCGGCATTATCTGCAGGGGTAGAAGCTAAGTTAGGAGCTATAGCCAATGTTTGACCACCAGTGCCACTCGCATTAGAGGTAACTGTATATACTTTATCAACATTTGCTATTGTAAAAATATCACCAGCCTGTGGTGCTACAGTTAATCCATCTACAGCTAAATTACCACCCGATTCACTACCACCATTTACTAACACAGTCCCATAAGTAGGAACATTTATTTTAGTGAATCCATCACCAGATGTTTTATATAGATCTGAGTTTAGTGCTACTATAACATCATCACCAAATACTTCTACACCTTGTGTTTTATAAGCACTGTCATATGTTAAAAATGTTAAAGCTGCTGCATTTGCAGGACTAGATGCTAATGATGGAGATATAGTAAGTGCCGTTGTATTATTAGTTGCATTAAAAGTAACACCACCTATTGTATAAGTTCCTGTTACATCTGCTATAGTAAAGGTATCTCCAACAACAGGAGTAGTATGTGTTCTTGAAACATTTAGTGTTGTGCCTGATTGACTCGCTCCATTTACAACAGCTAGTCCATAAGGTGGTATTTTATTTGGATCAAACTTAGAAAACCCTAGTATTCTCCTGTATCCACCAACAATAGAAGGTTCAAAGTTTTTTAACCTGATTGCAGACCCAGGCATATTAATACCTTGTTGTAGGGGACTCAAGTTTGTAACAAGACCCCCTTTAATTTCTATAGGAAAGGTTTCTCTAGTTGTAGGCATAGTTTAAAAAACTCTACTAGGTAAAATTTTAGTATTCATTGTTCCAGTATTAATAACATTTGATCTAATGTAATCGTACTTATTAATATAAAGAGTACGCATATTTTTAATACCATCGTCAAATGAACTTTTTAAAACCATAGCTTCTTGTGTTTCTCCTCTAAACATATAACTAGTATACATAGCACCATCTACAATTACGTATCTGAATTGAACTGGTAAACTGGGTACATCTGTAGCAGAAGATAGATCAGTAGGTAATTTAAAAAAATCAAACTCTAATACGTATTGTTTGTTTGGGTATGGATATAATAAATAATTATTGTCTGGAGTTCTTACAATAAATCTAGGTATCTCTCCCTTTAAAAATTGTGTAACTACAGTTCCGCTGTCATGAGTAGCAGCAGTAGTATTGTTAGCACCACGAGTACAACCAGTAATATCATTACCTAATATTCCTGTATATGTAACTTGTTCTCCTCCAATATGAACTGTTCCAGTAGCGGAGAGTCCTGTAGTAGAGGTAAGTGTTAAAGTTGTAACAGAACTAGAATGAGAACCGTTTAAAGTGGTTGATATAATATCATCTTCCTGGTTTGCATATTCTTTAGCTATATACTCTTTGTAATCTAAAAGATTTAAATTATTACCAAAAGAACCTAAGTTAACATTTTTTTTAATTCTAGCTGTAGAATAATCTACGTGTTTAGCTGTTGTAGGTATTGAATATCTCACAACACCTGGAGTTAAAGTTTTTGTTTCTGTATCATGATTAAATGGAAAACCAAATGCATCTTGATTAATATATCTTATAGATGCATTTACAGCATCCTTTACCATAGCATATTCACCTATAGCAGATCCAAAATTACTAGATGTAAGTTCTACTTCGTTTAGTCTCCTATTAACATCATTAACTAAACCTAAATAATCATATGCCATTATAATTCCTTAAGGTAAGCTAAAGGGGCCACCGTAGCAGCCCCTAAAGTTTTATGCAAGTAGATCACGATCCACTTCATTAGCAGAACTAGACTGTGATACTTCATCCATGAGAATGCAAACTGCAAACACACGAATAATACCACCAGTAATGGTTCCACTTGACGCATGAATTTCTACGTCAATAGTATCTGCTGATGCAGTAAATGCTGGTACATTAGCAACAACACCACTTGATAGACCTGCAGGTGGGGTAATAGCCCCTGCTGAAGCTCCATCTAAGTCGAATGACGCAGCAAATAAGTCTACGTCTGTTCCTGTAATACCAACATGCAAAGCAGAGTCAGTAGTAGTACCTGTCATCGCAGTAACAACTTTGAAACCTGCGTATAGGATCATAGTGTTTGCAGGGACAGCAATAGCTTGGATAATATCATCCGCTGCTAAAGCAGTACCACCATTTTGTAGGATAGCATCTGCAAGATCAATATCGTTCTGCAGAGTTACCAAGCTGCCACGAAGCTGCTTGTTGCCAGTACCGCCATTATTGGAAGTAGAGGCTGAGTTCGTGGACATAGTAATAGTAGCCATAATTCAATCCCCCCTTATGCTGCGTTATACTTGGCAGTTACGATTGCTTCAGGACGAAGAATCTTCCTACCGTATAGATGCATACCACGAACAATGTCAGCAAAGCTGTCAGGATCACGATATGTTTCAGTCTTGTTAATCTGCTCTGCAGTTGCAACAGCAGAATCATGTCCAGCAACTAGAACACCAAAGTTAGCATTCTGGTTAGCTGCTCCTGATGTACCTGGTCCTGTACCTACTGCTGGTAGGTTTGAGGATGAGTACAAACGGAACCCATGAAAGTTATTGATAACAAGACCATTACGTAGTCCACCTGATTCACCGTAGTCTCCATTCATGAAGCGACTATCTTCATCGGAAAGGATTTCCATAAATACAGGATCAATTACGAGCCAACGCCCTTGTGTATCAACTTGCTGTTGGTCAAGTAAACGCTTCATACGAGCAACAACCATTGCAGGTGAAACAGTTGCAGTTGGTAATGACGTAGCACCTGGCATACGAGCAGTTACTGGGATTGAGTGATCACCAGCAGATGCAGTGGTAATGTTACCAAAGTCACTCTTTTTGAGTTTCATGCTTGAAAGCAATTCATCATCACCTGCAGTAAGAACAGCTTTTTCACCACTTGCGGTATCATTAGCTGTGTCTGCTTTTGCATGTAAGGCTGATTGTTTGAAGCCTGAAAGATAACCAAGAACCTCTTGGTCATACTGGTCAGCTAGACGGTAAGCTGCACGATCTGTTGCCAGATCCATGAAGTTAACGTGGCTGTGTGCTTCTTCGATGTCATCCATCTTAAAAGCAAAGTAGTTACTTTTGTCTACAACCAGAGTGAAATCTTCATCGTCAAGGTCTTGTGCAGTGACAGTTGTACCGCGAGTATAAGACTGAACTGAGATTTCAGGTTCTTTGATAATACGCACTGTATCACCTTGGGCAGCTATCTCCCCAAAATAATCAGAGTTTGTAATATCGCCAACGGTAGCAGCTTTACGAAATGCAAGCTGTACCTTTTTAGAGTAGATTATGGGACTAAAATTACCATTAGGTAAATTGCCATAACCTGACGCACTTGAAAAAGCCATGGTATAATCCTCCTATAGTTTGGCTTTAGAAGCTAAACACACTGAAGAGGCTGTTACATTTTCTAGGGTGCAGATACTATTTAGTTGGCCTACCAAATAATTACTGGGCCTGTACTTGAACAGGTAGTTCTTTTAGTTTAGACTTTTAATGAAATGAACATTAACAAAAGGTAGTCAAGAAGAGGCTTTTGTTACATGTCCCTAGTTATACTGCTGAATTTCTATTTGTCAACAGTTATCTTGCAGATCCAGATACATCGTAAATAAATTTTCCACTGCGTAGTGCAGAGTTAATTTCATCTGATCTTTCTGAAAATTCTTTATCAGACATTCTAGCTACTTCAGACTCTTTTATAGAATCAGATGCATCTAAAATATCTACTTCTGTTTTACCCTTTCTTGTTACTGTCTTAGCAGCACTCTTTGTATTTTTCTTTTTGTCAGAAACAGTAAGACCTTTATCCATCTTATATAAATCAATAACTCTAATCACTGAGTCAGGATCATCTGAGTTTTCATATAGAGCATCTTTAACCCACTTAGGTTGCTCATCAGCCCAATCATGAAACCCATCTGATGCCCTAAGGTCATCAAAGTCGGAGTGAGCTTTACGTATTACATTCTCTGCACTGTCACGTTTTAACTCCATACGTTCTTCATCAATTTCTTTAATACGTATGTTAGCTTTCTCAAACATTTCTTGTGCTTGTTTAGCTGCAATTTTTTCTACAATGCCAGCTACATCAGGATATTCTTTTGCCCAACTTTCTATGTCTTCATCAGATTTAGGTGGTACTATACCTTCTTGTTTTGCTACTTTCTCTAAGCGGCTAAACTTTTCTTCCCACTCTTTTTCTTTTTCTTGTACATGTCGCCTAAGATCACCGTAACGTTTTTTAAAAGTTCTTTCTTCTGCAGATAACGTTTCTTCTTTAACTTCTGTATCGGTCTCTTCCTCTTGGGGAGTTTCTTGTTCTGCATCTACTGGGGTATCTCCCCTTGCTTCAGCTTCAAGTTTTTTAATCTCCTCTTCTTCAGCTTGCATTTTCTTTTGTTTCTTTTCGTAATTGTAACCACGATCAACAAATCCTACAGACTTTTTTGTTTCTACTTGTGTTAGTTCAGGCATATCCTATCTCCTTTTATGTTGGGGTCAGCCGAAGCTGAGTAGCCTTATCGTTACTAGTATAGGGTATTAACCTATCTATTTTTTTTATTTCTTTTTTTCTTTTGCATTAAGCCGCCTTTATTATAATTATAGGCACTACCAAAACCATACCCACCATCATCTTCTGGATCATTATCAGGGGCATTAGGGTTATTGTCTTGACCTCCACTAGCAGGTTTAGGTTTTGACGGAGGTGCAGTAGAAGCAGTTGTATTAGAAGTACTAGGCGCTAAAGAAGATGAACCTGATCCGCTATTAGAAGAACTACCAGAAGAACTACCAGAAGGTCTTGAAGGTGGTCTAGGAGAACTATCGGGCGCAGCAGAACCAGGCCGTGTATACCCTCCAGTTACAATAACAGGTGGAGTATCATCATCATCATCATGATCCACAGGCGTTGTTACAGTCGGGTCATAAGTCATACCTTCAGGTGCATTCTTTTCAAGTTGTTTTTCCCAATCCTTATCAGTCTTAAAAATTTTATTGCCAAACACATCTGTAGAATCTTTAAATAGTCCAGCATCAACTTGAGTACTATTAATTTGTTTTGCTAGTCTACTACCAGTAATAAAGTTTTTAAGTTTACCTAATTCATTATCATTAATATAACTATTGAACTTAGTTGTTAAACCTGATACATCTTGACCCTGTGCTTTAAGTATTGCAATGTTAGCTGCTACTTGAGCTGCATTAGATGCT
>CAACVD010001591.1_pt1 | contig 10871 bp, 13 predicted proteins | sample 2381771 | NCBI WGS metagenome assembly CAACVD01 (sample SAMEA5211965, study PRJEB30684) | marine metagenome | biome: Marine; feature: Epipelagic; material: Water | collected 2015-10-15 | depth 15 m | reverse complement strand
TCCAATTTGGTGACACGCGGTTCCAATTCATCAATCCTCTGGTGCGCTTGTTCCGCTGATCTCGCCATTATCTTCCTCTTGATTTTCTAGGGATGCCGCAAGAGCATTCACAAAACCTTGCTTCGCCATTGCGATGGCTTCAAGATCGAATTGGATCGATGCCATTTTTCGGTTTTGTGAATCTATTTGATGAGCAAGATATTTCTCTGATTCGCCCATTTGATCGATGTCATATTCCTGATCATTGATCTTGATTGTATTTGCCGCCGCCATTTTTAGTTCCTTATTCCGCTGTGTAGCCTTGACCGGCGGTGATCGCCGCGTTCGCCGCTGTCATATCCTCATCGCCCCAAAAATCTTTTGCAAGCATGACTTGCAAATGCTCAACATTGCGATCAACGCAATCTTGGCGATCCGCTGCATCATCATCGGCCATTTGATCACCGGCAATAATTGCATTGATGAGGTCAACAGAATGACCGATTGCCCTATAATGTTGAGCGATTTCTTCCTCATTTGGTGTGTCAATCATGTTTTTGCCTTTTTCTGCTTTTTATGATTTCGGGTGCTTGTCCTTAATGGCTTGAATTTCGGCTTTCCAAGCATCCAATCCATCATGAAAAATCTTGTCTAGTTGCTCGCTGATTTCTGGATATTCCATCGAGCGTTTCGCCGCATAATCTAAAACAGGTTCCTGATAGGGTGAATTAAAATCTTCGACAACGGCATCAATATCGGTTTCGGATAATGCTGACAAAACAAAAGAGCCAGTTTCGTTTATATGCTCCGCTTCTGAATATGTTTTTATTTCATATTCGAAAGATTCAACATCATCTTGCGTTACTGTCTTTAGAAGTGTTTTCGTATAATGTGCCATTTTTACCTCTATTGCGCATATCTTGTTCTAAATGCAACCATTCGGAAGTGAACTGTATCACCGTGATTGTTTGTTATTCTAAACTTATTAGAACTTAAATGAATGCCGATTTTACCAGTGGTTGGGCTTGAGGTGTTCATCTGAAATGTAGTGCCAATTTGATGAACTTCTTGAATCTGCCCTGCGCCAGCTTGAACAAGAATCGTTGATCCTGTCCTTTTTATTTCATTAAGTATCACAAGCCCACTGAATGAATTAGTATCTCCGAAAATGCCTTGTGTTGCCCCTTGTGCAATCGCTAAGGTGTTGAATGTTTCATCAGTAACCCCGCCAGTGACATCAACATGAACCGCCGCTCCACTGTGTTGCTTAATATTAAAAGCCGGATAACCATTCCCATCAGACAAAACAACCATTCGGCTGTCTGTCCTGATATCTAGGCCATCTTCGTTCCCATTAAAGCGACCGACGATAGTATTCGAAGCCCCAGAACTTACATGATAACCTGCGCTTTGGCCGATCATTGTGTTGCTTTCGCCTGTCGCATTGTATCCGGCATCATCGCCAATCATTGTTTGCAAACCAGAACCGGCAACCACTCGACCGGCATTTCGCCCCACTAAAACATTCTGAACCGCCGTGGTCGCTCCGTTCCCCGCTTGATGTCCAATCATTACATTGTAACTGCCGGTGCTGTTATTTTGCCCCGCTAAATATCCCAAAAATACATTTTGTTGACCGGTGCTGTTATCGTATCCCGCTTGAAACCCAACCGCTGTATTTTTACTGGCCTTATTGACCAAAAGAGATTCATGACCAACCGCGACATTTTCAATCGCGTCCTCAGTAGTGATTGTTGTCATCGCCAAAGCATTAACACCAACCGCGGTGTTGTAATAGACCGCGCCGGTGGTTGCGTTTTGCGCCCGTAATGCTCCACCGCCGATCCCTGTGTTTTGGCTAAAATTGCCAGTCGTGTGCGCGTCTTGCCTTCCCGCGCTATCCCCGACATAGGTTGTTAAATTCCTGCCGCCCGAAGTTGTATTCTGCCCTTCACCCGCATGAGAACCTATGGCAACTGCGGCAGATGTGCTTCCGGATGTTCTAAGAGGAACCCGCATTGCCGAATATCCCAAGGCTGTGGCGTCATCGTGATTTGAACCATACCCCGCAAGAGCGCCGACAAATGTAACTCGGGTGGTGGTGGTGTTGATCCCCGTCGAATATCCGACCGCTGTGTTATAATCGGAAGTATTAGCCAACAATGAATCCATGCCGATTGCTGTGTTATAGTTTCCGCTTATATTATTAAGCATCGAACTACGGCCAACCGATACATTTCGGACACCGGTTTGATTTGCTTTTAAAGCGCCCTCTCCAAAGGCAGAATTTCGATTCCCAGATGTGTTTGCGGTTAAGGCTTCCGATCCGACCGCTGTATTATATGCGCCGTTTGTTGTAACCGCATCAAGCGCCTGATTGCCAAGCGCGACATTCCCGTTTTCTGTTGGATAATTGCCATCTAGCTTGATCGTGCCGCCATCAACTGACACGTTGCCAGCTACAGTTAAACCGTCCGTGACGGCTGTGCCTGTGATGTCAATTCCGCTGGAGGTGGTGGCGAGTTTGATATTGTTATTGTGGCGTAAAGAAACCTCAGCGTTTTCTGTAGCAGTTAAATAGACTTCAGTACCTGCTCCATTTTGCAATTCAAGATTTGTACCCTGCAAAAGCAAAGAGCCAGTACCGCTGTCAACAATTCTGCTATGCGCCCCATTATGATAAATCTCTAAATCTGACCCCGATCCCATGATGATCTTGTTGTTATCACCGAACGACATATTCGCGCCGAAAGAAACATCCGCGCTATCTCCGGAAATGTTCAAATATCGCGTGTCGGCTTCACTCTTAGAATAAACATCGATGTTCGTTCTTGCACCCGCCGCATCGGTTGCCCCTGTGCCGCCCTGAGATAGCCCCAGAGTGCCATCAACGGTTTTTGCCCCGCCAATGTTCACCGTCCAACTTGTCTTGGTTCCTGACCCGCCAAAACCGATGGAATTAACCACCAAGGTTGTTCCCGAATAAGATGTGACCACCGTATCGAGGAAATTGGTTGATGGTGCCGCCGCATCCGCGATCCGCAATGGCGTTCCCGCTTGATATGGTTTGTTTGCCTCAACCGTGAATGTCTTTGATCCGGTGCCAATCGAGTTAGATGTGGTCGAGGTGGAATTATAAATATCACCGGCATGTGTGACAAAATCCTCAAAGGCATCGGGCAAGCCATCAACGTAATTGGTGCCTTCAAAATCTGTCAGCGTGTAAGTGCGTCCGTTTAGCGTTACTGGAAATGCCATTTTGCTATCCTCTTAGATAAGTTCTTCGACCTCAATCATGCGGCCATAATACGTCAAAGCCGAATTGGTGATCGGCTGGGTTTGGGCAATCCTACCATAGATGTTCTGCGTGATCCATGTTGTCGGTTCATCTGGCTGTGGAATGACCAGGATGTCCTGCGCTACGCCGCGCAAGCGATCTATTGCATTGAATACGTTTTGGAACATTTCGTTTTCTGGTAAGTTGATTAACTCAAAGCGAATGCGTCTAAACCGCTCTACTTCATCCACAAAAGTCTGACCGCCCCGCGACTTGGTAATTCTTGATTCATCCACAAACTCAAACTGAACGCCGTTGGCATAGTTGATTGAAGGCTTATAAGCCGGGCCAGCAATTAAGCGCCCAGCTTGCAAATATCCATCAGTATTATCTGGGTCTGAAATATCGATCCGCAAATAACGCGCTTGCACCGGGCTAGTCAAAACGTTGAAGGATGAAATGGTATATTGCGCGGCGATGGTGATGTTAAGATAACCGCCCCAGCTAAACACGCCCCACGGCAGCGTCCCAAATTCTTCCACGACAGGCCAAGCGTCAATCAGCCCAGAGTCATATTCGGTGGTTGAAAAGTTGCTGACGTTTGACAGCCTATATCTAATCTTCCCCGTTTGGCTGATGGTATGCTTTATCAGCGCCACGAAATCAACAATCCGACCCTGCCCAAAGTCCATGTCTATCTGTGCTGTGGTTTGGCTATTGCGCCAAATCTTAACGATCTGTCTGTCTTGCAGATTGGTAATCGGCAGGGTTCCCACCGCATTATCAACCGTAAGCGTTCCGCTGTCGGAATAATTGGTGGAGGAAATAATCATATTAGAAGGCATATTTTAACCCCACAACTCTAATTCAACTTCGTTTACCGCTGCATCTTCCACAATAGTTATCACCCGAAACAGCTTGCCGCTTGTTAGATTATAGCGATTAAAAGTGATTTTCACTACATCATTTAATTTTAGCGTGTAAGGCTGGGTCTTAACCTTAATCATATATATATCCCGCTGGGTTTTATATACCGTCAGAAGCCTTGCAGCTTCCGTTGACGCCGGGGAAGATGCCGCGAATAGTCCCGGCACGATAAGCGGGTTTGAGTTGGGATAAGGCGTCTGCACGCTTGTATCTGTGGCGATTTCAACATTGGCTTCGCGCACCAGATAATCCCGCTGGGCTGACGTTATAGAAGCGCCAAATTCGGTTTCGGTCATGGTGCGATAGTTCTTTTTATAATCCACCCGCACCTGATAGTTTGGAACCGCCGAAGCCATGCGCGTGATTTCGATAATATTTGTTGAGTCAAACTCAGCGGCGGCGGTTCCCGTTGCTAATTCTATGCGGTTGACTTCAAACTTACCGCTTCTGTTAAACCCATAATACGCGCCCACCGAATTGGCGATCTGGTCTAGCACCTCCAAAATGGTGGTGGTGTAAGAAACATAAACGCCAACCGCTGAACTATTGGCGGTGTTTATGTCTGTAAAAGATGCCGTGTCTAAATCGCCGGGATCAGTCAGCCCACCGAAATCAACGACGATATGCCTGATAATATCCCCAGCGGTTTCCTTATAGCTGCCGCTTGGCTTTGCGCCTTTTACGTCTGCCGTTATTGTTCCAGTCGGCTCCGCAACTAAATCAATACGCCCGTTTGTAAGATCAACCGTGTAGTCTGTGGTTACAGTTAAAGCCACGCCGCCATCATAAACCGCCACCACTGATTCAATCTGACCGTTGTGAACCTGATAGACGTAATTGGTTGCATCAACTAAAACCGGCTCGATATTAAACACCTCGCCAAAGCAAAGCGGCTTTGGTTGATTGGCTAGATCGCTTGAACCCTCATTGCCGCCAGTGCCAGCATATAAGGCAGAGGGGAAATCAACGTCAAAGTCTGTCTGTCTATCGCGCAAAATAACCCGAATAAACAGGTCATCAAACTCTATGGATTTCGCCTCGCCGTTAAAGATGGTGAAATAATATTGAAAGTCAGCGCCAGATTCGCCAACGCGAACTTCAACTGATCGCCCATCCCACGCATAGCCAGACCAATCATCCAAGCCAGCATCCGCGTTAGTTAGAACTAACTCGCCAAAGCCGGGAACAGAAAACCCGCCCAGCTTGCCCGATGAAAACATAGACCGCGAAAATGAAATCGGCTCAACTAAGCGCGGGTCAAATATTGTATTTGCTGGGCTGTCTGTGGGGGATGTAACGAAGCCTTCCCCGGAATAGTAGAGCGTCAGTTCAGACGCGCCGCTTACGTCATACGGCTTTAGGATAACCAGATATTTCTTCTTCGCGTATGGATCAGCGACCAGATCCGCAAGGGTTGTTGCGACCATTAACTTCTAACCCCCGCAAGCTGACTTCCCGCCATCATCCGCGACATTTGGCGGCGCAAGGTTACGATTTCATCTTTCATCTCGTTTACTGCGCCGATCAAGTCAGATGCGTTTCCTTTGATTGGCGCAATGGTTCCATCCCGCTGCGGGATAAACATTTCCTCGCCACGCTCGCCAACTCTAACGCTATCCCCGGCGTGAACGTTTGCGCCCGTCATCCCGGCCAAATAAGGCGAGGCTTCGCTGTATAGGTTTGCAAAGCTGTCTGCTCTATTGGTTGAAAAGCTGCCCTTGTTGCGCCCCATGCCGCCGGTAACGCCAAGGATCATGTCACTAAGCGACGATGAAAGCATGTCGGTAAAGCTATCCTTGGCAAATTCTATCCCGACCGATGTGGCGATGGATGACAGGCTTGCACCAGATCCTAAAATGCCAGAGGCGAAAGAACTCGACATTCCATTGCCGACCGCTGCCGCGAAGCCTTGCCCCGCTCCAAGGTTGGCAAAGACAGCCGATCCAATTCCCGGCAAGACAAAAGGAAGCGCAAGCGCCGCGATGGTCGCCATATCACCGCTCATTATTCCTTCAACCATTCCACGAATAGCATCGGTGACAACTCCAATCACATCACCAATCGCATCGGCAATATCGCCAATTATGTCACCAATCCCGCCAATTATGTCGATGTCGATGCCGGTAATATCTTTGATAAGACCGCCAAGGAAAAACCCCGGCGTTATTGATTCCATTATATCTTTACTGATGCCCATGCCGCCGCCCGGCATTTTCCCGGCGTTTACTGCATCAAAGAAACCCTTGCCAAACTTATTAACGCTGGCAGCGTTTACAACGTATTCTCCAGATGAAACCCGCGCCAAAACGTCATCCGCTCTTGGCCCACCAGAGCCGGGAACCATACCACCATCCGCGAAGCTAAGAGATGGGAATACATCGCCAAGGAAGTTCAAGCCTGTGGTGATAACGGCCTTTGCCGCAAGGTCAGCTAAACCCTTTTTAATGGCATCTGTGAACGTGCCAAAATCTAGCTCGCCAGTTTGGAAGAAGTCAGAAAGCGTTGTTTCCAAAGACCCGAAAGAGCCGGTGACAAAATCAGCCATATTAGACGCGTTATCTGAAATCGCCTCGTAATAATCTTTGACGCCTTTTATCGCACCCGCGCCAAATGTTTTCTCATTCTCCGCGTTATAATCGATGATTTGGCTTTTAATGTCGCTTATTATTGCCGCATATTCTTCGCCAGATATACCACCAGAATCAAAAGCCTTCTCCGCTATTTCCGTCTGAACCGCCAAATCAGACATGGTTGTGTCCAAACCAAGAGCCTCGCGGGATAGCGTGTTAATCGTGTCCTTATATTCATCCGCGCTGATTTTGCCCGAATCAAAAAGTTTCTGTAAAACCGCCTTTTCTGCCCCTAAGCTCGCCAGCGCGGTTTCAAACGGATTAAGTCTTTTATTCACGTTATCGAAAGCAGCCGTTAGATCGGCGGTTGATCCCGAAAGGGTGCCTGTCGCGTCACTTGTATCACCCAGCGTTGGGATGAAATCAGAAAGCGTTGAGGTGTTGCTTATAATAGCAGAATCGGTGACACCGATTTCTTTCGTTAGTTCATTAAATTTTGCTTCTAAAGATTCTGAATCAAGGCCCAGAGTTTTATAAACACCACCAAGCAATTCTGTGATGTCTACGTTTTCGCCCATCATTTCGATTAGGTCTTGCAAACTGCCAGTGAGCAAAATGCCCATGCCAGTGACGCCGATCATACCTTTCCCGACCTTACCAAGGTTTTTAGTAAAACTGCCGCCCATAAGCGAGCTAAACACTTTGGTAGCATACATCGCGTTGATGACCGCCTTACCAAAGGTTAACATTGCCTTGCCCGTGGTAATCACTTTTCGGATAATTTTTATGCCGAAAACAACGCCCAAAGCAGTCAGAAGTGTTTGCAGATTATCAACGATAAAGCGAATGCCTATTACGGCGGCATATAAGGCATTCGTAAGGTTGTCAGATATAGTTTTCGCAAGCGCCTCGTTGCCAGATATAAAAGTGCTTAAAGACTTGATGGCTTTTACCAGAGCATCCCCTAAACCAGCCTCACCAACGGCAAACATAAATTCGTCTACGTTATCCCGCAGATTTGTAATTGCGCCCCCCAGCGTGGCCGCTTGCCGCGCTGCGCCGCCAGCAAACGCGACTTCCGATATTTCTGATAATGCTTGAACGATAGCTTCAGCGTCATTGTCGACGACCTTTGTTATATCACCCATTCTCAGGGTGATCTGATCGCCTTCTTTCCCGGCTTTAATACCAAACTCTTTTAGCCGCTCAAACTCGCCAACAGAAGCATCTGCGACAGCTTCCGCGAATTGCATAATTGATTTAGATGTACCGCCAGCAATATCCGCGAAAGATCCAAGCTGAGCTTCTGTCGGCTTAATCCCCTGCGCCACCAGAATGTTAAAAGACCCGACCACCTCTTGCAGCGAAAACGGCGTTGTCTTTGCAAAGTCTTTTAATATTTGGAAAGCGCCATCTGCGTTTTCCACAGAACCCGTAAAGGTTACAAGCGAGGCTTTTAGGCTTTGGAACTTTTTATTAACCTCCACCAAGTCGCGGATGAATACAGCGCCGAAAACAACGCCTAATCCAGCCGCGACTTTTGTGAGGTTTGCAAAGGCTGTGTTTGTTGTAGCGAGCGAGGATTTTAAAGTTCTAAACGCCGCCTGAGTTTCGTCTCTAGCGCCTAGTTTTAGCTGTAGCCTGTTGTCTGCCATTTTTATTCATCGCCTGTTTTTGTCGGTCTGACTGTATTCTAACATAAACAGACCATTCCAAAAATTCATCAATAGACATTTCGGCTTCAATTTGTTCGACCGTCTTGCCCAGCTTTTCAGCGAGAAAAAATAAAAACTGACGTTCCTCGCTCTGCCTTAGTTTTTTTCCAGATCCTCAGCGTTTGAACCCATGATCTGATTGGCAATGCGAGCTAAGACACTTGCGTCAACTTGACCCCGTAGTGCTGCTTTATCGCCAATCTGGAAGATTTTATTTCCATCATTATCCAACGCTTTTAGAACTAAAACCTCTGCAAGAGCATCTGCTTCCGATTGGTTTTTAACCGCAAACTGTAACTTGCCTTGGTCCTGCAAAGTAAATGGCCGGCAATAGAACGTGAAAGGTTGACCATCATCATCAGCCCACTCAGGAACAACGATTTCCTTAATGGGCTGATTTTGATAATGGGCCTTTGCGCGTTCTATAACGCCCATGCCTTTAGATTTAGAATTAGCCGCCATAATTCATTTTCTCCTAGTTATGCAACAGTGCCTTCAGTCAAAGCACCAGTTCCTTGGAACGTAATGCTGGCTTCTACTAAGCCATCAAAAGATCCGGTGATTGTTCGACCAGTAACTAAGACCGTTCCGCTTAGTTTGTGGTCGCCAGTGGTGTTACCTTCCATCTGGATGTTCAAGGTTGCGCTTGTGCCAACGGTTAAAGCGCCTTGACCAGATGTATCAGTATCATCAAAGAAAACATCCGCTGAACCGCTGAACGATTTTAAACTCGTTTTATAGGTTCTGGCGCTATCGCCCATGCTGGTGTCTTCTAGGGTGTCCATCGTTTCATCGATAGAATATGAACGAACTTCGGCAACTTGGTCAGTTCCAACCAAGATCACCCCATCGCTTCCGCTAAATGTAGCCATTTTTAATCCTCACTTTTGGGGGTTGATTTAACGGCTTTCGCCGCTTTCGGTTTGGATGATCGGGGTGAAGCCGTCCATCCTTTAGCCTCAAATGAAGCTAAATCTTCTGCGCTTATCTCAATCGGCTCCCCGCCGCTTGGTGGATAAACTTGCATTCTTTTTGCCATTTTCACGCCCTTTCTAATAGACCGTTTCTGCATCTGTTTCCGTTGTAGAATACAGAATTTCGTAAGAAAAGCGACCCACGAATAACGGGCGCTCGCCTTCACCAGCAAAGTCAGCTTCAAAGCCGATCAGCCGGGTGTCCTTTGCCAAGCCGCCCCTGGTCAAATCAGTAGTCATCGCCGCTTCTATTTGCGCCGATATAGTATCCAAAACATCATCCGCGTTTGTATTTTCAACATACGCTTCTACTGACACCTCAAGCGAGCGGATAAGACCACGCGGCGGCTTAATCGTTTGGGCCTCAACCGTTTCGCTTGAGGTGTAGATACAAAGTCCCGGCATAGCCGCGCTCTGTATAGGATAAACCCGCGAAGTAAAAACATTAGTCCCGGTGGTTGTCAGCCCGGTCAACGTGGTTTGAATATTATCGCGGATCTGCTTTCTAACATGCGCCATCTAGATTTTCTCCAAAGCTAGAGTGGTCATGCCTGTTCCATCGTGATCCACGACCCGAATAGTGTAAGCCGTTGAATTAACCGTCAGCGCATCGCCATCAACAGCGCCAGAAACGTCAGCGGTTCTACAATTAAAGCGAGGCTGTCTAACAGCCATCGGAACGCCGCCCCCGGCGTCAACTTCAACTATGTCGTTGTCAAAGATGCCGTTCACGGTCGCTGCGCTGCCGCCCTGTGGGGTGTAAGTCGCTGCAACGCCGAAGTCATCCGCATCAACAAAAACCGCTCTGTCTGCCGCTGTTTCAACCGCCATCGATAAACCTATTTGCTGCCCTTTTTGACCTTAGTGGCCGTGGACGTTTTTAGACCGACAGAGCGATCAGATTTTTTTGTTTCATCTGCCGGGACGCCTTTTCCCGTGGACATAAGGAAAGAAGCTAGAACATCGTCTGCCTCTACAATATCCCCGGCGCTTTTGGCTTCGCCGTTAATAACTGTTCCGCGTAGTAATGAAATCTTCATTCCAATTCCCCCTTTAGGAAAAGGCGCGAGTTTCCCCGCGCCTTAATTTATTTACGCTGTGGTGATGTCAAGGATCGCCGCGAATGACTCCGCATGACGAACTGCAACATCGATGTCTTGGAACATCGCGATGCGTGTCGCACCTTGAGTTGACAGGCTGTAAGGATCAACCGTTACATCCAACCCACCGAACATCGCAATCATCAACTCGCTAAAGTTTCCGAAGATGGCGGCAGAACATACACCTGACGATGTGCCTTTGGTCAGATCCGAAGGAACCAAAGTCGTTGAGGCGACACCGTAACCCAGAAGGGTGTTTGAGTCGTTCAAGATAAAGTTACCTTCTACACCAGACGCTTGACGCGGTGTTTGGCGCATTGCTGAAACCA
>CAACVD010001590.1_pt1 | contig 10873 bp, 17 predicted proteins | sample 2381771 | NCBI WGS metagenome assembly CAACVD01 (sample SAMEA5211965, study PRJEB30684) | marine metagenome | biome: Marine; feature: Epipelagic; material: Water | collected 2015-10-15 | depth 15 m | reverse complement strand
TCTAACTTTTTTATACGTTGTTCTAGTTCATCAATCTTTTTTGTAACGTATGGATATTTTTTCCGCCAACCATCTTCTGGTTGTTGTAGCCATGTCCATCCCCAACGTTCAACGAGATAATCAATTGTAAGATCAAACTTTGCATATAACCAAAGACCAATGCGTGTTGACTTGAAATATGTTGAGAAAGCAAGTCCAAATAGTGAACCAATAAGGGCTGTATAGATCCATAATCTATCAGCGGCCATACGTTCAATCATTTCCCACATAATGTTTACTTAGTTTCCTCTTCTGTATCGGATTCGTAGTATTCGCGATATTGATCTAATGTAATTTTTTGTTTGATCATGTAGGCTCTAATCTGTGCAAAATTTACTGCCAGTGTCTCATAATCGTCATCAGTTAATCCAAACAATACAGGATCAATGTTTTTTTCCTTCAATTTTGCAAACACTTCTTCAGCATTATCAGATGTAATTATTATCCACTCCAGTTCTGTTACTATCGGAGTTTCGGGATCAGGTAGATCCAATTTTGCTCTAGGCACTTCAGTTTTGAACACTTCTAGTTGCTTGACAGAACTACAACTGCTAATTAGGAACGTAGTTAGGATTAGCAAGGGAAGGACATTCCGCATTGATTTCACTTGGCTTAACAGCATTTATCTCCTTTTCAGTAAGTGGTGACCCCATGGCAATTTCTACACAACGTAGTGCATTGTCAGAGGCTCGATTAATTACACGTTCAACAGATGAGGGCCTATTCACAGCCAGATCACCTATGTCACGTTTTTTGCCTGAAGCATTAATTTTGTTAAATTTATCATCCAAATTTTGCAGTTCTGCCTTTAATATATCACGTGATTCTTGCAATGTTTTATTGGCAGCCATAATACTTTCAAAGTCTTGTTTTTGTTGTTCAATTACAGCCTGTTGTGAGGACACAGCTTCTTCTAACTTTATTTGATTGGCTTTTAGTATGGCATTGTCTGACCTAAGTTTCATCACATAAAGTCCTGCACCTGCCAGCGAACTGACCAAGATGCCTACCATCACAAGTTTAAAAGTGCCGAACATACTATATCATTGATAGAGCCATTTCGGTAGTTTCGGTCACTCGTCGTGTCCATCCTCTACCAAACGTGTCAAATGTTGACAAGCTCTCATAATACTTTTGTCTTTCTGCTTGATAATTCTTGATAGTTTCTTTGACGCCATGTTTAGACACATATGCATCCAGTGTTTTTAATGTGTTGGGTCCTATGCCACCATCGGCCACTGTGCCAATCAGTGTTTGTAGATATTTGGCAGCTCTGCCTGTGCCTGCATTTACACCAAAGTCAAACACACACAAATCAAGTCCAGCTGGCAGTTGATCACCTTTGACTCTGTCCCAATAATTTTTTTTGTATATAGGCGATACATCTTCGTTGGTAAGATTTTGCATTGTGTTTTCAGACACTGAATATCCCACCCATTCTTCATACACTCTCTTAGTGACTCCTAAATTGGTCATGCCGCCAGGATCTTTTGGATGATTAACATATCCACCTTCGTGATGTAATATTGCTTCTAATGATTTGATCCAGTTTTCTGTAGCCATTAAAACTCCTTCAACCTGGCAACAATTGCATTTGTTCCTTTAGTAATTTTAAATAGGTCATCCACTTTGACCACAGAATAACCACCACCTAACCAATGATTCAAATATGATGCTTGTTCGCTGGATTCTCTATCTATTTTGTATGTTCCTTTTACATCTTTATTAAATGACTCAATGATCATTTCATGGCTCGTAAATGCTTTTTTAAGTATTAATTTTTTACCTTTGATTCTTTTTGTAACAACAGATGCTGATTCAAAAAATGCTTTAATGTCCTCTTCAATTTTATCGTCGGTAAGCAATTTGTACTGTGAAGGTGAAGTAGGCACAATTGTATTGATGTTTTCGTCATTTAATGCATATAAATTTTCATTTTTATAAAATTTAAATTGCCAAGGTAACATTCCAGACACTTGTTCAACATCTCTTATCACTTCAATTATTTTTTTTGGTAGATCATCGTTTCTTTCAATTTCAACAAATATGTTGTATAATCCTTGATCATTTTTTGCAGGAGACATATCTGCATCTAAAATAAAGTCACAACCAGTTTCAATAAAGTTAACTAGATCTTCTGCCACAGTTTTGTTATTAGACTGAAACTTTAACACACAAACATCTTCGTCCTTACCAAGTTTGGCCGCAAAACTGTCAACAGCAATCACTTCACTAATATAGTTTTGCATTTCTAAATGGTCAATTGATTTCATAGTTCTGATGCATCCTGTGGTGATTGATCTACAGCCATCCCAGTTACAGTAGGTGTTTGTTTTGTCTCTGTGTTAAAATCTTCTATCACTGTTTTTGGAATAGTTAATCTAACCAACCAAACTGGATGTTCATCTATTTTTGCTTTGCGTGTGCCTGGACGGAAATCGTCATATGTTTTTATATCCCGTGGTACTAACTTAATATCTTTTTTATATTCAACTCTTGCACCTAGGTTTGTAAGTCTTTTGCCAGCGTCAGGATCAGGCATTGCTTTTGCGTCCCACATGAAAGTAGCGGTAACATCATATTTAGATTGATGTGGACCATCCACAAGTTCGCCTAACTTCCAATTTTTGTAAGAATATATGTTTACGTCATCCATTACTTTTTCCATATTAACAAGTGAATTGATCACGTTGTCTGAAGCATATATCTTCTTAATATTACGGATGACATCAAGGGTATCAATCATAGTAAAACATATTTAGCGTGTGATATTTTGTTCACAACAATTCTATAATGTGTACACATATCCATATTGGCAAGCACTTTAAGTATTTGTGTATGCATTCGCATAGACACAAACAATCGGAGAATAAAATGAAACATAAAACTGTCTTATCCTTTGACGATCTTCGTGACGACTTTTCACGTTATGAAGTACGACCAAGATCCGCTAACCAACAAAAATATTGGAAATTGTTGAAAGACGATAAAAAGTCAATTGTTATCGCTCATGGCCCTGCAGGGTGTGGAAAAACGCTTTTAGCCACCCAAAATGGCATAGATCAAATGAAACTGCAAAAAATAGACAAGATAGTTATAACCAGGCCTGTTGTGGGTGCTGATGAAGAAATAGGCTTTTTGCCTGGATCTTTACAACGCAAAATGGAGCCTTGGACTAGACCATTGATTGATATCTTTCATAAAAATTACACAGTAAACAGGGTGCAAAAAATGATTCGAGAAGATCAAATCGAAATAGCTCCATTGGCTTTTATGCGTGGAAGAACATTTGAGAACTCCTATATTATAGCAGACGAAATGCAAAACACCACAGTAAATCAATTTAAAATGTTAATAACCAGGATAGGCGAAGGGTCCAAACTTGTTGTTACAGGCGATCTTGATCAAACAGACAGAGGTAAAGATAATGGCATGGCAGACTTTTTGCACAGGTTATGGCGCAGTAAAACACATCATATTTGTAATGTGCAACTCATGGGTGAAGATATAGTCAGACATAAAGCAGTGTCAGAAGCACTACAAGTTTACGATTCTTGACCTAGCACAGCAAGTACAGGATCCATGTACTTTTTATAAGTTTTGTAAAAATAATCAAAACTTTGTTGATAATTAATTTTTGGATCCACTGTATTCTTTATGATTTCTTTGTTCGCAAGATCTAATATAATGTTTGCTGATTCATCTTTGTTTCTAATTTTGGAATCAAAAAACACCTGTTCATCATATTGTATATTATTTCGATTATTTTTCCATCCTTTGATTGATGTAACATTTGGATTTACTGGTACCATTCTGTAGTGGCAAATTAAAAATTTTGTTTTAGCCATAAAACTCCTTTATTAGTTTATTCTTTTCATCTTGTTGTTCCTGTGACCATCCATTTTGGTCATTGCTGGTGATTTGTTTTTTATATTCTTTCTCAGTGAGTGTGCTAAAATATTCCACTAAATTTTTAGTGCTTTGTTCAAGATGTTGTAGGTTGTTTTTTGCATTAAAGGTATTATCTAATATAGGTTTTATGTGTGTAACAAAATAGTCAAAATTCCCTAAACTTGTGGGATGTGCATCACATTTAGGTTGTTTGGCCACCAAACTTCTATTAGTCCAGTGATGTTCAAACAAACCTGATTTTACTGATCCTATCCAATTGCTATCTTCAATTTGTTCAATTATGTCAACAATGTATGCAGTTTCTTCCCAATCCAATTTAGTTTTAAGGGTGTTTGGTCCTAAAAAATAGTTCAACAAGTGATTGCCAGGAGTATGTAATCCATCTGCAAAACTTTGATTAGGAGTAAGATCGCACCATGCCATGCCAATGTGAGGAAATTTTTTAAGTTTACATAAATTTAAACAGTCTAGTATTGTTTCAAAATTTTTGTATATTAGATTTGTATGGCTTTCAACAACATTTATTCTTTCGAAATATTTGTTAATTGGAACATAATATCCTTTTTGTCCTTCAAAACTAAATTTATTAAACTTTTGTATCAGATCATTATCGGTTGATTCGATTTGTTTTGCAAAGTTATAATCAAAATAATTTGATTCACGTATAGCGCCTGTGAACATCATACACACATAATCTGTGCTGTTTATTGTGTATAATTTTTTCTTGATAATATCGTTGCCATATCCTGGCAGTGCATGATTAATTACATCTACATCATAGTGCATTGCAATAAAATCTGCCCAAGTAGGATACGAATATTGTGTAAAACTACAACCAAAAGTATGCACTTTGGCTGACATTATTTGCTATTTTTGATCCTGGATAATTTTATTAATGTTGCTGAAAGATTAATTTCTGCCTCTGCCACAAATGAATGATCAACAATGCCTTGTTTTATAACCAATGTAGCCTCATCTTGTTGATCTTCTGTGTCACCAAACATGTCAATGTTGTCATACATCCAACGATAGATGTCCTCCATCTCTTCAGGCCGTGCCTGTGTACACAACAATTTTCTTGCTTCTGTAATCTTGCCGACTTTGAACAAATCGACCATTTCGACACGATAGTCTTGTTCTCCTACATCAGCAACATTTGGAGCCTGTAATTTAGCATCGGCTGAATTCATCTGCAAAGTATTAATACACTTTCTAAGATCAGGATAAGTTGCTTTGACATATGTGTCTAATGTGTCAAGATCAAACTCAATGCCTTCACCTACCAATATCTCTGCCGCACGGGCAGTGAATTCAGTCTTATCAATCTTTTCTATATGGAAGCCTTGACATCTTGAATGCAATGCAGGAATCACTCTGTTAGGATAATTGCAAGTTAGTATAAATCTTGCTGACTGATGATACATCTCCATCACGCCACGCAGTGCCGCTTGACCATTAGGAGAAATATAGTCAGCCTCATCAAGCAATACAACTTTAAATTCACCAAATGGCATTGTTTGTACAAAGTTTGTTATTTTGTCACGTATAACATCAACAGAATTTTCTCTCGAAGCATTAATTTCCAATATGTCAGTTGCTTCAACTTCCAATAAATTTAATAATATTTTTGCAAGTGTTGTTTTACCAACGCCAGGTGCTCCTGAAAACAATAAATGTGGAATACTTTTGCTAGACACCCATTGTTCAACTTGTTTTTTTTGTGCATCATCCCGGAACACATATCCTTGAAGTGTATTCGGCCTATGCTTTTCAACCCAAAGTGTATTCATTGTGCTATTATAACAGCTTTTAAAATATTTGTCTAATGATTATTCTTTGTATGGAGCAGTGATTGTGTTTACATCAGGCTCGTCGTCAGTGATCAATAGAATATCATTTTCATCAACCATTCTAACATCAACTTCTGTATCTCCTTGATCCAACATCACCTGTCTTGTCCAACGTCCATGGGCAATTAGTACCCATTTTCCAACTTCAACATCTTGTTGATCAGGCCCAATAGCATAAACTTTTGCCCAACGTGGATGTGTACCAGCGGCAGTGCCATCATTGTCAGGTAAAATGACTCCTGCTTTTGTTTTGAGCATACCGAAGTGCATATTTGATACTAGCACCCTTTTTTTCAAAGGCGTAATTGTTCCTTGTACTCTAGTAGGCATTATTTTTCGTCACGCTTTTTGATTATTTTTCCGCCTTTGCCAAGTTTGTCCCCACGGCTGTTTGTGCCAGTGTTGCCTACTGCAACAGACTTTTCATTGCTGTTCCTTAGTGCTTCGAAGTCAATTGCTTTTCCTTGCATTGAGTAATGTATTTTCTTTCCTGTCATTTTTCTTGCCATTTGTTTCTCCTAACGTAAAAATTCTTTGTAGTTCAAATTATATTTAACTGGGTCAATGTAGTGGACCCCTATCAAATAGAGAACTAAACTTGATACACTTGATCCTCTACCTACGCCACTTACAATATTATTTGTGTTGCAGGTATCAATCAAGTAGATCAAAAATTTCAACAGTGTCATCATATTTCTTTGTTTATATTCTTGCAATTCATTGTTAAGTGTTTCTATATAATTTTCTTGCACCAATCCATGTGTTTGTAATTTACTCAAACAGTATTTTTCCACATCTATTTGTGCCCATTGTGGTGGCAGATGCCAGTGGTCAGACATTTTATCATGATATTCGAATACTGGTTGTGTAATTGTGTCCTGTGTGTGTAGTTTTGCAACCTCAAACTGATCTGCATATGCATTGTGCTTTAGTATTTCATCTTGATCTTCAATGTAATCAGCCAATGCATTGTCAGAATATAGTCCCTCCAGCACTTCATCTGTGGAGAATGTTACTTGACCATATTCATTTACATTCATTTTATCCCGCCTTTGATAACTTTAAGCCTACTATCTTCTTTAATTTTAAAACCTATTTCTTCCCATGTCAACTGTTCTTTTTGAAAACTGGAGAACACAGGACGATCGTTACACCACCATGGATCTTCTATTTCACTTTCTAAGTCTTGTAAAATTTGGTTTTCTGGAGAATCTTCCGTAATAGTATAACGTAAATTTTCTCCTTGCCAACTTTCGATTTCGATACAAACTACTTTTAAATGTTCTCCTCCAACCATATTAAGTTTTTTAAACATTGTAACGCCTGACATTTGGTCATATGGTTGAGACACAAAATCAATGATGTCATTTTTAAAAGTAGATAATTTATTGTATATTTTTTTGTTATTCAGGATGAATATTGAATTTTGGAAAGCTTTTGCGTATATCCATTTGTATTTGTCATATGCAAGATTCTGTATAGACATATCATTAGTTTGTGGAACAAATGTAACTTTTACATCATAATCATTAGGCCATAATTTGTTATTGATTAAAAGTGAATTTGTAAACCTGGTTGACCAGGATATACCGTCTTCAATTAACATTTATTAGGCCATCAAAATCATCATCTTTGTTGTCATCTTCTTTTGACTTTTGTAGTTTTCTATGTTCACGTTCCAACTGTAATGTGTTGTAAATCGCTGTCAATTGTTCATAAAAAGTATTGTGGTTCATTTTTCTTGCTTGATTTATTTTAATTGTAACATCATTAATGCGAGATTCCAAGTCTTGATCAGACAGCCCTTTAGGGTCTAAAGTTGGATGGAACATTTATTAACTGCCTGGATATTCAAGCACTTGTGAAGCAAATTTTGTAGTACCACCATCAACAGAAAATACATCAAACACAAAAGTTGACTTGCGTAAAGGAAATGCTTCCTGTTGTCCTAGTGTGGATGAATCAGGACTTTCAAGAGATACAGGCAATGAAACTCCTGTGAGTGTTACTGAATGTGTTGAAGTTCCTTTTGTGAGGATCACTTTCATCACAGCAAATGTATTTGTGGTACCATCATCTTCTAGAGGAAAGTTTGTAAATGATAAAGTTATATCTCCAGAAGTGGTTACAGTAACTACGTTGCCATCTTCAAAATCACAAGACACAGAGCCACTTGTGGATCCTTTGGCAACAATTTTCTGTCCCCAGTCCATAAGGTTGATATTTTTAATATCATGTCCGTTAAATGAATCTGTGGCATTTGTTGTTGCTCTATTAGTTTGTAGGTCACTAATTTCTGTGCCTGCTGTTGTTAATTGTGTTTTGATTTGGGAGGTGTTATCTCTAAAACCTTGTGAATCATTGTCCTGACCAGATACAGGAAATGTTGCGTCTATCGATGCTACTGTAATTGAACTTGCCATTGCTGTGTATTTATTACGGAGTTCTCACAAGTTCACGCTGTCTTGATATGTGAGTTATCCTATCTGTAATAGAGTCTCTTTGCATGATTAGTTGTGAATCAACAGGTACTTTTTTATCAAAACTAACATTTTTCTTAAAAAACCTTGTGCCATCACCGTCGAACGTAGTTGTAGCGGCATCAAAAACAGTTAGAGTGTTTGTAACATAGTCAGTATCATCAGCAGTAAACAATGTAGTATCAGCAGTGGGTGGATAACCACTCTCGTTGAATGTTGTAGTTGCTGTGTCAAATGTTGTGCCTAGATGATTATCCACATACCATCTGTCTATAAACACTTTTACACCTTTAATATCATATGAAGTTTGGTCCTTTACTCGGAAAAGTATTTTTTCACCTTCTCCTGGTTTTACATATCTAATAGGCAGTGCAAGTTTGAATCCAGGCAACACTCCATCAGCCTGTGCTGATGACATCCAACGTGGCAAATACTCAAACACTTCATCTGTGACTCCTGCTTTGACTTCATTTTGCATGTTGGTTATTGAATTAAGGTACAATATATCAGCAGAACCAGTTGGGGTTGTTAAAGAATTATCTGTAAAAAATTGTGCCGCTTCAGTGCTAAAATTTATTGATATGGAGGGTAGATTAACTGAAGTTAGTCGGATTGAATTAGGTGCGCCGGCTTGTGGATCAATTAGGTCAGCGTAAATTACTTCGTATAAAACTTTCCCTCCACTGGATTTTGCTTTAGCTAACTTATAATCGCCGACAAATAATTTTACACTGTAATTGTTGTTTAACAATAATGCTTGTATTGTTGATAATCTTGTTGTGTGAATGCCAGATAAAAATAAAAATTTTGGTTGTATTGTGTTGTATTCAACAGAAGATGGTCTATACAAAGATGAACTTGGAAATATACTATTGTTGTTCACAAAATTTTTGTAAGATTGTAAAGCAGTATTGTCAATATGACATATTCCATACATGTTGCTAATTGTATCTGCTGTTTTAGGCACAACCCTTATTGAATAATCTTGTGTTGCTACAATATTTCCATATTGTCCACTGGCTTGGACTTTAAAAGTGTATGTTGTTTCCCTGCTCACTTTGCCGCATATGCCTACAATCTCTCCATCTTGGTTAATTGATAGGCCAGGTGGAAGTCTACCAGACTTATACGAATAGGTCAAATTTATATCCTGTTGTGTAACTGTTGCTGATACTTTGAATAGTGAACTTTTGAAAGGCGTAATTTTTCCTAATGATATAGTTGTCATTATATTTCTATTTCCTCAACTGCTGTGTCCCATGTAATTTGACCATAACCAGCGCCTTGTACAATAACACTAAATGCTCTTTCTGCAATATTATCTTCATATCCAACGACAGTTTTTGTGGCTCTAATTGTAAATTCAAATGTAGTTTCTGATGCAACAAATGTTGGCACGGTGCCAAACAATTCGCCTGTGCCAGTATCTAGAGACATACCAGTTGGTAAAGTTCCAGACACTACACTAAATGTTGTATTTGTTATTCCAGAGACTCCTAAATATTCATCAGGATCTTCTGTATCAATTTTTATTATGTTGTAGTTTTGATGCTTTATTGTTGCGAGTAAACCAGCAGTTGATGTAAAAATTATTCCACGTATGTCTGATGCATCTGAAGTCACTGTGCTTGTGTCAGCAAATGTATCAGTGGTATCAGCCTTTATGGTTGAAGTTCCTTTTACAAAAATTGAAAATGTTCTTGGTGTATAATTTATACCATCTGAAACACTTATTGTAAATTCATAGTTTGTATCGATAGATCCTAATCTAATAATTTGGTCAAAAGGTTGAGTCTGATCAAATCCAACAGCGTCCCAACCAATTTGAGATGAGTCCAATGACTCAATTGCTATTGGTCTGATAACACCAGATAGTAAACCTGTCTGTGTGTTTAGCACAACGTCATTAGGCAGGTTGCCTGAATCAATTCTATAAAATTTTATATCGCCATCTGTGTCTGATGCTTGTAATTGGAAACTAAAAAAATACCCATCTGATATTGTACCTAATGTTCCTGCATCTGTGGTCCATGTTGGTGCATCTGATCCTTCCACAAATATAGTAAATGTCCTATCTGCTGATGTTGTTCCATTACTTGCCCTTACAACAAATCTTTTTTCTGTCCTAATACTAACTTCTCCAGGAGTTCCACTGATTGTACCGCCACTTGACAAAGATAACCCTGTTGGTAAACTTCCTGCTATGACTGTAAACACAAGCGGAAGAAAGCCGTCAGTAGTTCCTTTCATTGTGTCACATGTAACATCAGTGGCATCTGCGACTAGATTAGTGTAATCTGTGTCATTTGCAACCAAAACTTTGGTATAACTTTCACCCTCATTTATTTCAGCCAGAGTGCCAGCAGGAGTTATCCAGGTTGTTTGAGCCATTTTGTATATTTATTGATAGTGGTTATTATGATATTTGAGTTTTTTTGCCATTAACTGTGTAGGATCTATTGGTGATTTTAGACACATTGCCACCGTTGATTTCTATCCTGAATTCATTGGCTGACAGTGTTCCGGCTGGCTTGGCCACCAAAGTGCATACCGCTGATACTTCACCTATTTGTAATTTAAACTTTTTGGTAG
>CAACVD010001589.1_pt1 | contig 10875 bp, 20 predicted proteins | sample 2381771 | NCBI WGS metagenome assembly CAACVD01 (sample SAMEA5211965, study PRJEB30684) | marine metagenome | biome: Marine; feature: Epipelagic; material: Water | collected 2015-10-15 | depth 15 m | reverse complement strand
GTGGTGTGGTATGTGGCTCGCCATTGAGACTGATGGTTACACTCATAGTTAATAGGAGTAAGTGATGGAAAAAGTGGAGGAGTCCTTATATTCTAGGATGCAACCAACGTGGATGCGTAGTGACTGTGGACGTTTTGATGCGCAGCTGGCTGATGTGAAGCCAATGAAGGAGTGCGCTAGACGTTCAAAGGGAAGCCCATTCAAGGTAATTCTTTACTTTCGTGGAGCATTTTGTCATGAGTTTTACTGCGCTAGTATCGAAGAGGGACATGATGCTATGCGTTACTATGTGGAGAAGGAGTGATGGTCAGTGTATCCAAGATGAGTGGTAAGTTAGCGGGTATTCCTGCTATCAATACCAACACAGCAACCAATGCGTACTGTGTCAAGCAGTACGAGAGTGGTGGGAAAGATAATATTTGCACGATGTGCTACAGCCAGCGGATGCTGAGTACCTATCGTAAGAATTGTCAACCATCATTCCAGCGTAATAGTGACATACTTAGTAGTGATAGGGGTGTTGACATACCCAAGATCAACGCTGCATTCGTGCGGTTTCATGGTCACGGGGAGTTAATCAATGACACCCACTTCCTCAATCTGTGTGACATAGCAGAGAGTAATGGTCACTGTACGTTTGCACTGTGGACTAAGCGAGTTGACATAGTCCGTCCGAACAGGCATCATGTACCTGAGAATATGATTCTTGTTTACAGTAATCCCAAGATTGATCGCGTGATGCGTAAGCCACCTCGTGGTTTTCATCGTGTGTTCAACAACGTCACCAAGAAGTATCGTGGTGATGCTAACTGCACGGGGCAGAAGTGTATCGACTGCCAGTTGTGCTACAAGTTCGACACGGCATCAGTCATTGTCGAGCACGTTAAATAGTCGCGTTGAGAGACGCTATAACTTAAATGCATTTAAGGAGAAGTATCATGGGTTGGAGAAACAGTTACATTGAGATAACCACAGAGATTGATCTTACTAATTATGATGATGAGATCATGGAGTACGTGGAGCCTGACAACATCAGCGATGCCCTCGACATGATGGAAGGTTGGGGGTATAGTGATGGTGACATCCTTGAGCATATGCTTGAGGAGCCTTCTACGTTCTTGGAGAAGGTATCGAACGTACTGACGGTGGAGACTGCACTGGCACTGGTCAAGGATGTGTACGAGTATGGTCATGGTATTCAGGTGCGTAACCTGACTGCCAAGCAGAACCAGATTGATGAACTGCGTGAGAAGATCCGACAGTTAGAGAACCCAACTACAACAGAGGAGACTACACATGAGTCCTGATCTACTGACAGAACTGCGTAACTTCAGGCAGATACTGCGTGATTGTAAGGCTGACAACCTGAGACAGATGCGTAAGTACAAGCGTGATAGGTTTGATACTAGCTTAGGATCTTTCATGCACGGCATGGCCTTGGGTAAGACAGCGGCACTGGAACATATTGATCGAATGATAACCGTGTTGGAGAGGAGCAATGATACACAGAACGTTTGACACAGAACTTGACTGCCCGTGGATGACCATCGATGTGCAGATTACCTACCTGTTACACGAGGAGATGGGGCTGGTTGAGATTGACCAGATCATGGCTCACGGGTATGATGTGACTGAGTGGTTCAATCACGATTACATACTGGATCTTATTCAAGAGGATATGGAGGAGAGAGCATGATAGTTGTATTTGACAACAAGTACCCAGAGTATGCAGCACCGTGTGAACGGCCTGTAATTCAGAAGCTGGTGGACCTATGCCTGTGGGACAGTGGCAAGGTATCCATCTGGGATGGGGAGGAACTAGCTGTGCATGGGTGTGCTGACAAACTACACATCCTGAAGAACCTGTCGCAGACTGACATGGATCAGCTGGAAGCATACGACAAGGACGGTGGTATGCGTGGGTGGTTCTCGTTAATCTACAACAACGGGTCAGAGCAGGAGCCTATGGTTGTGATCTCTGACTACAGCGTCAACGATTGGACGGAGAATGTGTACCGTAAACTAGACGAAGCCTTTGGAGGTATTGAGCTATGAGTTATTACATCAAACCAGTTGAAGAGTTGAAGCCGGGACGCATGGCTGTATATCGTGTGGTCAAACGACTGCGTGACTTCAGACCAGACAACGGGGTGGAGTACATGGTGTTCAAGAGTAAGAAGGCAATGCAGACTGACTTCTTTGTTGACCTGTACTGTGGTAAGAACGGTAAGCTAGTCAAGCTTAAAGACAGATCAATGATGAGGTTCTAAAATGAGAGACGGTATGACACACGCACAGATAGCAGAGGTGTTGGGCATCTCGCGTGAATCAGTACGCAACATCGAACGCAGGGCGCTGTGGAAACTCAAGAGGTCAGGACAACTGGACAAGTTCTTGTGTCTACTTGACATGGACGTTGAACAATACCACGGTGAGCAGGGACGGAGAGTTAAACAATGTGAATAGTACATTACCTTTTTCTTTTGGAATGTGTTATACTCTCTATATAGATAACTAAGTATTAATATTATTACTAATACTATTACTAATACATAGGAACTACATAGTATGAAACAAGAGCATCAAGATACGTTGAATGGTATTGATAGCGACACAACCAAACGATGGTGGTTACGGTTCGATCAAGATGATCTGATCTACGCTGAAGAGTTGATTGACTTTGTTATGTACCACAAGGTACAGGGTTCATCCGAATACACAGTTGATGAGAAGTATGAGATACTCACTGCGTGGGAAACAGTACAAGAACATCTATGGGTGAGGGACGATGACTAAAGATGAAATGATTGAAGAGTTGATTGAGTACGAGTTGCAAGGTGTGCCTGCGTTGGAGTTGATACGGATGTACATCCAGTTGACTCGTGCTATGATGAGTGAGGAGTTGAGTCACGATGAGGTGCTCGACAAGTACACAGAATTGTTTGGAGATGCGGAGGCACTACACTGATGGCATTCGTAAAACTGCACCAACAATGTGATGACTGTGGTTCTAGTGATGCGTTGTCTTACAATGAGGATGGGTCTAGTTATTGCTTTGCCTGTGCTCAATACACCCCACCAGAGGCCACAGGAGGCTCTGTGAGCAACATTAAAGAACGAGTAGTACCAGCCTCAGGGTTCGATAAAGCGGCCTTTACAGAGCCATACAGAGGCTATCAGGACAGGTGTCTAACTGCTGATACGATGGCGGCATACTCTGCACAGCAGAAGGCAGGCAACATTCTGTTTGGATACCACGATCCTGTTGGTGAGCTAGTGGCAGTGAAGACTAGGTATCCAGACAAGCAGTTTAAGATTGGTGGGGATTGGAAGAAGGCTGGGTTGTATGGTCAGCACCTGTTCCCTAGTGGTGGTCAATACATAACCGTAGTGGAGGGAGAATTCGATGCCTTGGCAACCTATCAAATGTTTGGTGGCAAGTATCCTGTTGTGTCTATTCGTAATGGCGCCCAAGGTGCTGCTTCTGATTGCCGCAGATCCTACGACTTCTTGGATCAGTACGATCATATTATCTTTTGTTTTGACAACGACGATCATGGCCGCTCTGCTGCTCTAGAGTGTGCTGATATCTTTGGTGGCAAGTCTCGTATCTTCCATCATGGTGAACACAAGGATGCGTGTGACTACCTACTGAACGCAGACAAGGATGACTTTGTTAAGCGGTGGTGGGCGGCGAAGACCTACACACCTGATGGCATGGTGATGCTGGGTTCTCTGCGTGAGGCGTTGAAGAAACCATTGGAGGAGGCAGAGGTACGCTATCCGTACAAGGGACTAGATGACATGACATTTGGTGTACGTCCCACTGAGCTTGTCACCATCTGTGCTGGCTCTGGTCTAGGTAAGTCCACGTTCATGCGTGAGCTAGTGTTCTCTATCTTGTCGCAGACCAACGACAGGGTAGGGCTAGCGTTCCTTGAAGAGACACCTGACCGTACTGCCCGTGGTCTGGTTGGACTACAGATCAACAAGCCTATCCACCTTCCGGGCTGTGACTACTCAGCGTCAGAGGTAGACCAAGTATTCGATAGCCTTAACCTTGATGACCGTGTTGTACTGTGGGATACGTTTGGTTCCAACAAGATAGAGAACGTACTGGCACGGTTCCGTTATCAGATCAAGGTGCTGGGTGTGCAGTACATCGTTCTAGATCACATCTCCATACTGGTATCGGATCAGGAAAACGGAGATGAGCGTAAAGCTATTGATGAGATTATGACTAAGCTACGTATGTTCTGTCAGGAGATGCGTGTGTGTATGTTTATTGTGTCACACCTACGCAGACCAGAAGGCAAGGGACATGAGGACGGTGCATACACCAGCCTTGGACAGCTACGTGGTTCAGCAGCGATAGCACAACTGAGTGACATCGTGTTAGGATTAGAGCGTAACGCACAGGCAGAGGATCAGATGGTACGCAACACCACCAACGTGCGTGTACTCAAGAACAGATTCAGTGGAATGACAGGCCCAGCTACGGCGCTGATGTATAACAAGGATACGGGGAGGCTCACTGAGATTATTGAATGAGATGTAAAGCGTGTGATAAGATCATGACAAACTACGAGCTAACCAAGAAGTTCAGTGGTAGTGGTGAGTTCGTTGATTTGTGTAATGAGTGTAGTCGGTTCCTTGCTGATGATGACTTGACAACAGTAGGTAACATAGACTATGCTGACCTATATGACTTAGAGGAGTTACGTTATGTCGAGGATGAGCAGTTGGATTATGCAACAGGAACACAACATGGAGATGAGGGAGAGTGGTCATGAACTTACAAAAGGACAACAGCTTGATCTCACCTACTACGAATACTGTGTTTCTAGACATAGAGGCAGACGGCCTGAACCCTACGAAGATACACTGTGTGGTTACAAAGAGATCGAACGAAGCTCACTTGACGCACTTATCTAGACGGAGTTTGATGGATGAACTGGCAAAAGGTGGCAAGGTATGTGGACACAATCTTATTGGTTATGATCTTCCTGTTATGCGTAAACTGTGGGGCATCCGTATACCATCACATAGAGTTGTCGATACTCTAGTGCTGTCTCGCCTGTTCCACCCTGACCTAGATGGTGGACACAGCCTAGCTGCATGGGGTGGCAGGCTTGGGTTTGCTAAGGGTGACCATGACGAATGGGATGTTCTATCACCTGAGATGATTGAGTACTGCAAGCGTGACGTTGATGTGACTCAGCGCCTGCACGATGCACTCATGGGACAGATGCAGATGTTTGGTTTTACTCAGCACTGCGTTGACCTTGAGCACAACGTTGCATTCATCTGTAAGGATCAGGAGGACAACGGCTTTGAGTTTGATAGGAACGGTGCAACCAAGTTGTACGAAGAACTAACTACTCGTATGCACAGGATTGAGAAAGACTTACAGCAAGTGTTCCCACCCATAGTAGAGGAGAGGTACAGTGACAAGACAGGTAAGAAACTCAAGGACAAAGTTACGGTATTCAATGTCGGTAGTAGACAACAAATTGCAGAGCGGCTTGCTGGCAAGGGCGCTGTGTGGAAGGAACTCACTCCCGCAGGAAAACCGAAAGTCGATGAGGCAACCCTTAAAAAGCAGACTGACATTCCCGAAGCAAAGATTATTCTCCGTTACCTTCTCTGCCAGAAACGCGCCTCTCATGTTGACTCGTGGATTAAGGCAGTGGGCGAAGACAACAGAATACATGGACGCGTCAGGCACATCGGAGCTGTCACCGGACGGATGGCACACTCCTCTCCGAACATGGCTCAGATACCTGCTGTAAGGGCTGAGTATGGTAAGCAGTGTCGTGACCTGTTCACCACACCTGAAGGTCGTGTTCTGGTTGGTGCTGATGCCAGCGGTCTTGAGCTACGTATGCTTGCACACTACATGGATGATGAATCCTACACCAACGAGATACTATCAGGTGATATACACACAGCTAACCAGACAGCCGCAGGACTAGAGACAAGAGATCAAGCTAAGACATTTATCTATGCATTCCTGTACGGTGCAGGTGACGCCAAGATAGGGAGTGTCGTAGGTGGTAGTGCTGCTCATGGTAAGCGGCTCAAGGCAGCGTTCCTAGAGAACACACCCGCGCTGGCAAAGCTACGTTCAGAGGTTATGGCTGACGCAGAGACGGGGTTCCTAACTGGACTAGACGGCAGACGCATACGTGTACGATCACAACACGCCGCACTGAACACACTACTGCAGGGCGCCGGCGCTGTGGTTATGAAGCAGGCTATCGTTATATTGTATGACCTACTGGCTCGTGTTGACTTCAAGCTGGTAGCACAGGTTCATGATGAGTGGCAGATAGAGTGCCGCCCAGAGGATGCAGACTTCATTGGTAAGTCGTGCGTCAACGCAATGGTATTCGCAGGTGAAGTCCTGCAACTGAACTGTCCGTTGGACGGAGAGTATAGAGTTGGTAATAGTTGGGCAGATACCCACTAGCACAATTCTATTTTATGTGGTATAATATTATGGTAAGTTTAACTAGCAGGAGAATGCTATATGTCTGACCAAGCACCCAACGTAATGGTTAACTGTGATCTGTTCTGGCCTAACCTGACTCACAAGAATGAGTTAGCTGGTAAGTACACAGTGGATCTTGCTAATCTATCTGACGCTGCTGTGACTGCGTTGGAAGATCTGGGACTTAACATTCACAACAAGGGAGATGAGCGTGGAAACTACATCACCTGTAAGTCTAACAACAAGTATCGAGCCTTCAACCCTGACGGATCAGAGATGCTCATCAAAGGACGAACTCCGCGAGACGAGATGGATGACCCAGAATCAGGAGTCACTGTGGGTAATGGTTCCAAAGCTAAATGTCTCATCGGGTACTACGATTGGGAATACCTCAAGAAGAAAGGTCGTAGTGCCACGCTCAAGCGTCTTGTAGTTAGTGACGTTGTTGAGTACGCACCTGAAGTCGAAGAAATGGAAGCTCTGTGATACTGATTGACGGTGATATGCTGGTTTACCGTGTAGGGTTTGCTTGTGACGAAGAGAGTGAAGACGTTGCAACGCAGACCCTAGACAACTACCTGTCCGAAATGGTCATGGATTTGTCTGAGCACTACACATCCAGCGTTGTATACCTCACGGGTAAGGGTAACTTCAGGGACGAGGTTGCCACTACCCAACCCTACAAAGGTAACCGTGATAACAAGCGAGTACCAGTACACAAGAATCTGCTACGTGACTACATGGTATCTGAGTGGAACGCACAGGTTGTCAACGGCATGGAAGCTGACGATGCTATTGCAATCAAGGCAACTGAGCTAGACCACAAGGCTATCATCTGCTCACTGGACAAAGACTTCAAGCAGGTTCCTTGTTCTATGTATGATTACACCAAGAAAAACTTAAATGCATTTAAGGAAGATGATGCTATGCGCTGGCTGTACAAGCAGGCGTTGATGGGTGATCGTGTTGACAACATACCGGGCATACATGGTATCGGCCCTAAGAAAGCTGACAAGATCATTGACCCATGCACAACAGAGTGGGAGTGCTACAGTACTTGTCTTACTCACTACTGGGATCACGAACTGGATGAGGACAGGCTACTAGAAAGCCTACAACTCCTGTACCTGTTACGTTCACCTGATGACAAGTACGAGAAGCCAAGTGAAATATGATTCCAAGTTTGAGAAAGAAGCCCATGAGATTATGCAGGGCTGCGAGTATCATCCAGAACAGCGACTGTTTTATCTTGTCCCTAAACATTACGAGCCTGACTTTGTTTATATACATCGTGGTAAGACATGGTACATAGAAGCCAAGGGTAGGTTCCGTACATCAGAGGAGGCACGTAAGTATGTCATCATCGCGGAGACACTTAGCCCAAAGGAGGAGTTGGTATTTCTCTTCCAACGAGCCAAGACCCCCATGCCGGGATCACGAAGAAGAAAAGATGGTACACGCTACACAATGGAAGAGTGGGCAGAGAAGCATGGATTCCGTTGGTACACTCTTGACACAATACCTACAGGATGGAGAAGATGAGACACCTAATAATACCTGATACTCAGATCAAACCAGATCATCCTATTGACCATATGCTGTGGGCAGGACGCTATGCAGCAGCTATCAAGCCTAACACTATCATACATCTGGGGGATCACTGGGACTTTCCATCGTTGTCATCATACGATGTTGGTAAGAAATCGTTCGAAGGTAGGCGGTACTCTGCTGACGTAGAGGCTGGCAACGAGGCTATGCAGGTGTTCATGGACTGCATCAGGGCAGAGCAGTCTCGTATGCGTAGGATGAAGAAGAAGGTATGGAAGCCTCGCCTTATCTTTACCCTTGGTAATCACGAGTACAGGGTGGAACGTGCAGTAGAAAACGATGCAAAGCTAGAAGGACTGATGAGTTATGAAGATCTTAATCTCAGAGGTTGGGAAGTATATCCGTATCTTCAGCCGGTTATTGTGGACGGTATTGCTTATTGTCACTTTTTCACTAGCGGTGTCATGGGCAGGCCAGTCACTAATGCAAAACTACTGCTCCAAAAGAAACATATGTCATGTGTCATGGGACACGTACAAGACAGAGACATTGCCTTTGACAGAAACGCAGCAGGAAAAAGAATGACATCTTTGTTTGCTGGTATCTATTACCAACACGATGAAGAGTACCTGAACCCTCAGACTAACGGATCATGGTCTGGGTTGTGGGTATTCAATGAGGTAGACAACGGTACGTTTGATGAGATGCCTGTGTCTATGTCCTATCTACGGGGGAAGTACGGTGCTAACTCTTGACGAGATACTTGAACGAATAGCTAAGCGCTACGATGAAGTAACTATCATGGAAGCGTTAGAGATTACATCCGAAGAGTTGGTTGAACGGTTCGCTGACAAAGTGGACACTAACAGTTGGAAGTTTGACTTAGAGGAAGAGAATGTCTATTAACGATGCAACGCCCAAAGAGTGGGACACAGCAGTAGGTAAACTGTACCACCCTCAAGACCAGCACCCTATCAAGAAACAAGTAGGAGGTGACCACTACAACCGCTATGCCATACAGCCTGTAGACTTCATCATTGCTAACAAGATAGATTGGTGTGAAGCCAACGCTATCAAGTACATCACAAGATGGAAGAACAAGAACGGCATAGAAGATATCAAGAAAGCTATACACTATCTTGAAATACTATTGGAACGTTTACAGAATGAAAATAGTTGAAGGTAACTTTGTAAGAAAAAAAGACGAAGGTGTTAAAACATCTGAGTTTCTAGCGGCTCTGGCTATACGTAGCAAAGAGTACGAAGACGAAGGTAGACCAGTTAAGTGTGTTGTTGTCATGTATGAAGACGGTGAAGTGTTTGAACTAACAGCCACCGAACAATATCCTGATGGTGTATACTTACTACTTGGCCTAGCTAAAGCAGCGATAGAGAACGAGACACTAGGAATCACATAGTGAATGGAAAGCCCCTGCATAAAACAATGTAAGCTAGTCAACGATAAATGTTCAGGGTGTCACAGAACAAAAGAAGAAATTATTAATTGGACAAGATACACAGACCAACAAAGGAGTAATATCATTGGACGCATATCAACAATACATACACAAGTCCCGCTACGCACGATACCTACCAGAAGAACAACGTAGAGAAACGTGGGAAGAAACCGTCAGCCGATACGTTAACTACTGGGTAGATCGTGCTGAACTAAACGACTTTGATGTATCAGAGATATCTAAAGCTATTCAAGATCTAGATGTAATGCCATCTATGCGAGCACTGATGACCGCAGGTGAGGCACTAGATCGTGACAACGTAGCAGGATTTAACTGTAGCTACCTACCTATTGACCATCCCAAAGCATTTGACGAGATGATGTACGTCCTGATGTGCGGTACAGGCGTAGGGTTTAGTGTTGAACGGCAGTACATAGCAAAGCTGCCAGAAGTAGCGGAGACATTCCATGAAACCGACACAGTTATTAATGTTGCAGATTCGAAGATCGGATGGGCGAAATCGTTTAGGGAGTTGGTATCACTGCTGTACTCAGGTCAAGTTCCCGGATGGGACGTTAGCAGAGTTAGACCTGCAGGTTCCACGCTCAAGACTTTCGGAGGTCGTGCAAGTGGTCCTGAACCTCTCATCGATCTTTTCAAGTTCACAGTTGAACTCTTTCAGGGAGCAGCTGGACGAAAGCTTACATCCATTGAATGCCACGATCTTTGCTGCAAGATTGCTCAAATCGTCGTTGTCGGAGGAGTTAGACGAAGCGCCCTCATCAGTCTCTCCAACCTAACCGATGACAGGCTACGCCGTTGTAAGCATGGGCAGTGGTGGGTTGATGAACCCCAACGTGGGCTGGCTAATAACTCTGCGTGTTACACAGAGAAGCCAGACTTTGAAGCATTCCTAAATGAGTGGACTAGTTTATATGAATCAAGATCTGGTGAACGCGGTGTCTTTTCTAGAGTGGCAAGTCAAAAGCAAGCTGCAAGAAACGAGCGACGAGATGCTACCTACGATTTTGGAACTAATCCATGTAGTGAAATCATCCTCAGACCCTACCAGTTCTGCAACCTATCTGAAGTTGTTGTCAGGCCATCCGATACGCTCGCAAGCCTCAAACGAAAAGTACGCGTTGCATCTATCCTTGGAACTCTACAGGCTACCCTCACAGACTTCCGATACCTAAGAAATATATGGAAGACAAACACAGAGGAAGAAGCACTACTAGGTGTTAGTCTTACTGGCATAATGGATCATCCTGTACTATCAGGACGAGAAGACAAAGCTAAACTAAAGAAGTGGCTAACGGAGATGCGTAATGAAGCTATCGTCACTAACGAGCAGTGGGCTAAGAAACTTGGCATTAA
>CAACVD010001588.1_pt1 | contig 10878 bp, 17 predicted proteins | sample 2381771 | NCBI WGS metagenome assembly CAACVD01 (sample SAMEA5211965, study PRJEB30684) | marine metagenome | biome: Marine; feature: Epipelagic; material: Water | collected 2015-10-15 | depth 15 m | reverse complement strand
CACCATCGCAAATATCTATTGCTAAAAAACTTGGCGTTCCTCTTGAAGAATACGCTAAGTATGTAAAGGAGTAGAACATGAGTGATAGGGTTTCAAGATCGTCACAAACACGCGAAAAAAAATCGCGCCGCAAACCATGGCAACCACCTAGCCGACTGGATGCTCCCGCACCGCCTGATGGATACAGGCATCGCTGGATCCGCACGGCACTTAGAGGCGATGACGACAAGATGAACGTCCATGCGAAACTTCGCGAAGGATGGGAACCCGTTAGAGCTGATGAGTACCCCGGATTTGATTATGCTACTATCGAAGATGGTAAATATGAGGGGGTAATTGGTAACGGTGGGTTGATGTTAGCCCGTTTACCTGAAGAGACAGCGCTGGAAAGAACCGATTACTATCGAGGCCGGACTCGCGAACAAATGACTGCTGTTGACCAGGACTTAATGAAGGATCAGCATCCTTCGATGCCTATTTCTAATAGTAGGCAAAGTCGTGTAACCTTCGGAGGTCGCGGGAGCGATTCTTCCGAATAGCTTGATAAGGAGCAACACCCATGGCAAACGCTAATGGTTCATTTGGCCTCCGCCCTGTTTCTAAACTGGGGCAGAACGTCAATTCAACCGGTGCGTCTGGGTACACACTCTATGAGATTGCCAATGGCAACTCCAACGCTATTTTCCAAGGTTCTCCGGTTATTCCTCTGTCCACAGGTTTTATTGATATTGTGGGAGCGGCGGCTGGTGGAACTGTAGGTCTGCTTGGTGTTTTCAACGGCTGTGAGTATGTGTCCTCGACCACTGGCGAGAAAATCTTCTCAAACTACTGGCCCGGCTCTGGTGCGGATTCTAACCATCCCATCAAGGCTTTCGTATTTGATGATCCGATGCAGATGTACGCCATCGCATCTGATGCATCATTGACCAGCGAGGCGACCCTTCGTGGTCATGTCTTTGCAAACGCTAACTTCTCTAGCGGCACTTCTGGTTCTACCACTACAGGTAAATCCTCCGCTGCTCTGGCTGTTAGCACCATTGCTACCACAAATACGCTGAATCTGCGTATCATGGGTTGGCAGGAAGATCCTTCAAATCAGGACTTCACCGCAGCTGGTATCCCTGTAATCGTGCGTTTGAACAACCACTTCAATAGTGCCAATGGTGCTATCGCAGGTGGCACTGTTTCGACCACTGGCGTATAAGGAGGCACAGTAATGGCTATTTCTCGCGCACAACTGGCGAAAGAGCTGGAACCTGGTCTTAATGCCCTCTTTGGCATGGAGTACGCCCGGTACGAAAACCAGCACGCCGAAATCTACACCACCGAGTCCTCAGATCGAGCATTCGAGGAAGAAGTTATGCTTTCCGGGTTTGGTGCCGCTCCGACTAAGTCGGAAGGTTCCGCCGTCAATTTTGACGATGCCAATGAAGCATATACTGCTCGGTACAACCACGAAACCGTTGCACTAGCATTCTCAATCACAGAAGAAGCTGTGGAAGACAATCTCTATGATCGTCTGTCCTCTCGCTACACTCGTGCTCTTGCTCGTTCAATGGCCCACACTAAGCAGGTTAAGGCTGCAGCTGTTCTTAACAACGCCTTCGACAGCACCGTGACTGGTGGTGACGGCAAAGAACTTTGTGCAACTGATCACCCGCTGACCAATGGTGGCACCTTCGCCAACGAGCCAAGCACTGCTGCTGATCTGAACGAGACCTCTCTTGAGGACGCTTTGATTAGCATTGCTGGGTTCGTAGACGAGCGTGGCCTGAAAGTCGCTCTTCGCGGTACTAAGCTGGTGATCCCTCGTCAGCTTCAGTTCATCGCCGAGCGTCTGATGGTGTCCAACTTGCGTGTGGGTACTGCGGACAATGATGTTAACGCTATTCGTTCAATGGGAATGCTCCCTGATGGCTATGCCGTCAACGACTTCCTGACGGATTCGGATGCGTTTTTCCTCATGACTGATGCACCTCGTGGGTTCATCCACTTTGATCGTGTGCCGCTTTCCACTCAAATGGAAGCAGACTTTGACACTGGCAACATGCGGTTCAAGGCTCGTGAGCGTTACAGCTTCGGCTTCTCCGATCCGCGTTGCGTGTTTGGTTCACCAGGCGCATAAAAATCCTAGTCCTCCAACTGGGTGAAAGGGCGGCTATACAGCCGCCCTTTTTTTCGTTATACTATTGAGACCTTACAGATGTAGGTTTTCCTCCCTTAACTCGGAGCCGTATTCATTGCGGCTCCGCTTTTTTTAGTGTATCCTGTTCGTATCCTGACAGGTCCAAGGTGGACCTGACACTAGCCACGACAGGAGATAGACATGGCTCGGACTACCTTCTCTGGTCCCATTGTATCCCAAGCAGGGATGTTCAATGCTGGATCAAACTCTGTTGTAAACATCACAGCAGAAACCACTCTCACCGTTGCTGCTCACGCGGGTAAAATCATTGAGATCAATGACGCAGATGGTGCGGTTACTCTTCCTTCAATCAAATCATCCGAAATCGGCGCGACCTATACGTTCTTCATTGGCACAGATGCTACTGATCTGGACATCAAAACCGATGGCACGGACAAGTATGTCGGATCAATTGTGCTGGGCGTGAACAACGGCACCATCAAGGCTTTCCAGCCAGGGGCGACTAACGATGTCATCAGCCTGAATGGTGGCACCACAGGCGGTGACAAGAACTCGTATGTTCAGGTTACTGCGCTTGCTACCGCAGAATACATGGTTCAAGGCGTACTTATTGGTTCTGGTACGATTGCTACTCCATTCGCTGATAGCTAATAGGAGGCCGTTATGGCAGGAACAATCGTAGCAAAGACAGCCACCTCAACAGGCACGCTGCTGGGTGGTAGAAGCCGGCTTAAGTCCTTTGTAGTCAAGACGGCAACATCAGGTAGTCCTGCGGTTGTGGTCAGAGACGGCGGCGCATCTGGGACGACTCTGTTGAGCATGGCCTTCACTACGTCTGATGACCGGCAAGTGACCATCCCAGACCATGGGATTCTTTTTGAGGAAGATTGTCATGTCACACTGACAAACATTTCCTCGATCACGGGGTTCTTTGGCTAATGGCTCGTGAAGCCGCAAAGATGCCGAAGCGCAACAAAAAGAATTTCCGCCCCACGAAAGCTGGGGCGGGAATGACTAAGGCTGGAGTCAAGGCATACCGCCGAGCCAACCCCGGCTCAAAACTTAAGACGGCTGTTACTGGTAAAGTAAAAAAAGGATCAGAAGCTGCAAAACGCCGTGCATCATACTGTAGCCGGTCAAAAGGTCAGATGAAGATGCATAACATTAGCTGTAAGAAAACGCCCAAAAAGCGTATTTGCGCGGCCCGAAGGAGATGGAAATGCTAGATAAGTTTCTAATTGGTTTGGTTAGTTTCTTTTCCGTCTTGTCCGTTGGATTTATTGGTTGGGTTGGACTCAGCGTTATTGAGCTGAAAGTAGAGCTTGCTGAAACACATGGTAAAGTAGCTGCTAATTATGAGATGATTAAGCCTATGTGGCAGGCCTTTTTATCGGAGAAGAATGTTGACAATCTCGCGAAGTTCAATATCAAAACAGATTACTAAAGGTAATGGTATGGCAAAAGATGCATGTTATCGTAAAGTAAAAGCTCGCTACAAGGTTTTTCCAAGCGCTTATGCCTCAGGGGCAATTGCTAAGTGCAGAAAAGTCGGTGCCGCTAATTATGGCACAGGTGGTAAAAAGAAAAGCAAAAGGAAGTCTAGTGGCAAGAAACGCGGTAAAACCTACTAAGCCCAAGCGAAAGTTTCACGGGAAACAAATTAAGGGCACGGCAGTAGCAAGAGGCTGTGGGGCTGTTCTACCGACACGCCGTAAGAGAACCAAGGGTTCTGTGGAGCAATCGTAATGGCTGTACGCAAAACTAAAAAAGGCCTAGCTCTGAAGCGCTGGTTCAAGGAAGACTGGAAAGATGTCAGCACAGGCAAGCCGTGTGGTCGCAAGAAGGGCGAAAAACGCGGCGTTCCTTATTGTCGCCCCTCTAAGCGGGTTTCTTCCAAAACACCAAAAACAGCTAGTGAATTGTCGGCAAGCGAAAAAAAGAGTAGAATATCTCAGAAAAAGCGATTGGGGCAACCCGCCGGCAAACCGAGACGAGTTAAGGCTGTGAAAAGGAGAAAGAAATGAAGCGTCCTATGAAAAAGAATGTTATGGGTAGTGGCATGGTCAGCCCTCGCAAAGAAATGGCGATGGGTGGTTCTGTTGCTGGCGATGTGCGCAGAGCTGTAGACATGGCGCAAACCATTGGCGATGCAATGGCGCAAGCGATTCAAAAGCCGCGTGGTAATGTGACTGGTATGAATGCTAATCGTATGGATCGCATGATGGGAACCTCCCGAAGACCAATGTCAAGCGGCGGGATGCGTCCTCCGATGCGTAAAGGCACTCTCGTTTAATTAACTTATGCTTAAAAAGGAGACTAAGATGGCTATGAAGAAAAAAGGTTACCGTGTCGGCGGCAGAGTCAAGAAAATGGCTAAAGGCGGTTCCGCTGGTGGCAAAACCATGAGACGAATGGCTAAAGGCGGTTCTGTTGGCGGCAAAACCATGAGACGAATGAAAAAAGGCGGTTCTGTTGGCGGCAAAACCATGACTGTTGCACAACTTCGTGCTGCCGCCAAAAAGATGGGATACAAAGTATCTAAAGCCTGATGTCATATTTGTACAGCAATGTTCCCTACTTCAAGGCGTGGGTACGGCGTGAGTATACTCATAACCATGAGGCTTATCATGGTGAGTTCCTGCACGCGATGGTCGTTGGTGTAACGTCTATGCCCAACAGGTGCCTCAGTTTCCAAGTTATATTTACTGGAAGCGAGGTCGAAGATGCGGAAGAAGATACGGTGCACGGCGGTGCAATGTGGGCTAGGATGCCCATAACCGCTCTGGTTGCCGACATACCGTTGGAAGAGTGGCCTGAACCCATGAACACATATGACGCTCAACCTTGGGACTGTTCTTCACATAATCACGCTGTTTATGTGATAGACAGAGCCACTCCCTGTCCTTGGTTGGCTAAAATAGACGGGGAGTTTTTCCCTGCAAAATATCTGTTTACAGTGGATTACTCTGAGTCTGAAATAGCAGACGATCCAGCGCAACATAAACAAAGTCACGTTTTGCAATTGCTTGATGCCGGTGAGTGGACAGGAAACATCGTTGCTTTGCCTAACAATCGTGTCAGAGTCACGCATCCTGCTTGGTTTGAGACTGGAGAAGGCGCACCAGACTTTAAGCCGTCTCAGCATATTCACTACTCAAAAAGTGACTTAGATTATACGTTGGATGTAAATAGGGTGTTTGATAATCTTTATAATGAGGAAGAGTAATGGCAACTTCAGGTTCAAGGGATTTTGACCTTGACGTAGCAGAGATTATTGAAGAGGCGTATGAGCGGTGTGGAATTGAAATTCGCACCGGTTATGACGCTCGTTCTGCGCGGCGTTCTTTGAACCTGATGTTTGCAGACTGGGCTAATCGTGGTGTCAACCTTTGGACAGTCCAGCAAGGCACACTAACATTAACTAGTGGTACAGCTACATACAACTCCTCTAATGGCTTGGCTTCGCCAATGGCGGATATCTTAGAAGTGGCTCTACGGCGCTCAGGTACAGACTTTGAGATTGACCGTCTGAGTCGTGGTGAGTACCTGAACATACCTACAAAAACAACACAAGGCAGGCCCAGCCAGTTTTACTTTAACCGGCAGGTAAGCCCAGAAGTCACTTTGTGGCCTACGCCTGAAAACAGCACGGATCAGCTCGTTTATTATTATATCACGCGGATCCAAGACGCAGATGCATTGGTAAATACGACTGATGCACCTTTCCGGTTCTTGCCATGCATGGTGGCTGGTCTAGCGTACTACTTGTCTTTAAAGAAACGTCCAGAACTCACACAACTTTTGAAGGTTGTTTATGAGGAAGAGTTCCAACGTGCAGCGGACGAGGATGAAGATCGTGTATCACTGAAGCTAACGCCTGATATTCAGTATCTGAGGGTGTAATGGCTAGATATGCGTCAGGCAAAGATGCGTATGGTATCTCGGATAGGACCGGTTTCAGGTTTCGTTTGAGGGACATGCGTAAAGAATGGAACGGTTTGCTTGTTGGTCCAGACGAATATGAGCCAAAGCATCCGCAGTTAGAGTCTCCTAGAGTAGGAGCAGATCCGCAGGCATTGCGCGATCCGCGTCCAGATCAAGGAGAGGCTTTAAAGGTGTTTGTGGATCAGAACACGGTAGAGACACCGGATGCTGTACCACTACGGATGATAGGGCAAGTTGGTTCAGTTACGGTGACAGTATAATGGCATTTACTCACGCACAGCTTAAACAAGCCATACAGGATTATACGGAAAATGACGAGGCGACCTTTGTAAACAACCTTGATGTGTTCATCCGTCTTGCGGAAGAGCGCATATTGAAGTCCGTGCAGCTGAACCTGTTTCAGAAAAATGTTTCTGGCACCATGACATCTGGAAACAAGTTTTTAACATGCCCCACTGATTTTTTAGCGCCCATGTCGCTTAGTTTTACGAACAGCGCCGGCAACGAGGTTTTCCTGTTGTTCAAAGATCTGGACTATGTTCAGACATACACGCCAAATCCAGCCACGACTGGCGCTCCAATCTATTACGCTCAATTTGATGTGGATAACTTCTTGTTGGGTCCTACGCCTGATGTAAGTTACACCACGGTTCTTCATTATCTCTATCGTCCGACAAGTTTAACTAATCTTATTGGATTGGAACCTACCACATGGCTTAGTGAGAACGCTGAAATTGCACTGCTCTACGGAAGCCTGATTGAGGCGTATGTGTTTATGAAGGGTGAACAAGATGTGTTGGCCGCTTACAACGCTAGGTTTAACGAGGCTCTGTCTCGATTGAAGAACTTTGGCGAGGCCTTGGAAGTGTCTGACGAGTATCGTACAGGGCAAATTAGGAGGCCTAAGACCTAATGTTAAAGGCAACAATCGACCTACCGGAGGACTTTTCGGTAACCGTTCAAACCACCAACAATCGAGGCTTTACGCCTGAAGAGGTGGCGGAACGCTGTGTAGATCGTTTGATCAATGTATCTGATCAGGCGCACCCAGGCATCCGTGAACAAGCACATGCTTATCGTAGGCAGATGCTAGCGGTTGTGGCTTTTTACATGCGAGAGGCAGTAAAAAGTGATAGAACTACAATATATAACGCCCTATCAGAGGCAGGTTATAAAGAACTTGCTGAACAAATAAGGAGACTGTGACATGGCATTTACGGGCAATTTCATGTGTACAAGTTTTAAGAAAGAGCTTCTTGAGGCTGTTCACAACTTTAAAAACTCAGGTGGTAGCACCTTTAATCTTGCGCTTTATACGAATAGCGCATCTTTTACCGCTGCAACAACAGCGTATACCACTTCAAATGAGGTGTCTGGCACTGGTTATACGGCAAAAGGTGCGGCGCTTACGCGAGTGGATCCCACCACAAGCGGCACCACGGCGTTCACCGATTTTGCTGATCTGACATTTAGCACGGCAACGATCACTGCTCGTGGGGCGTTGATTTTTAACGACACAGCTTCTGGTGATCCATCGGTTGTGGTTCTTGATTTTGGTGCGGATAAAACATCCACAGCAGGTGATTTCACCATCGTATTTCCCGCAGCTGACGCGAGTAACGCAATTATTCGGATAGCCTAATGGCTGACGTAATCGTTCCAATAGGCGGCTGGGGTCGCTCTGGTTGGGGCGAAGGCCCGTGGGGCCAAAGCGGTTTTCCGTTTGCTACGGGGTCTGTTGGATCCGTCACAGTCACAGCAGATGCCAATGCTCCGGTAACTGGTCTTGAGGCTACAGCGGCGGTTGGTTCGGTTACTATAACGGCTGCGGCTAACGCTCCTGTCACTGGCTTGGAAGCCACTGGGTCTGTCGGTAGTGTATCGGTAGTTGCTGAAGCCAATGTCTTTCCGACAGGAGTTTCAGCGGCAGGGGGTATAGGCTCTGTTGTTGTAAACGCCGGAGCGGTTATTGACATACCTAGCGGCCTACAGGCGCAGGGTTTTGTCCACGGCGGTTTTATAGAAGTCAACGCTGACGCAACGGCTCCAGTAACCGGTCTTGAAGCCACCGTTTCGGTGGGTTCTGTGACGGTGGAAACAAAGACCTTCGTTTTTGTTACGGGTCTTGAGGCGACTGCGGACGTTGGTGATGTCGCCGTTGTGGCAAAGGCAAATGTGTCTGTAACTGGTGTTTCGGCTTCTGGCTTAGTAAACCACGTCTTGGTTTGGGGCACTATTGTGCCAAATCAAAATGCGGGGTATAATCCGATTGCTCCTACGCAAACGCCGACATGGGGTGAGACGACTCCGGCGCAGACACCAGATTGGAATGATATAGCAGCGTGAGAGGCAGTTTAAGTTATGGCAAGCACCTACACTACTAATATTGGTATTGAGAAACCAGCTACCGGTGAACAGTCGGGTACTTGGGGCGATACCACAAACACAAATTTTGATATTATTGACCAGGCTATTGGTGGGATCCAAGCAGTCACACTCTCAGCAACAGGGTCTGGAGCATCTCCTAACACGCTTGACATCACTGATGGTGCTGTATCGAATGGCCGCAACAAGTACATCAGTTTTGTTGATGGTGGGGATCTTGGTGGTACGGCGTTTGTTCAGCTCACACCAAACGATGCTGAAAAGGTTGTTTATGTTAGGAACAGCCTGTCTGGTTCACGTTCAATTCTTATCTTCCAAGGCACATATGATGCTTCTCGAGATCTTGAGATCCCGAACGGCAGGGATGTGTTGATTAAGTTTAACGGTGGTGGATCAACTGCGACAGTTACATTCCTTCAATCACATGAATACTATGTTGGTAATACTCAGCTTGTTGGCGCAGTGGATGTTACGGGCGATCTGGACGTTGACAACATCAACATCAACGGTAACTCAATTATCAGTACAGATACGAATGGCGACATTGTTCTTGATCCGAATGGCTCAGGCAAGGTGGACATTAACGGTAATCTGGATGTAGACGGCGGCACGATTAAGCTTGACGGTAACTTTCCGACAGGCACAAGAGTTGTTGGCGTTGGCGATACAGCACTTGCAAATGTAGACTCTGCCGTTTCAAACATTACTGCTGTAGGTCATGCTGCGTTAAACGCATTAACTACAGGCAACAATAACACCGCATTTGGTGATAGGGCGGGAACTGCTGTAACAACAGGTGCTGATAATACTTTTATCGGTGCTGGAACTGGTATAGCAACAACAACAGCCAGCAACAACACTGCTGTTGGTCACACAGCATTGGTGTCAAACACTACTGGTGCAAGCAATGTGGCTGTCGGTAATGATGCGTTGAGTGCAAACACCACCGCAAACTCCAACTCTGCGTTTGGCTTTGGCGCACTTGATGCAAATACCACTGGTGCATTGAATGTTGCGGTGGGTGCAAATGCGCTTGGGACTAATGTTACGGGGGGCAATAACACCGCCGTTGGCACAAATGCCTTGTTTGATAACACAGCGTCCAACAATACGGCTGTGGGTAAAGACGCACTTGCGAACAACACCACTGGCATAGGAAACGTGGCTGTTGGTCAAGCTACGTTGGACGCTAACACTACCGCTAATTACAATGTGGCCGTTGGACTTCAGGCGGCTAGTGCTAATACAAGCGCCGCCGGTATCACGGCAATCGGATACAACGCACTTTTGTCAAACACCACTGGCGCAAACAATACGGCTGTTGGAAGACAAACTTTGGATGCCAACACCACTGGCGAACAGAATATTGCGCTTGGTCAGTATGCTCTTGGCGCAAACACAACCGCATCCAACAACACTGCGGTTGGGCATCAAGCCCTTCTTTCAAACACCACTGGTAATAATAACACAGCAATCGGTGCAGAAGCCCTTGATGCAAATACCGTAGGCGATAGAAATGTTGCTGTGGGTGTAGCATCTCTTTCCACATTTAATCCTGCCTCTAATGCCGACACATACAATACGGCTGTTGGTTATGCGGCATTGAAATTTGCTACAACTAGCACAAACAACACTGCTGTTGGTGGCAATGCACTTACCGCAAACACCACTGGCACACTAAATGTGGCTGTCGGTACAAGCGCACTAATTACAAATACTACAGGCACAAACAATACGGCACTGGGCCAAGCCGCTTTGTATAGCAACACAACAGCAGGAAATAATACTGCCGTGGGTAAGTCTGCACTTGGCGCAAACACAACTGGCACGGAGAATGTTGCTGTCGGTTCGCTATCTTTGGACGCAAACACAACAGGAGACGACAACACTTCTCTTGGCTATCGTGCGCTTGGTGCGAACACTACAGCAAACAACAACACGGCTGTTGGTTCAGATGCAATGCTTTCTAACACTTCAGGAACAGCTAATACTGCTTTAGGTTCCTTTGCACTCCGCACAAACACCACCGCAAGTGACAACACTGCTGTTGGTACAGGCGCACTTTTGGATAACACTACTGGCACACGCCTTGTGGCTGTTGGTAGAGACGCACTTGCGAATAACACTACTGGTGTAGACAACGTTGCCGTAGGTCGCCTTGCACTGCGTGATGTAACCACATCATCAAACAATGTTGCGATGGGTACAAATGCGCTTGTTCTAAACACTGCGTCTAATAATACCGCTTTAGGTTCGTATTCACTTAATGCAAACACCACTGGTGCAGAGAATACCGCTGTAGGTCGCAACACACTTGACGCAAATACCACTGGCACAGCAAACACTGCTGTGGGTTATAACTCACTTGGCGCAAACACGACAGCAGACAACAACACGGCTGT
>CAACVD010000653.1_pt1 | contig 10889 bp, 5 predicted proteins | sample 2381771 | NCBI WGS metagenome assembly CAACVD01 (sample SAMEA5211965, study PRJEB30684) | marine metagenome | biome: Marine; feature: Epipelagic; material: Water | collected 2015-10-15 | depth 15 m | reverse complement strand
TAATGAAAACCTTCAGCAGGCTGAAGAATCTGGTAATGAAAATGATATAGTTAATAAAAGATTTGTAGATGCTGAAATATCTAAAACTTTAAAAACTATTGTTAGAGATAAAGGAGCTACTGGCTACCCTAGAGCGTCTGCTGGAGAGATATTCTTAATAGAAGAAGATCACTCTACTTTTGCTCAAGATGGCCCAGAGGTTCAGGTAGGAGATATAATAATTTGTGTAGAAGATTCTGAAGGAGGGCGACATGGAGCTGTAGGAAATCAATATGCCATTGTAAATACTAATGTTGTTTTTTCAACAGAAGAGAAAGCAGGTATACTTAAGGTTGCTACAGAAAAAGATTTAGCAGAACTATCTTCAGATGAGTCTGCATTGACTCCTAATAAGTATAAAAGAGCGTTAGAAATAGGTAGTGAGTATAATAGAACTGTTGTATCAACTTCTTCTCATGATTTATTAGAAAGTGAAAAAGGTATCATCGGAGTAGATTGTAGAAGAAACGCAGTAAGACTAACTTTACCATCTATAGGTAGACTTGATAATCCAAAAATAGTTAAATATTTAATTAAAGATGAATATGGTTCAGCTTTAAAAAATAATATTACAATAGTTACGTCAGGTGGTGATAGTATACAAGGGGCTAGAACTTTTTTAATAAACTCAAATAGTTCGTCTGTAAAACTATATACTGATGGCGTAGATAAATGGTATGTAGAAAGTAATGTTACTGGTGGTTCTGATGTGTCTTTAGGAGCAAAAACTTTTGCAACTGATGACCTTACAAATGGAGAGCGAGTTACTACTACAGGAGCTTTTGAATCAGTTATGTCAATAGATGTTGATTTAAGAGAATACCCTATAGGAACAGGATTTAAAATTGTAGCTCATTCATTTTGTGCAGCTAATGGTAATACTAAAACTATTGCAATAGGTGTTAACGGAACTCAAGTTTTAGCTTCTTCTTTAACAGGTACTACCGCGCCTAATGGATTATTTTGTCATCATGAAGTAACAGTACTACATTCAGATACTGTTAAATCGATGGCTTTTGGATTTTGTTTAGTAGGAGCTGATATGGCAGCAGACGGAACTGCTACAGCATTAACAAATAATTTAGAATTAGATTGGAATACTAAAATAATAGCTAGTGTAGATGTTAACGCAGCTTCTGCAACAACAGATGTAAATGTTTATGCGCTTCAAGTAATACCTTTAAAATAAAATATAATGGCTTGTAAAACCAGTAGTTTAGGAGTATATAAAAAAATATTAGATAAACTTAATGATCTTAAGTCTAATAGTCATAATGGAAATTTTAAATTACATTATTTTATTCCAGAAGATTTTAGTGTAAATGGTGAGCTTCCGTCACAAATTTTAAAAGCAGATGTGTTTAATGCTTTTAAATTATGGGAGAATTTCTTTAATAAACTTTATACTAAAAACGGATTCCATCAAGATTCTTTAAAATTAAGTTTTAACCAAGTCGCTAAAATAGAGGACGCTGATTTTATTATTAATACCAGTTCTTTATCAAGTAACACTAAAAGAGCAGATGTTAGTAAAAGTGAAGATGAAGTTGTTACTTTAACATTAAATAAAAATCTAGAGTATAATTTACCTAACACTAGAGGTAGTGTTTATGCTTTAAGTACTCTTGTGCACTATATAGGAAGAGCCTTAGGTTTTACTTCCTCATCAGCTAACAGTGTAAACAACTCTGTATTTTTACTACATGATTTTGACGCTTATAATAAAACCTCTCGTTTAGAATCTTTTCAGTTAGAAAAATTTGACTACTTAGATAGGTATGCAGATTTATTGGGAGAGATGGACTGTGTTTATGGAGCTAACAATCATCAGCAAATAATTTATGGATGTAATGATCCTAATGCTACAAATTACGTACAGGGAGCAACAAGATTTGAAAAGTGTATATACACTGAAGAGGCTGCTAATATAAATATTGTAAAAGGACGTATAGATACTAGAAGTACAAGGTCTTCAGAGTATTCTAGATTTAATATTACAGAAGATGTTACTAACTTTGTACAGCTAAGTCCTTCAGGCATAACTTATATAGACAACTGGAGTGAAAACACTAACGAAGTATTTTATAATAATATTGTTACTAGTTTTGTTATTGAGGAAGATGAAACTGTTAATAGATTTGTTTGTCACATTGATAATACAGGTTATCTTTATTGTCATGATAGATTTGGTAATCCTCTAAGTCCTATTGACTCTGAAAATAATACTCAAGTAATATTTCCCTCACCTACGGCAGAAGAGCTTTTATCTTCTACTGCCTCCGTATTTAACCCTTTAATAGTAACAACTGCTGATGAAAATCTATCAGACCAAAGAGTTATACTTGGTAATACTGGTAGGAATGGATTTAGAATTCTTAGAAGACTGAAATCAAGTCTAAAAAATTATTATGCAGACGGAGAGATTATTGTTGACTGTAATGTAGGCGACGATAGCGTAGGTAATTATTTAATTGGTGGTAGTAACCCAGCTTCAGCGACTGCATATGGACAGCTTTTAGTAAGTAGTTTTTTACAACTAAATGAAGGAAGTAATTATTATGAAAAATCAATAGACGCTTCTAATACGTTAGAGTTTAATAACTCTATTACTTCCGAAGACTCTTCTAACTGTAAAATTATAAATGCAGAGTTTGCTAAAAGTACAATAAGTAATATAAAACATGCTGCATATACGTTTTCTTCAAATAACAATGGAACATTTACTAGTATACTTGGTGGGAGTTCTGGGATGCATGAATTTACAAATCCTGGCTGGTCATCAAAAAATGCTCATTTATCTATAGTAGTTCTTTCTGAAAATTTTTCTCACTACTATGTTGTAGCTACACACATATCTAGAATACTTAGAAATCAAGATTTAAGTACTTCTAATATTTATTATCCTTCTGCGTACTACCGAGATGCAAATGGTAACAAACATTTTAGAACGTGGTCTCAAGCAGGTATAACATCTACTGGAATCACACCTCCGATACCAGCTGCTGAGTCTTATGATAATAAAGTTATCATTAGATCTTTTGCTGAAGTTTTAAAAGGCTATAATACAATAGACTCTTTTATAAATAATAAATTTTCTGAAAGCACTAAAGAGTTTAGTGAAGCTTCAGGAAATGACACAGATTATCTGTCTACTTTAGAGAACGTACCTTCTACTATGTCTCTAAAACCTTATAAATATGTAAGTGGGCTTAATGTGCATTCTGGAGCTAACACTAATCCTGAAATTTCTGATATACATACAAATTATCAAGGTACTCTTTTATCTTATTATGTGTTAGGATGTAAGCATGGATTTCTATTATTAAGTTATGCTCCTAACCTCGCATTATTTTTAAATTTTGATGATGGAGGTACTGCGTCAATGGTTCCTGGAGGAAATTGGTTTTATCAACTTCCTGATGGAAACAATCCGATTCAGGAGGCAGGAGGGTATACTCCTGTATCAATGGAGTTTTCGGAATACAATAACTATCTATATATGATAGTAAAAAATCCTGAAGACAGCAGTGATAAATATTTATGTAGATACCCTTTACACTCTATGGCAGATGACGGTTTAGCGTTGTCTTCAGCAGCTTTGATGATTGAGAGTCCATTTCATAATAATGCTCAAAAAGTAATTAGAACAAAAGATAATAGTATTTTATTTATAGCAGGTAATGAGTATTTACAAATTACAGATGCAGATAAAGACTATGTGGGTAGGGAGCAATTTACAAATCCTGTCGTCCATATTTTTAATACAGGATTAAGTATTATACCAACATCCTCTTCTCACCTTGTCAATTTAAATGAACACGTAGCAGGACAGAGTAACAGTGTATTCCATTTAGATACGATAGACCCTGAAGAATTAGATTTTAGTGGTTTGGGATTTGCAGTAACTATTATGCTTTTTGGAAAAATATTAAATTTAGATCAAGCAGCTAACGCTGATTTAACATTAGACGACCAATACGCTTACGGCTCTACAGTCATAGACGCTATGTATTATAGTGAATCTGTTCGAGAAGCTTTAGATAGAAATAAATTTCTAAATACAAATGCTAGAAATTTAGTTACATTACCAAAGGCTAAGATAGCAACAGATACAATTAATACCCCAGTATTATATGCGTATCCCGATTTGACTAGACTAGTAAGTGATCAGCTATATCAAACTTCTGGTAATAATATAATTATTATTGCAGACCAAGATGGTACTGTTGTAGAAACTACGCATGGTCTAATAGGTTCAGCTCCTTTATGCTATGAGTTTGTAAAATGTTGGCACTGTAGTAACCCTGAAACAACTTATTTATTTTTATCAGTGGGTAAAGATGGTTTTAGTAAAGTTTTACGATATAAAACCTATAGGGTTTTAGAAGAAAATTTAGATGGAGGTGGGTCAGGAAGTGGCTGGGTTAGTACTACTTTTCAGAGTATGCCTGGGGCTATAGAAGGTACTTCTCTTATATGGGAAGACAATAGTAGAGCGGGAAGCAAGCCTAAATTTATTAATGGGTTTGAAATAATTAATACTGCTAACTATTCTTGGATTTTAACAACAGTTTTTCATAACGATTCGTCTAAGGATATAGTTTTATATGCTTATAAGTACACAAGCGCTGGTATTGAAGAACCAGTAAAAACTATTTTAAAAGCTAATTCAGGCACTATGAGTAATGATTATTATTCATATTGTACTTTTGCTTACAGAGGTGGAGTATCTAGGCTTGCGGTAGCTACACATGCAAACTATATATCAGATCATGGGACTAATGCTATTTTAACAGAAGGTGAATTTAATGTAGATACAGGTGAGTATATATTTACTATTTTACATTCTGACTTTGTAGCTAATCCTTTCACTGTAAATAGCACTGGGGGTACACCTATAACATTAAGCCTTAATACAATATTTGATTTAATTTATTCTGAAAGCGGTACTGTATTGTACGCTCTTTATGGTACATATAATACTAAAGGTATAGTTCCTTATAATGGGTCAGATAACACAGATGTTGGTAAAAATAGAATATTTAAATATAATATTAATGGGAGAAATCCTTCTTCTGCATCGCCTTTAGCTAATAATATACCTGGCGTGCCTACATCTTTTGTTCCTTTAGGGTATAATACTAGTAATTTTGGTATAGCGGTTTCTTATCTTAATCAAAACGATTATACTGGAATTCCAACAGAAGATCCTACACTAGTTGTAATTTCAAATTCTGATCAGTATGCAAATTCTGTTATTGATGAAAATTCAATAACTCATGTTGTAGCTGAAGCTTCAGAACCAGTTATTGATATAAGCATGCGATCTGCTAGAATTGGTGATGTTATTACAATAGGTTCAGTATCCGCTGGTGGAGCTAAAGGCGGACAAGGAAGCGGTTCTGGAACAGGTGTTGTTTCGGGGCCTGGTATTGGAGGCCCTGGTGGTGGGGGCGAACCTCTTGAGCCTACTCCTGATGAGCCAGGTAGCGGTAGTAATTCGCTCTTTGGTTGTACTAACCCTAATGCATATAATTACGGAGGACCAAATATACAAAATATGCAGTGGTTTGGACCTCCTGTAAATGAATGGGTAAATCATAACAACGCAAATGCATTCTTAAATATTGAAGGCTGTTTATATTATACTTGTCCTGATGGTACTAATGCTTTTGAAGACAATGCTTGTGGGCTTTGTTGGGCATCTCAAACAATAGCAGATGCAGCTACAGCTTTTGGTACTGGACCTTGTACATTCTGTACTGATCCTGGGGCAAGTAACTATGCTGAAGATTTATATAATCTTTGTCTAGATCAAGAATTTAATGACTTTACGCTTACCTACGCAGGTCCGTACCAATATGATCTTACAGCGCAAGCTTCAGGTTACTCTCAAGAGTGTTATCAAGCAGACCAATTCTTAAACACAACTCCAGGTACATTTGCAGGAACAATAACTGGTATAAATGCGGCACTATATCCTTTGGATGATGATGCTAATGGAACCTGTGAGTACATTATAGGATGCACTAATCCATCAGCTTGTAATTATGATCCTGCAGCATATATAGAGTCAAATAATTCCTGCGACTTTGCAGATACTGCTTGTAATTGTGATGGGTCTTTTAATTTTGCCACCTCTAATTTACTTGGAATTCTAGTTCCTGGAGGCACTAGTTATTGTGGGTGTACTCCAAGTGGTAATAGTAATGGTTTTGGGGGAACTGGAATAGTTTCTCCGCCATGGTTTAATACGCCAGGAAACTTTGGTCAAATAGCAGGTACACCAATATATCCAGGTGGACCTAACTATGATGCAGATTCTGGATATTATTTGCCTGCTGAAAGTGCTAATTCAACTTATGCTACTGACTTAGTAGGATATTGTGGTTGTGGGGGAACAGCAACTGGAAACCTTCAAGGTTATCTTAGTTTATATAATAACTTTTATGGTGGATCTGGAGTAAGACACAGTAAATTTAGTGATGCTGCTTGTCATTGTGATGGTACCAGATCTTTAGCTTCTGCTCCTGATTATTTTCATCCAGACGATGCAGTTATACAAACGTATGCAGCTAATGGAAAATATTGTGATTGTGATGGTAATTCAGTAAGCCATGGTTGTGATGAACATTGTTTATATAAAGAAAGTAGTAGCCCTTGCGGCTGCCCAACTGCAGAGTTAGTTCCACAACCAGATGGTACTACAAGTAACTTTAAAATACCTGATTCATATAATACTACAGATCCTACCCAGACTATGTACTGTAACTGTAGTAATGGAACTCTTACACCATCGAATATAGCATACGATGATTCAGACGGAGATGGTTTAGGAGATCCTAATATATATATACATTATTGTGGAGACACTCCACCTGATGGATATGTAGATAATAACGGAGATGAAAATCCTGCAACTGCTTGTGATGCTGCTCTTGTTGAGGGTTATCCAGGAGGATTTGATGCATCTGATTATGCATATTTAGATTCAACGGGTACTGGTGTAGACAATACTGCATTTATTTTGCCAACTATTGGTGTTCCAACAGCTCCTATGAATACACAAGTAGCTAATGCAGGAGGATTTTATGCAAACGATCCTACCATGGCTCAACCAATTGGGCTTGGAGAAGACGGTGTGTCTTATCAAGACACTAACGGAACCTGTGCAGGAACTGTAATGAGAGGTATTTGTGGAGGTTATGCAGATCTACAACCTCTTATTAATGCTGGGCTTGTTACAATTAGTGATGATGGTCAATGGGCCGCAGCCCAAGGAGGAGTAGCAGTACCTGGAGGATCTGGTGCTGTATTATTTGGAACTTATTTCTTGCAACAAGATGCTAATTATCAAGCTACTGGTGAAAACGCAGGATGTTGTACTGGCACATTTAAAGGAGGAGATGGTTTATGTTATGCTACTGTAGAAGAACTTCCTGTACAAGCTTGTGACGGGACATGGGTTCCACCTCAGTTTGAAGAAGCTACTCAAGCTACCCCTTGCGGATTGTGTAGTTTGAGCCAATTTATGTATGGTTATAATAATGATAATTATAATCCATTTGGAGGAGCTGTTAATTTCTCAGATGTATATAACAAATTAAATGATGAGGAAGTTTATGACTGTCATCAGCTTTGTGGTAATATAGAAGACTTACAAGATAGTCACCCAGGATTATGTTCTTGCGAAACAGTTTCATTTACAACATTGGCAGGAACTAATACTTTTCCTCAATTTGAATACCTTGACGAGTGTCTTGTTTGTGGAGGACAAAATGCATGTATAACCGACGGTTGTACTGATCCAGCCTCTATTAATACTCATCCTTGTATTGCGCCTGATGGCACAATTGATACTACTATTGAGGGGTGTGAAGGCATTACAACAGTTAATGATGATGGTTCTTGTCTGTATCCTGGTACAATTGATTTTGACACTGTTACTGATACTGGAGTTATACAAAATTTAGTTATGTCTAGTGCATGGTTCTTACCATATAATACAGAAGAAATTGACTTTGGGGGTTCTTATAATATAGATGTAATACAAGATACATATGAGGGAGAGTTTGGGCAGGTAATTATAAATAGAGATAATCCTGACTGGACTACTAAGTGTCAAGTAATTAGTAGATCTAACCCATATTTAGTTTTAGGACATCCTGCACTTAATGCAGAAAATGTATTTGGTGCGCAGCTTACAAACTTGTCTGGAAATCAAATTGATTTTGAGAATGTAGTTGAAGGAACTCCTACATTATTTGATACAGAAATATTTTTAGAGAATCAAGGTTTGTCTGGTAATTTTAATCTTACTTCATGGTATTACTTTAGAATAAAAGGATACGATGAAGATACTACAGATGGAATTAGATTTGCTATTAATAATACTCTACAAGGTACAAATGGAAATGAAATAAATTTTGACAGCATTATTACATCATCTGATCAGCTTAAACAAAATGTATATCAAATAAGAGATGCTTATGGAAATATGTTAGTACCTGCATTTTATGAGGCTTTTGGTTCAGCTAATGATATTGGTAATCTTCAATCTGGGCAGGCTGGAACTGTACAAGCAAGCGATTCACCTGGAGACAGTGCACCTTTATATTATGTATATACAGCGCAAACAAATTCAGATGTTAACATGTTATTTGATTTTACTCCTTATATCTATGTAGAAATTTACGGATGTACAGACTCAGCAGCATGTAACTATGATGAAACTGCTAACACGGACGATGGAAGTTGTTACTATGAAGGAGAAGTAAATCTGCTAGGCGAGTTTCTTAACTGTGACGGACAGATAGTAGGTTGTATGGACCCAGTTGCTAAAAATTATAATGCATCTGCAGGAGTAGATGGAGGTAATTGTGTTTATTGGGACACTTCTACTCAGCTTGTATGTTTAGATCCGAGTGCGCACGAGTATAGTTATTGGTGTACGCACCCAGACAATCCTTCAGGATGTGATGAAGACGGAATGCCTATTCCTTTTATAGACGATGTTGCAAATCAATGGATTGATTACGTTGCAGGAGACTCTTGTACTTTATGTGAGCACCCTGACTGTATAGAATGTACTACGGGGGCAATAGGAGAAATAATTCCTAAATGCTGTGATCCTTCAGCTTTAAATTATTATTCAGGTAATTTACTACAATGTGAGGAATGTGTTTTTTCATCATTTGCTAACCCACAAGCTCCTTGTGAATACGCATCTGTAGAATATGAAAATGAGTTTTTAAACCAAGATTGTACAGATTGTATTATATATGAAATACAGACAAGCTCTACAGAGTTTAGTTTAACTCAACAGCAGTTAGATGAATTTAGATATGTAATATATGACTCTAAAGGCGATGTTGTACTTAGTAGTGAAGAGCAAAGAAGTCATTTATTATCTCAAGCAAGTGTTAGTCCTTATGAAGTTGTTCCAATGGCGCCTGGTATGGGCTATCCTGCAACCTCTACTTTATATAACAGTAATTCACTTTCTATACGAATAATTGAAGATATATCTACCCTTGCTGATGGTTGTTATTTATTCTTGCCTATTGGTTTTAGTGCAGGTGAAGTTTGGAAACACACAAAACTTACACTTAAACTAGGTAATCAAGTAAAGCATACTTTAGTATCGGGCGCCTCTTCTAGTGCTAATCCATTTGGAGCAATTGGCCTTAACATAGGAGTAGGGACATGTAACGCTGGATGTGGTAACTCACCTTCAGAATATAACCCACCAACATGTGAAAGCTTAGCTGTTTTAGATGATGATGGTATACTTGATATGAAACTAATACTTAATTTAAGTGAAGTAGAAGATGCAGATGCATACGAAGGTTTAAAAGTTTTAGTAGTTGATATAGACAGTGGAAAAGAATTAGCTGAATTAGGTTCAACTGAAAATGCACATTTAATTCCAGGTACTAGTTATGCTGAAACATTTATAATAACTCAGCCTACAACTATAGGTGTAAAAGTTGTAAACTCTTCTAATATACAGTATCCTGTTTCATATGAGATTATAGCAAATGAAAAAAATGTAATATTATCTAAAAGACTTAGCCAATGATAACGTTTGAAACTATAAAAATAAAAGCTGTGTTTGAGGGATGTACAGATTCTGAAGCACCTAATTACAATCCTAACGCATCTGTAGATAATGGTAGCTGTGTATCTAAAACTTTTGGAGATTGTGTAAACAACAGTATACAGTCTTTAAGTTTACAAAATTGTACACACCAAGAATCAAATAGACACTTAAAAATATTTTCTGTCTATCAATCTTTGCTAGGCGCAATAGGAGAAAAAAATTCATACAAAGTGGATATGTATAATAAAAAACTAGCAGAGCTGTGTGACTCTGAATATTGTAAAAATTGTTAAAATAAAATAAAATGGATAGAAATAGAGATTTAGCTCAAGGGCTTTCTAGAATAGAAAATAAATTATCATCTCCTAATATTAAAAGAGCTGTTATTAATTGTGCTTCTAGTGGAAATAACACTATAGTAGCTGCGGTTTCAGGTAAACAAATTAAAGTGTTAGGGCTTACTATGGTTCCTGATGCAGCTGTTACAGCTAGATTTGAATCTGGAGCTGGAGGCACTGCGTTAACTGGAGAAATGAAATTAGCAGCAAAAGATATATTTAGTTTACCTCCAACTAATGTAGGTATGCATTATTTTGAAACAGCTCCTGGAGCTCTTCTTAATTTAGAATTAGGCTCTGGAGAAGATGTAGATGGATTTATATTATATATAGTTGAGTAATGAGTAAAAATTACAAGTGGGTTAACTTGACACCCGACGAGATCTGGGAACAGACATCTCCAAAAGTTC
>CAACVD010001586.1_pt1 | contig 10890 bp, 13 predicted proteins | sample 2381771 | NCBI WGS metagenome assembly CAACVD01 (sample SAMEA5211965, study PRJEB30684) | marine metagenome | biome: Marine; feature: Epipelagic; material: Water | collected 2015-10-15 | depth 15 m | reverse complement strand
CTTCCCCATAGCTCACAAATTCCTGATTCCGTACTTCTTTTACAGTAGGACTTGTATAGGTGCTTAGGTTAACTATTCTTAAATCGTTTTTCATAATATAATATAATCGTTATCGTAGCTTGTATCTATGGTGTATTCGCCATCGTTAACTGAGTAATAGTTATTCGTATCTTGGTCGACTGTTTGGTCTGTGCAAAATACTTTGTCTTTATATATAACGTCTGTACCCTCTTTTATTGTTAAATCATAAAACCTACCCTCAGTAAGCGATAATGATTCGCTAATAACCAAGTGGTTTTTGTTAGTCGTAGCAGATGATGTATATGTAACAGATGTGTTTGTAGAGTCATCTCTAAATACCATACTTACATTCGTTGCGTAAGCACGTGGTATAACCTTTATGGTTTGAGCATCCGTTGATGTAGTTAGTTTTATCATAATACTATAAACTCGTTATCAGCAGAGTGTGTTACATATTGGTTTTTGTTTATTTGATAGTATGAGTTCGTACTTTGGTCTATCGTTTGATCTGTACAGAACATCATACCCTTAAATAGCTTACCTATCGTATCTTGAATAACAAAAGAATAATGTGTATCTTCTGTAAGGTCGTATTTATTATTAACGGTAAGATATGTTTGCCCCTCTGAATAAGTTAGTGTACTACCCTGCCATTCTATCTCTGAGCCACTAAATGTAGCTGTATATTCATCCCAATCTTGGTCTGATGTATATTGAGTAACTACATTTGTTGATTCGTTCCTTACAAACAAAGATATTACACCTGATACGCTTCTGCGTGGTATTACATCAATACTTTGCGAATCTGTCGATGTAGTTAATACGTGCATACCTATATAACGTATAGATTCTAAATTTTGTGTAATAAAAAAGGGGGCTTTTAAACCCCCTAATTAAAACTAAACCAAAATAAATAAACTCTTTGCTAATATACAAAAAATTTATGGTGTTGGGTTAATCGGCGATGATGAATCGTCAGTCGGTAGTGTTGCTACAAAGAAAGGTGGTGCTGTTTCTTGAGCAGTAAGGGTAAGTGTAAATCCACTTAAATCCCCCATAGCTGCACCTGTAACAACTGTACCCCCTGTAACTTCGCTTCCATGATCTTTACCTACTAAAAATCCATTACCATTATAATCTTCGATAACGATTTGAGGTCGACCATGTGCTAAGAGCTTAATCTGCTCTTGAGTAGCTACATCTAAAAATGTAAATGTAACATTAAGAGTTGACTCATAAAAAGTAGTGCCATTTTCTCTTGACGAGTTAATAGCAGTTTCTAATGACGAATTACCCTTGATTTCATATTTGTAAAAAGATACGCTGTCATCTAAAGTGATTGTACCTGAGCTGTCAGTTAAGGCAGCTGTGGTAGTTGTATAAGGGGCAAAGTAAATGTTCTTTAGCCCACCTACACCACTCTTACATGGTAACGCTCTTCCGTTTGATACTGCACAAGCCATATTAATTTTATTTTAATAAAAAAGGGTAGGTAGGCACTCGGCTTACCCACCCCTTTTAAGTTATTGATTATCAGTTAATTAGCTATACAAAACGATGTCCGATCCGACCCCCGTTTGCACGCCTGCGGTATATCTCATAACTACCCGCACGTTTTGTGAACCATCAAGGTCAGCCATATCGATAACTTTAACTTCGTTTCTGTCATCTAATAGACCTGTACCAAAGAATAGGTTAGACTTCTGAGCAGCTACTGCTGTGTTATCAGCAAGACCACCTGTTGCAAACAAAGAAATCCCTTGGAAGTTCATCTCAGTTTGACCTACGTGATACAAATCTCTGTAACCTAAAGCAGCTTGTGCGCCTACATACGCCTTAGCGATGTTTTGTGAGATATAGATAGTTAAATCTTCTTTTCCATATACACCACTTGGGATAGCATCAACGATTTTTTGAAGCTCAGCGATTACGTTTGCAGTAGTAACTGTACCTGCTGTAACGTCAACTACATCTGTATCAGCAGCAAGTAGAGTTTCAAAACCATCAAAGTTACCTTCCCCTGCGCTACCTTGCCAAATAGATACCTCAGTTGCTTTAGCAACCTCAGCAGCTACACGTGCGATAACGTAATCAGAGAACAATGGGGGTAGCTCGTCAAAAGCAGAGAATCCCATTTGAGCAGCTTCCCAATCCGATTTTAGCTCACGCTTACAAATGCTCAGGTTGATTTGTAATTCGGTGGGGCTGAGTACCTTCTCAGTTAGAGTAAGACCTGATGTAGTAGAGTCAAAGTCGCAATCAGCAGAGCGTACAAGATTTGAGAACGCACCTACTTTCATAACAGCTTTATACTTTACATTTGGTAAAATTGTGATAGCACCTTTGTCAAGTGTATCAGCACTTAGAAGGGCAGCACCGAGATATTTCCCTGCAAATTCCCCTGCATAAGTACTTCCTGTAATAGTTGGATTTGGCATTTTATATAAATTTAATTGTTAACAATTTTAGACATTACTTTGTCAAAAGTACTTTGCTTTCTGTTTTGCGCATACTTAAGACTTACTTTTTGTTTGGGTTCAGGGTTATGAGTGATTGCTTCTGTGGCAGGTGTTTCAGATAGTTCCTCTTTCACTTGCTCTTCCACTTCGCTCATTTCCTCTTTCTTTTCAATCATTGCTTTGATTTCCTCAAGCATTGACTTTACTTCTGCTAACTCTTCTTTAGTAGCATACTCAGCTTCCACTTCCTCAGTTTCTAATTCCTCAGATACTTCCTCAGATGCTTCAACTTCCTCTTCTTCCTCTTGGCTTTCAGATTTGATTTCGCCAATGATACCCTCTTCGCTTACAACGAGGATTTGCCCATCTTCCATTGTATATTCGCCAATGGGTAAAGCTACTTTCTCATCGTCCGTAAGTATAAAGATTTCATTACCTGCTTCAAACGCTTCCGCTTCAAGGACAGTTCCATTTTCGAGTTTCGCTTGTGCTAACTCTACTACTTGGGATTGCTCGATATTTTCTACAATATCAGCAGTATCTTCCCCAAGATAGGTTTTGATTTTACTTAGAATTTCTGTCGCTTTCATAACTATATAACGTGTTTAAAATTTAATTTGTATTTTGGGTTATACTTTCCCAATACCTTGCGCTCTTAATGAGCCATCACAACACTTAATAGAGTACGTGTTATCCTCGCATAAGCAGGCACGTCTCGAACCCTTAGGGCTTGTTCTTGATGGTGTGATAAATCGTTTCAGTCTTTTAATCATCCTTGACCTCTGTATTTTTTCTTATATAGCTTTGAACCTTTGATGCTACTCATTTTGGTTTTAGCGTGTACACCCTTTCTGCGTACCTTTGGCTTTAATACTTTTATGTAGTCTATTCTCTTAGCCATCTATTGGTATACAATTAGGTACTTTTTTTCCGTTTTTCATTTTCATACCATATTGGACGTATCCATCTTGGCATGGTTTTTTAAGGTTGTGCTGTTCGCAAGGCATATACCAAGTCTTACCTTCAAACTCGTGTTCGTGGTAACTCTCACAACCTATATCTTTTGCTGCTGCTATTGCTAATTCTTTTGTAGCAAAGGCAAGTCTATCATCTATGATAGCCATCTCGTCATTAATAACTTGAGAGGCTAAGTCTAATTCGCCTAATTCTTTTAACTTGCTTTCAGCCCACCTTTTACCTGCTTTACCACCCCATAGAAGATATGAGATAGTGCCACACGCCTTTGTGTCGCTTTCATCGTAGTATTCCTCAGCTCTGCTTAGATATGAGTACATACGTTTGATAGTTTCTTTTGAGATTGGTTTGCCCTGTGCTAATTGCTGCGCTCGTATTTTACCTACATCAGTAGCGCATTTGTTGTTTACTTTCTTGTTAAGCTCAATACCACGCTTTGCGTTATTCTTTACACCACTTGGATAATCAGAGTATGATTCTAACTCTTCTTTTTTACCATCTTTGTATCTACCATCTTTCTTAACGATCCTACGGATGTATTTAAGCATATCCTTAGCTTCGTCCTCATCAAAGTCATTGATAGGTTCTTTAGGACGTTCCATCTTGTCAGCAAAGTAACCCTCAATGGAGAACCCCTTAACTTTTCCTGTTTTTACAAATTGTTCCCATATCTCTTCGTTGTTGACCTTTACAGCCCCCATCCAAGTTCCCACAGGTACATTTAGTCCGTACATTCTGCTTTTGTCGTGTTTTTCGTCCTCTACTATCCAACTCTCTACAAGTGTTAATCCGTTAATGCTATGTTGATGCTCTAATGTGGCTTTGTTTTGATTACCATTCTGTAAGTATAGCTGTGATGCCTTTTCTACTGTATCTTTTGAGAAGTAGATGTAATACTCATCATCGCCCTTACGTCTGTATATAGGTTTGTTTGGGATAAGTAATGCACCGAGTAGGATACGCTTTTCGCCTGATACCTCAGCAAGTTTTATCTCTTCGTTTTTAAGTGCAATAAAATCCTCTTCAATGGCAGGGTTTTCTACAACAGATATCGCTTCTATCCCTGTTATTTCTTGGTCATCTAAGATTAGTTCTACGATTCGCATATCTATATAACGTATTTAGTTTGGTTTTTGTATTTTATCCTATCGAAGCACCCTCTACGATGTTTCGGTCTAATTCCTGTGCTGTGCTTACATCGTTTGACACTACAAATGCTTTAACAGGTTGCTGCGCTTGACCACCTATTGCTTCTGCTAATTGGTTAGTACCTGATGCACCTACTATGTTAAATGCAGGGGGTAATGGTTCAGCAGCAGGTCTACTACCTGTTGAGGTTGGTGCAGTTGTATCGCCCCCTGCTGTTGACTCAGGATTTGTTTTTAATATATCCTTAACTGACTTAAAACCGATTGCAGCAGTTGTGGCTATATTTGCTAATTTAAGAGCAAAGCCAAAAGGTGTCACTGTTTTTGTTGCAAGTTCAGCAGTAATACCCTGATATGTGTTTATGAGTGCTGCGGCTGCGGCTGCTGCTTTTCCTGCCTTTGAGTTTTCCCCTACTACTTTAGATATAGTGCTAAGAGTTTTCTTAGCCATATCAAGTTTTGCTTGTTGGGTTTCTTCGTCAACTTTTTTCTGCTCTTCTGCGATAAGTTGATCGCTTGACCTTATGTAAGCATCGTAATTATCTTTAATAAGTTTAAGAGCTGCTGCTTTCTCTTCCTCATCAGTGATAGTTTGCTCTATTAATGCTTTCCTTTCATTGTATAAGTTAAGAGCTTCAAGTCTTTCCTCTTGTATTTCATTTAATCCAATAGCTGCTATCTCTTTTTTAGCTTCTGCTTGTTCTCTAAGTAATGCGTTTACGTTTGTTTGCTGCTCACTTCTAAACCCTGTGATTTGTGCTTCAATACCTGCTGCTTCGTTTAATGCTTCCTGATAAGCAACTTGGGCTTCTATGTTATCTTCGTTCTTAGACAGTTCGGCTGCTGCTGCATCAATACGTGCCTGAGCATTTGCTTTCATTACCTTTTCCTGCTCATCTAAAACTAACGCTAACTTTTCGTTGGCTTCAATACGCTCTGCAAATGTTTTGCTTTCATCATCACGCACTTGTCTTAATTGCTCTGCTTGTATATCGTATTTTTCTATAAGCCCCTGATTAATGGCTTCATTGAGCTGTGCTTGTTTGTTTAGCTCTACAATGTTTTTAGCTGCTTGTAAAGTTTCTTTAGCGTAGCTTGTAACAGTTTCTTTTACTTTCTCAAAACTTTGGTCTTGACCCGTAATAACATCAACAGCTTCCTTACCTGCTTGTTTAAAACTTTCCATAGCATCAGAGAAATTACCCTTAAATAAATCCCCAATACCCTTTGCAACAAACCCTAATGTTTCTTTTAATTGTATGAATCTGTCTATAACAGCTCTCTGCAAAGTGTTAGCAAAGTTTTTCATAGTTTCTAAAGGGTTAGTAAATAACGCACTAAAGAAGTCTGTAACTACACCTATATTATCTGTGAATAACTTTACAAGGTCATTAAACACAAATGATAATGCTTCTGCTGCTGTGGCAAATAAATCTGTAACCTTTTGATTCTTTTTAAATATCTCGCTTAATAGCTCAAACCCTTTACTAAGCAAACCAATTACACCTAAGCCCCCTAATGCTTTACCCAAAAGTTTAAACCCTTTTGTAGCACCTCTAAGGGGTGCAGTAGCAACTTTAAGAGCTTTACCTAAACCCTTAAAACCCTTACCACCCTTTTCAGATGTTTCAGCTATCTTAGTTTTTAAGTCCTCTATCTCTTTCTTAAATGCTTCGACCTGCTTTAGAGCATCATCAGCTTTAGCTTCTAATTCTACTTGGATTTTTTTAGCCATTCCATATCGTTTTTAAATTGTTTAAATGCCTGTTTAAAATTCTTAGGCAGGTAATTCTGTCCTTTAGCTATTCGGATGTTTTCCGAGCCATCTTTTACATAGGGTAGTAACTCTAAGATATTCTGTATCATAATTCGTTTAATAGTTCTATGTTTGATTCGCCTGTCGCTAAGTTCGTGTCTATGCTGTTGATCTTATACCTTTTACCGTTGATATCAAACCGATCAGCAAGTGTAAAGTTCAAAAGTATTCTAAGGGGTAGATATGCCTTTACTTTTGTAAGTCTGTTCTTTGTGTTAAATACACCTGTAATATAGTTAGAGTGATACTCTTTAAACAATGTATTTGTAAACGTAGTATCTAAAGACCATTCGTTTTCTTCATTGTTAAAGTTTATATTGCTCGTGTCTGATGCAGATGACAATGTTACAGAGTTGCTTGGTAGTGCTATGTTTATTAAGTGCTTATGGTCATCAGCTACCCCATCATCTACTGAGTTTACAAAAGATATACCACCTGTGTTTTGTCTAATAGGATAGAAAAGCAAAGGCGCACCTTTATACGCTTCTTGATTCTCATTTACACTATAACCCCATTGTATATCTTTTTGCGCACCACCATTAACGTCATTAAGTCTTTCGTATTGAAAGTGCGAGAAAGGTACTTCTATTTTATATTCGCTTCCTGATAGTTCATTTTCCCCTGCTTTGTAAGTTGTAGAACCCCAATCTCTGTTTGCAAGTTGGTTAAACTTATTTGCTAAGAATGTTTTGGTGTCTTTATACTTAAACTCTATCTCTTTAAAAGGTAGTGCTACGTTTACTTGACTACTGTTTACATCTACAAACTCGCTTATATCGTATGCTGTGCTTACTGACTTTTTATTTGTATAAAAGCTATCTAAATCATCAACGTATATAGTACCATCGTTTTCTACAAAAGCAATAAGATTAAACATCTTAAATAGACCTGTTAAAAAGTCTATAATTTTGATTTCAGGGGTTTGCAGAGCTACATTAAAAATAAATTCTGATGATGTGGTAAAAGCACCTGTATCGTAATCTACATCAACCTCAGGGTCATAGGGTTCGCTATAAGTTGCAGCCCATCTTACATTTGTAAAAGATATTGCAGCTGTTGATGTTATGTAAAGTTTGTAATCCCCTGCATCGCCTACGAAGTCGCTATTATCGTGTCCATCTAAAGTAATAGAACCAACTTGACCTGTTTTAGTATAAACTGTGTTACCATCACGCTCTAAACGTATATCGTAGCTATCAGCGTCTGTTGTTTGTAAAATAACACTTAATCTCGCTAAAAATGGGTCATCTGAACCTACAAGAGTTCTAAATGTATTATTGTTTATCATTTTAAACTCGCCATCGTTTGAGTTAGTCCATCCTGATACAAGAGTAGTGGTAGCTGTTGCGCCGCCTAAGTTTTCAACTGCACCACTCTTTCTGTGAAGCCATAAATAAAGATTATTAAACTCTTTTTTACTTGTGTTCTTAAAAAAATCACTTGAAAATGATATGCTTTCATAATCACTCTCAATGGCTCTAATTATTTCGTTTACCCTAATAGCATATTTAAGCTGATTCCATTTAACACCATGATCGTGTGAGCCACCCCCTGAGAAGTATTTTAAATTACCATCATCTGCTTCCTCTGCACTTGTAAGGCTGTTAAAAAACAATCTTTGGGTGTGAGTAATAAGTGGTGCTAAAATGTGATTGTTGATTTCATAAGATTGACCTGCTGTAAATATCTGCTCGTTTAAAGCTACGACAGTAGACGTAGGGACACTTAATATATAAGTCGTTTCGTTTGTTGTAGTGTTTGTAATTAAATCGCCTACACTAACAGAGCCAAAACCACTTGAATCTGTAATTGATGCGCCACTTATTGAGTCTACTGTGCCTGTTGAGTTTGTTAATTGGTCTCTTTGTAACGCTCTTTCAATATCATCAGAAGCATAAGGTACATTAAACTTAGTAAAGGTTAAACTACTAAGTTGGTCATCGCCTAATACATCTTTAAGACCTACTGTGTTACCAAAGAATGTAATTCGATAAGACTTAGGTTTGCGATTATGCAAGTCAACACCTTCTAATTTTATTTTACCTTTTTTAAATGGTAGGTAGTTTAATTCAAGTGTGGCATCTTTTTTTATCCTCGCATCAAAGCCACCTATAATATCAAAGTTGTAATAGTGCTTAAATATCTTGTTATTCGCTTTAGAAGCAGGTAGAGTAAACGTCTTTGTAAACTCTGTAAATATCTTCTCTACATCTTTTACGTTTTTAATAGACTGAGTGATTGATACGCTTTCGTCCTTAAACATATCCACTCTTTGCCCCTCGATATATAGCTGTATGCTCTGCACTATCTAATGTTATTTATCTTATCAAAAGCGTGTTCAAAATCTACTGTGTAGTTTGCAAGTTTGTCGTTAACACTTGTCTTGTATGTGATTGACTTAGTTAATGGGATAACAGGTATTACTCGTTCCTCTGTTTCTGTTATCTCTGTGTACCATACCTGCTCACTTAATAATAGTTCCTCTAATACAGCGTTATGATCGTCATTAACGTATCCTGTATTCATTGTGATTCTATCCTTACCCTGTGCTAAGAATGATTGTTGTTGATGTTTGTGTGTTTTGTAGCTTAGGGTAGATTGGTCAAATATAGATGCCTTAAACTGCTCAGATGTTACGTTGGTAGATTCTACTGACTTCTTAAAAAACCACAAGTCTTGCAAAGCACCATACTTATTAACGAATGTAACTTTGTAGGGTTCGTATTTACATTCCTCTGTGCTGAATATCTTGACTATTTCTGTTCCTGTATCGGTAGCTACCCACACCTCATCAACAAGCCCTATATCTATTTGGTTAAGGAAGTCTGTTAAACATTTAGAGGATTCAAGTGTGCCACCATCAGCTACAACTCTTTCTTCATAGGTGTCAGTATTATCAGAGCCACTAACTGTAACGTAGTCTATTTGTCCGTTGGTGTTTGTAGAGCTGCTTATTGTTATGGTTTGTTTCTCAACACCTTGATAGTAAAATGCAACGCTATTGGTGTCCTCTGTAAATACAGGTATTCTTACGTTGCTATCGTTTAGTCTGAATATAGTATTGTTTGATAATAATAGCCCTCTTGATAGCTCAGGGTTTGTACCTTCGTGAAAATAACCATAACCATCAAAAGCTATATAGTCTGTATTGCTCGTGCCTACACTTGAACCCCCACCATCAGCAGCATCGTACATAGTTATATCAGATTCTACCCATACTGTTTGACTGTCGTATTCGCCATCAAATTCTATATCAAGATAATCTCTTACAAGTTCGCTAATCTCAAACACTACATAATTATTACTGTCTATTTCGTTTTTAGTTATTGTGTATTGTGGCGAAGCAGGTTTGTTAGTTGTGAGTACACCTGTGTAGATGTATAGCTGCATTGTAGCACTCGCTAAACTGCTATTACTCGGTTTAATGTAAAAGGGGCTTCTTACGTTTATCTTTGTAGCCATTATATTAAGTTTTCTAAATCTTTAGCAAATTGCTCTTGTAATTCTTTGGGTAGGTTAGTAAATGCTTTCTCAAAGGGCTTAGTAAAAAACATAGATGGCTTAATACCATAGTTCTTAACAATCGTAGCAAGTGCAAACCCTGTCTGCTTGTAGCTTAAAAATCTACCCTTTTTATCTCTAAATTGTATTCGCTTTGCAGATGCCCACTTACTAAACGTACCTGTGGCACTTTCTAAGCCAATAAGATTAGAGGATTGCTTGTAACTAAAGTTGCTCAAAGACTTACCACCACGTACACCCTTAACACCTCTGTCTTGAAACATACCATAATCTTCCATCTCAAAGTAAAGTCTAAAACCCTGACTTACTTCCTCTATGGTATAGCCAATAGAATCGTACAACTCTTTTGATGTATTCTTTTTGCCCTTAGTAAGGTTTGTTCGTGCCTGCTGCACTACATACTTACCAAAAGCCCTTAGAGCTGTCTGTGTTTCTTTTAGCTGCATACGTTAATATCGTTTTCTATAAGCACATCAAAGGTTGTAGCCCATCCTGCAACAGAGTTCTCAAATCTATCATAAAAGGGTTCACAACTTGGATCGCCATCTAATTGATACTTTGATGTGTATAACGTGCCTATCCTAAGCACCTGTATTACTTTGTTAATAACAGCAAGTTGAGTGTTAAGTACGTCTTGCTCGTTATCGTTATCCCTAAACACATCTACTACTGCATCTTTGCTTTGGTCAACTACGTCCATTGTAAGGATACTCATACTAAACCTAAGTACCTGCTCTTCCAATGTTACGTTATTAATTACAATGTGTGCAAGTGGGAAGATGGTTTGTTTGTTTAGGTCAATATCTGTAATATCGCCTGTGGTAACTGTATTGATGTTATCATCAGCGAGTAGTTGGTCTTTGATTGTGTTGGTTATTTGATAAAACCCTCTTGCACCTTGATTAGCCATTGAATTTACTTTTTATTTGTCTTGCTTCTAACTCTGCTT
>CAACVD010000618.1_pt1 | contig 10890 bp, 28 predicted proteins | sample 2381771 | NCBI WGS metagenome assembly CAACVD01 (sample SAMEA5211965, study PRJEB30684) | marine metagenome | biome: Marine; feature: Epipelagic; material: Water | collected 2015-10-15 | depth 15 m | reverse complement strand
ACTGTTGGTGCAAAATTTTATAGGTCGCTTGGTGAAAAGCCCGAATCAGAGCAGGGCAAGGTCACAACAATGCTTCCTGATATAAACATCCCTTTCATTGGCTATTACGACCTTCTTTATAAAGATAAGGTTCGTGATACCAAAACAGTGGGTCGGATGACATCATCTGTAACCCAAGCTCATAATCGTCAAGCAAGTTTATATGGCTACGTTTTGCAAAAAGAGCCTTGGCTTGATTATGTGGGCAAAAAAGAGGTTCGCGCTTTCAAGGTTGATAACGTGCCATATTACATCAAACAGATGCAATTAGCCGCCCTCTCTCTTGAGCGAGTTCTTTCTTATAGCGATGACATATTTGAATGTTGTCAATTAGTATTCCCTGACTTCGATAATTTTCGCTGGTCGGAGATAACCAAGGCGGCCGCCAAAGACATATGGAAAATGGAGAGATAAAATGAATTGTCCGAAAATAATCGCTAATGAATTGCATAATATCCAAAGCAAGGCAGAACGACTTGTTCATGACAGCAAGAACAACCACCAAAAATACTCCTTCGTCAGCATTGACAAATACTATGAGTATATTCGCCCACTGTTAAATGTTCATGGCCTTATGATTATACCTAATGAGGTTGAATCAAGCCTTTCCGATAGTGGGAAAACATTGAAGGCTATCTTTGAGTTTTATATTTTACACAAAGATGGAGAAATGTGGCAGTTCCCTATTAAGCGAACTGTATATATCCCATTTCATGGCGCACAGACCTGTGGCTCTGCCTTATCATACGCAGATAAATTTATCATCAGAACCCTTTTCAAGTTATCAACTGGTGAAGAGGCTGATGTTGAAGTTAAAGAAAATATATCACATGAGGTTGATGATTTGCCATCTGCCCATTTTGATTATTCAGGAGAGCCATACCGCTTATTCGATAACAAAGGCAGGGTTAAGCAACAGTTTACAGACACAAGAAGCTGGCGGCAGATAATTCAAAAACAAGCCACCCCTCTGTCTGAAATGAATGTTATGGAAATCAAAAGAATTTATAAAGATATAAATGATGACCAAACATTAACAGATAATGCCAAAGACAAATGGTCTGAGGGATTTGCAGAAATCGGTGTCGTATTGGGAGATGTTTCCAATGAAGCGTAAAACACAAAAAGAGAAGGTAAGGCAATACCTTGAATCTGGTCGGTCTATAACGCCAATAGAAGCTTTAGAAATGTTCGGTAGCTTTAGGCTTGGAGCAATAATATTCACCTTGCGTGAAGAAGGAATGCCAATCAAAACCGACTTTGTTACAAATCGTTACAAAACAAAATTTGCCAAGTACACGCTTGAACAAAAAACACAACCCAGTTTATTTTAGGGAGAATATAATGGAAAACAAATACGAAAATTCTGGCAATCTATTCCCATCTGCTAACAGTAAGGTGGTGCGGCAAGGGAAACTTGATGTTGAAGGCATGAACCATGAACTTGTTATCGTTCAGGTCACAACCAAAAACAATAAAACCGTATATGAGGTTTACGAAAAGGTTGGGGCATTACACCCCAACGAAACCAAGACAGAACAAAAAGATTGGGATATGTCTGGTGAAATAGTTGTTTTGGGCGAAAAACTCATGATGTGGTGCCGCAAGAGATTTGACAAAAATAATAACGCTTATACTAGAGCAAGCGTTGCTCCCGCAAGAGAGATGTCTGACGATAAATCTACCCCGCCGCAAGAGGGGCAGATTAAAGAGCGGGATTCCGACCTTGATGATGATATTCCGTTTTAACAATGGCTAAGCGACCCAGAATAAAACCCAAAAGATATGCCAATAAAGAGCATCTTTCATGGGTTCATCAATTTGATTGTTGCTTGAAAGTAAATGGTGATTGCTTGGGAGTGATACAGGCGCATCATTTACTTAAGCCTTGGGATGGTATTCGCGGAATGAGCTTAAAAGCATCAGACCGCAACCTCATACCCTTATGCCAGAGGCACCACATAATGCTTCATAAAAGAGGCAACGAAATAAAATACTTTGAAGAAATAACTGGCAATGGTGACTTCGGTAAAATCATTGCTCAACAGTATTGGGAAAAAAGCCCATTTAATGAGGGAGAATAATAATGAACGCATTTGAACACGGAATTTATCAAGCGAAACAGATTCGTGAAAAATATAAGGCAGATTTTGATGTAGAGGTTTGCCTCCCGAATGAAGTGCCTGAAGATGATAAATTGATTGAAACAGGCATTACGTTCCTTAGACAGCAAGACCCAGCCAGACTTGGCGAATTATTGGAGATTAGGGGGTACGATAAAGACAAAAAGCCCTTTTCTTGCAAATTCAGGATGCACAAAGGGCAATCTTTAATGATGAGAGCTGTTAGCGGTCATTCTCATATAAATAAATTTGTCGTTGAGCAGATTGATGAATCAGATACTCGCCGCGCACCTTATAAACTTCGTGACAGCCATAGAATTTTCAATAAGCCAGACGATGAGCTTTTGCATGAAATTACAGGCTGGCTTGCACAACTTGATAATGGTTATGAGCCAAGCAAAGAAGAAGAAGTAAGATTGCGAGTTCTTTCTAAAGAATTGAGGGCAAGGCTTGCCGATGGATATAAGGCGAATTGTATTCCAAGAGATTACAGAAGGAAAAACAGAGCATGATAACAGATGATGATGTTGAAAAAGCCATTGATTTTCTGAGAGACAGTGCCAGAGATGCCGCCCAATCTAAGGCGAATAGGATTTATCTAGACGAATTTAGGAAGTCTCTAAAATCAATGTTAATGAAAGAACACGCTGGCTTATCTATAGGCGCACAAGAGCGTGAGGCTTATTCTGACCCAAGATACCTAGAGCATCTTCAAGCGATAAAAATAGCTGTCGCACAAGATGAGCAGAATAGATTTTTAAGGGTGGCGGCTGAAGCCAAAATTGAAGCATGGCGTAGCTTTTCTGCAAATCATCGTGCCGTCAAGATATAGGAGGCAAAAATGTCACATAATCCAAGGCTGATAACCAAAACAGCCGCCGCTGAATATATGGGAATGGGAACATCTCTATTCACAAAGCTGGTTTCTCAAAACAGACTGCCGCAACCAATACGAATAAGTGAACGCAGAATAGTTTGGGACATAAACGACCTTGATTCTCACATAGAGATTATGAAGGCCGAATCTCAGGCAGAAACAAAAAGATTACTTGAAACAATAAATTCTGCTAAAGTATAGATATTCCTCCCTGAACTTGGCCTCTCATCTGAGGGGTCATTTTTTATTTGCCTAATATGTTGACAATAGAAAACATAAGGTATAGTTTGTTTTCAATAGAAACCAAACGGAGACCAAAAAAATGACCAGATGGCCTACAGAAAGATTGATTGAGGTGATGGAGAGCATTGTAGCCAATCCATCTGAAGAAAACATGCAGACACAGATTATGCGTTTATCAGAGGATGAATGTGCTGGTTTGCGCCGCGTTATGTGGTCAATGGAAGCGAATGTTTCTGACCGTGAGCGTGTTTATGACAGAGAGGGTCTGTAATGACACCAGAACAATTCCGTAACATTAGAGCGGATATGGGGCTTAGCCAGCACAAACTGGCTTTGCTTCTTGGCTACGAAGATAGGTCTACAATCTCTAATTTTGAGAATGGCAGACGAATGATTACACCTCGTCTGGAAAAACTTGTATTGGCAATGTCAGTTGCATTTATTTCAGACAAAACAACCAACGGAGACCAAAATGATAAATTGGCACAACGCACCCGAGTATTCCCATAAGGGCTACATCTACAAGCCAGAGATTGAGCATGAAGATGAAGAAGGCATCCGCAAGGCAACTCATTACTGTGTAAATCGTATTGACCCAACAGATGTACGCATCTCAAGCCATAGCCCATACAAATGGATGAATGAGCAAGAGTTCAAAGATTTCATCAATATGATGGATAGGGTAACATCATGAGATGGGTCATAGTGATGGCGGCGGCTTCATTGACCGCCTGTAGCTACAACCCTGTGGTAGACTTAAGAGCATCAAAAGATGAAGCTCAATTATACCAAAGGGATTTAATGGAGTGTCGTGAGTTAGCAAAGCAAGTTGATTTCACAATATTCCCAACATACCGCAAGGCGGTCAATAACTGTATTGAGGGAAGAGGACACTCAGTTCTTAATCAATGGTGAATCAAGAGAGCTTCGGCTCTCTTTTTTTATTTGATATTTTTTTAACTAATATTGTTGACATATGAAAACAGAAAGAGTAGTCTAACTATATTGAAAGACCAAACCACGGAGAAAAAAATGAAATATCAAATCCTTCAAAATACCAAAGGTGATAAAATGGCTAAAGAAAACCTTGATGCCAGAGTAATGGGAGATTTATGCCCAATTCACTTTCTTGCAAATTACGAAGTTGTTGCAGATATTGAGGCATCAGACCTTGATGAGGTTTTTGAGATTGGCAATATCGGACCCGAATCACAAATCACCAGACATCAAAAAATGTATAGCGTTTCTGTTGGCGATGTTATTCGCACAGATATCGGTCAATGTTTTGTTGTTAAATGTATTGGTTTTGAAAGGCTGGGGGCATAAGCCCTCAGTCTCTATTTACGGAGGCGACCATGAATATAGAAGAACTTGATTCAGAAACCCTTAAAAAACTAGGTTTGAAAAAGCCACGAATCAAAACATTTACTGCTCAACATGAGCGTAGATTTGCGATTAAAGTTCTTAATGTAATTTCAGAACTCTCACAATCAGAAAGAAACAGAGTTCTAAGACGCGCCATTCAGATGAATGACGTTTAATCAGGCGACCAAAAGGAGATTAAAATGGACGGTAGCTTAAATATCTTAAAAGACGAATGGGACTTTCCTGTTGAGACATATAATCTTTGGGCAGTTTCAGAACTTGAAAATGTGACCGATGTAGAGGTTCCGCAAAACATGGCAAGAGCCATCGTAAGAACGGACACCAATAAGGTCTTGGGTGTGCATGGGTCTAAATATACCGCCATCAAACACGACGATGTGGTGAACTCTGTACTTGATGCGGTTGCAGACGCAAACTTATCAAAAGACATAGATTACAATATTGAGGTCATTGAAGATGGTGCAAAACTACGAGGCAGTATCTTATTCAATGATTTGGTAATTGAGCCAGATGTTGGAGATTATGTAAAATTTCAAGTGCTTTTCTATAATTCATACGATGGCTCTTGGTCTTTTCAGCAATCAGCGAGAGGGTACCGCCTTTGGTGCAAGAACGGTTGCGCTGACATTGATACAATAGCCAGCACTGTTTCTAAACACACCAAGGGGATTTCTGTAGAAGGCTCTGCATCCAAGATAACTGCTGGTCTTGATGCCTTCTTTAAGAAAAAAGATATCTGGCAAGAGTGGATGAAAACACCTGTTTCAAGACAAATGGCAGAAGATTTTTTCAAACAAACCCTTTGCAACATCAAAAGCAAAACATCTACGATGAGATGGAATGAATCACGCCTTAATACATTAATGAAGCTATGGGATGATGATTCAAATAAACTTGGTAAAAACAAATGGGCTTTATATAACGCCATGACATATTGGGCATCGCATACAGATGACACTCTAAAGCCTCACAATACATCTAAGGCAAGAGATGGAATGATAAGTGATGTTCTATCTAAGCCTGATTGGGAGAGAACAAAACTTATTGCGGCATAATATGAGAGAGGGCAGAAATGCCCTCTTTTTATATGGAGTTACAAATGGCTATCCAGATAAGAAAATATTTCAATATGTTGGCTATATTCATAGCATTTATAATAGCAACAGTGTTTATTGAGTTGATGATAATAAACGCTATTCTTGGATGCTACACGCCAGATTCAATGATTTCAGAAGGAGACAAATCATGCGTACCGTTTTCGCAATTATTTGGATTCTAATGTTCACCGCCTTCTGTGGCGGGTTTATTACTGGCAAATCAGCCCTAGCGAATAGCGGGGATGAGGTGCAATGCCTAGCAAAGAACATTTACTTTGAGGCAAGAAATCAAGGCACGATAGGGATGATGGCAGTTGCTACCGTGACCATGAACAGGGTTGATAGCCCAAACTTCCCCAATACTGTTTGTGAAGTTGTGAAGCAAGGCTATTACATAGGCAGTCACCCTATAAAAAACAGATGTCAGTTTAGCTGGTATTGTGATGGCAAATCTGATGAACCAAAAGATGATGACGCTTGGTTCTTATCTCACGCCCTAGCCTTCAAAGTTTATTATGGGTGGTTTGAAAAGTTAGAATGGGTACTTGATGCCGTTTATTACCACGCAGATTATGTCCAACCTGATTGGGCTAACCACAAGAAACACATAATCAAAATAAAGAACCACATTTTTTATGGAGAATCACGATGAGCATGGTAATCCCGCCAAAACATAGAGAGGGCGATTTGGGTGTTATAAGCCCATTAGAACTAGATAAAGGCCAATGCAAAGATGTAATTGCGCTTCACAAGGATTCACAAAATATTCACAAGACAGCTAGAATACAGAGCGATACTTCAAATGTTGTGAATTTAGAAACCAGAGATACAGATGTTTGGGTAATCCATGAAAACAACGCTTGGGTAGATGCTATTATCTGCACCGCCGCATTAGCCGCCAACCAGACATTTGACCTGAACATTAGCGGCTTGATGGAACGGCCTCAGTTATTGAGATATAAAGCACCATCCAAAGGTTATGATTGGCACACTGATATTGGCAGGGGTGACGCATCTAATCGAAAGATAAGCCTATCAATATTATTGAATGATGATTATGAGGGTGGCGACTTGGCGTTCTTTTTAACAGGCGAACAATCATTAAAGCCTGACGCTGGGCAAGCTATAGCCTTCCCATCTTTTTTGCCGCATAGGGTTACACCATTGACCAAAGGCATTAGGTGGTCATTAGTATGCTGGATTACAGGAGACCCATTTAGATGAGCGAAAGAAAAAGATGCCAGTGGTGCAAAGATATGGTGAACGCTGACGAGTGCTTTGCATCACAGATACCGTTTGGGGTTGGATGGTATTGTGATTTGTGTTCTAAGCCTGTTGATTTAGGGGCGGCAGAGGACGAGCGTAATCCTTTTCAACCATCAAGCCAGCCAAAGTAGCCAGCCTATCCTTTTCCCTCATACCCTTTTCAGTGAGGTTTAAGCCGCCCTCAGTGCGCTTTACGAACCCATCTGCTAGTAACCCACTCAAAATGTACTCATACGGCTCTCTGTCGCTTAAAACGGCGATAAGGCCACCAAGCCGAACATTCTGCACATTTGACAAACCTGTACGGCTTTTCTTTCCAGACATTACTTTTTGAACCCTTTTAGACCGCGTATTCCAAATGATGCGCCTATTGAGGCATACATCGCCCACTGGAACCATTCGGGGGTGCGAGACAAGGCGGCAAAGCCATCTTCAACATATTGCTGGGTGAAAGGAATGAAGCACATAGCAATTATGACTATAAAGAGAATAGTCCATGCTTCGTCTTTCCATGAGTTGTCTGACGCTTGCGCCATAATCTTTTCCCAGCCAGCTTCATGGGTAGCCGCCGTGACCATAACTTGCGCTTCTGCTTCTGCCCTTGCTTTGGCGACTGCGCCTTTGGCTTTGGTTTGCTCAACCTTAGATTCCATCCATGAGCCAGCAAGATTAGCAATAGGACCTATAAGTGCCTGTATCATTCTATAAACTCCAAGATATTACCGTTCTCTACCTTTACCTTTAGCTCTTTACATGACCACTTCTGGTCAAAATTATTGGTATAGCCTTCGTTGCGTTTAATCTTTCTGCGTACAGACAAGCACTCAGACAAAGACTGATAAGGCGTGTACTCTATCTTCTCGCCGCCCATGACTAATAATAAAACAAAAGTAAGTTCAACCACCGTTACGCATCTTCTCTATATGTTCTTCTAAATTGGTTATCCGCTTCTCATAAAACTCAAGGGTCAACTTTTGTTGCTGGTCGTATGGTGCTTTGCCACCCTCAATCTCGTCCTGTAACTTTTCTAACTCAGTAGCTAAATGCTCAATCAACATAAACTGCTCTGAATCCGCTGGCAGTGACCCCATTTCACCGCGAGGCCACTTGATACGAAATTCTGTATTTTGCTCTAAATTAGACTCCATCATTGTTATATTAGTCTCTATCTGGTTGAGCCTTTCAATAATACCAAAATATGCCCATGTTGCCACTGATGCCGCCGCAACCATTGATAAAATGTTTCTAAGAGGCAAAGCGACCTCTGTATTTTCATTCAATCGCTGTGGCTTACTCATAAGTTTCTATGCCCATCATTCCTGAGAGGCCAAATATTTCCATAATCATAAACGTAAAAAATAGAAGCAAAATGCCGCCAGCGATTAACTTACCGCTAAAATTAGTAGAACCAATCCTGATTGCTATAAACTCATTGCCCAATATTCTAAGGGTAAGTTCAAAGCTGTTTTCACCAATATCAACTGACAAAGGCTTGTCTGCCATTAGATTATGCCCCTTATCCTTCTTAGGTCATCTAGGTTCTTTTCTTTTGTGCCGCCATCATATTCCCAAGCATAGCCACGGCTGACCATTTCCTCATTGATGCAAGTAACACCGCACCAGATGTTGCCTAGCATACGACCATACTTGCCATCTTTTTCAGTAGACACCCATAGGTTATCGCAATCTGCAATGCGGCGTTCCAAGAACTCTTTGGCCTCTAAACCAAGTGCTTTTTCTTCTAAGTCTTTTGTTCTGGATTCTGGGGTATCAATACCCGCCAAACGAACACGCTCTTTTTTGGTGAGGTCGAACCCAAGGTCAATAATTATATCAATGGTATCCCCATCAACCACCTTGACTACTTCTTTGATTTTGTACTCATACATGAATCACCTGTGCATCATTACGTTATCTGGGTTGACCATCTTGAGAGTGCAGATTGCCTTTTGTTTGACTGACCCTGTGCCTTTGGGAATGGGGGCTTGCTGGTTGATGCGCTTGGCAAAATAATTGCACCTATCAATGTCATAGAAATATGTGCTTGCGCTAGACACCTGTGCGCCTAAATATACAGTCAATAAAAAAGCCGTAATCATTTAGAACTCCGCACTGTCCTCACCAGTTCTAATCATGTTTGCGACACGCTCACTTCTTGCCCCAACCTGTTTGGCATATTTTGAATCCAATAGCTCATCAGCGGCGGCATGGTAATCCCTGCGCTGTAGCCCATCCAGCATCTTGACGAAGCCATGCAACCTTGGAAGCCCCATATTGAAGGCTAAGTCTGCTAACGCTCTTTGCCGCACCTCATCTAAATCTCGCCACCATGACAGGCCATTATCTAATTCATTCTCAACAATAGTGATGTCATTGCTTAATAGGTAATCTACTTCTTCATCAGATAACCCACGGTCAACAAGATTACGCCCAACACCGATTGTCTCAATGCCAAGGTGGTCTTTGTAGACTTTGTTCTTTACGCCCTCATGGAAACGCATTTGTTTGATAAATCTGTTTTTGTTCATTTGTCTGCCTTCATCTCTAAACGGTCAAAAATCTTGCCCAGCATATCTTTTATGTCTCTTATATCGTCACGATAATCATCGCGCCTCACATAAGTCTCAGGCATTACAGTAGCCCAATTATCAACACGCTTGCTGAGTAAGCTCATTTTTTCCCATATTGTTTTTACAAAAAACCCTATCAAAAGGGTTACGATAAACCATAAAATTTCAACCACGCCCATATCTTCCATCATAAAGCCTCTGTGCATGAAAAGGTTATTCCATAGCGAGATACTTCATTTGTATCCCAACCTAAATCTGGGCTGTCCATCCTGAACACGCCGACTGCGCTTGTATAATTTACTGCCGCACCATCACTAGCGGCAACCTTGATAGGCGGCTCAATATTGACTGTTACTTCACCCGCGCCATTAGAAGTAGCGTTATCAACAATCATGTAGAGCTTTGCGGATGCCGCTGTGCCAATCTGGATATAATCACCAGCTTTGAACACGTTGACTAGATTTGCATTGTTTGTATCTATACTGATTGTATAATCACCAACAGCCACCGCGCCGTTCAAGGTTGCGCTTGTATTAACTCCGCCCTGTGGGGCTTTAGCGTCTGGGTCATACAATAGAAACGTGCCGACCCTGCCATGTAGCTTCATCATAAATGCTTCCCAATTAGCCGCATCAGGCCGTAGCATAGGCGGTAGAGTAAGCGTGGCTGTCCATAGAGCATAACCATAGTCATAGACCTGTTGTTGGCCTGTAAACGGCGATTCAGATACCGCTGTCACACGCTTTAGTGTCCAACGTGAGCTTCTAAACGCTGGCGATGCTGGAAGTGTTAATGGATAAGATGGAGCCGCCATTATGCAAATGCCTTACTAATTGAGTTGCCTCTGCGCTTGCCATCAATCATAGCCTGTACTGTTTCAGACTTAATCCTTGGCATCATGCTCATAACCTCTGCCCGAACCGTTTGAGCAACGCCTGTTTCAATATTTATGTTTTGATTAACAACCACTGGCGAACCGCCGCCCATCATATTCTTGGTGTCGTGATTGTTGCGAATAACCCCTGAAGAATGAGGCACAAATAATTCAGGACCACGCTCACCCACAAGAACAGGACCACCGCCAGCCCTTGCTGGTATTCTGCCACCCCCAGCTAAACCAGAGAACGCGCCGCCATCAGTGAACCCACCCGCACCTACAGAGCCGCCACCCGCGAAACCGCCGCCGAATATTGGACCCAATATATGTTTAATAATAGCCGCTTTGATTGCTTGCTTTATAAGGTCTTTGATAAACGACTTGAATATATCTTTGAAGCTATCCATAGACA
>CAACVD010001585.1_pt1 | contig 10891 bp, 15 predicted proteins | sample 2381771 | NCBI WGS metagenome assembly CAACVD01 (sample SAMEA5211965, study PRJEB30684) | marine metagenome | biome: Marine; feature: Epipelagic; material: Water | collected 2015-10-15 | depth 15 m | reverse complement strand
GAGTTAAATCAGCAGAAGAAAAGTATAACCCTATATTAAAACAATTAGGGGTTGATAATATTGGTGCCCTTGGGTATAATACAGTAGAGGCTTTAGTTAAACCTACAACAACAACTACAAAAGATACAATGGCAGATACTGTTACTCAAACTCCTATTGAATTTGATAGCATGCAATTAGGAGATTATTTAGACAAAATACCAGAACCAAGTAGAGTTGAAACTAAATTTGAAAAATTAAAAATTAATGTACTTGATAGAAATAAACCATATGGAAATTATAATATTTCTACAAGTGCAGAAGGCGGTTATATATTTAATATAGCTGATGAATATAATACTATGTATGATATACATCTTGATATTAATGATTCAGTAGAATCTAGTAAGTTAGGATCTAATAGAACACAATCTGAAATTGCATCTATAAGTACGCAATTAATTCAAAATAATATTATAAAACCTGCTCAAGCTCTAACTTTAGCTAAAAGTAATGATGGGTTTGCAACTACTGGTTTAAATACTTATATAGATATAAATACAATAACTGAAAATAAAAACAAAAAAACAGATATTAATTTTAATGTAAATTTAGAAGATGTAGAACTTACAAACAATCAAAAATTTGCTATATATAAAATAATAAAACAAGTTGATGAATCTAGATTAACAGATTATGGTATAAACCGTAATCTATATAATGCAATTAAACAATCTAAAGACGCTGGTGCTTTTAGCCAAACTAATCCAGAAGGTTTTAAAGATGCTTATACCTCTGCCGTATTAGTTACTGCAGATCAAATAGATAAATCATATGGAGATAAGGCTTCACAATTTTTCTTAGCTTCTTTAGCTAATGTTAAAAATAAAACTGGAGGAAATATAAATACTACAGTTTCTTTTAGATTAAATCAAATAAAAGCAAACAGATTAAACAACAGATAAAATGTTTAAAGCATCTGAGGTTATAAATAAAGATCTTGAAAAAAGATCAGGCAATCAAAATTTGATGGCTGCACTTGAGCCTATTGATGATATAAATAATTTTAAACTACCTGAAATAACTGAAGAAAAACCAGCTGTAGTTTTAGATTATAATAAGAAAGATGACAATATAAAAGTAGGATACATGTCTAAGTTAGTTGAAGATAATGACTTAGTAGATGTAGCTGCAGATTTTTATTTTAATAGGGATGGTGTTAAGTTTGATACTGCTGAAGAAGCTGTTAAGTATTGGATGACTGATAGAACTTGGAAACAAACTAATACAGTTTCAATGACTAAAGAATTAATGTTTGTTACTGAAGATGATCAAAATCTAAAACAGTTAGCTAATTTAAAATATCTAACAGAAAAATGGAATGAGCAACCTATGTTTTTTAGAGGTGCTTTTGAAACAGTATATCAAAATGTTAGTAGAGCATTAGTAGATCCTTTAAATTTAGTTGGTGGTCTTTTATACGGACAGTTTGCAAAAGCTGCTGGTAAAAAAGCATTTCAAAAAATACTATCAGATCAAATAAAAAAACAAACTACTAAAAAAGTTTCTATAGGCGAAGCTAGTATTGAGGCAAGTAAAGCTGCAAATAAAGCTAAACTAATAGGTGCAGTTGAAGGTGGATTTAAAGTTGCAGGTATTGATGCAGCATTGATGGGATCAGCAGATATTGTAATTCAAAATACTGAAAAACAATTAGGAATGCGTGAAGCATTAGATCCTTTTAGAGTAGCTACAGCTGCTGTAACTGGTGGTGTATTTTCATTTGCTAGCACAGCTGGAGTAGCATATACTATATCTAAAATAGGAACAGGTAGCCAAACTAAACTTCCTAAGAGTATAAAAGATTCACTTCCTAGGCCTACAAAAGAAGGCATTAATATAACTGAAGAAAATAATATATTACAACAAGTAAATCCAAGAACTGCTTTAAAAAAAGGATATGATAATTATCAAATATATGGATTTAATAAATTTCATGAAATTGATAATCTTACTAAAATAGGAACAGGTACTGGTGCTGATGTTTTTTCTTTAAAGCAGGCTATAAAAGAAGCAAAAATAGGAGATACAGATCCTAGTTTATTACCTGCATTTAGATTTAGAGATACATTAGCTTCAAGTGCTAGAACAAAAGAATTTTTAGAATGGAAACTTTTTTTACCACCAGATAAAAATGCTGTTGTAGGTAAGGCAAATTATAGAGATACTGGAATTGATGGTTTAAATGTTGTCCTAAAACCACTTGCAGATTTAAATGAAGCATCTGATTTTATGGTGTATGTTGGTGCTAAAAGAGCAATGGATATATATAACCATTTAGCAAAACAAAAAGTACCATTAAAAAAAATTAATTTACCTTTTCCAAAAGAACAAGCTAAAAAAATAATTGACTATGGTGAATTAGATCCAAAAGTATATAAACAAAAGTATAATGAAGATTCTTTTAAAACTGGAGGTGATTACAGATTTTATCTAAATGATTACAAAAAATTTACAGATGGAATGTTAGATTACTCTTTAGGTTCTGATTTACTAGATGTTGCAGGAAAAAATAATATTTTAAAAGTTTATAAAAATGGTTATGCACCATTTATATCATCAAAAGAAGTATCAGAAACATTTAAACAAACAGAAAAATTATTACAAACACCAGGTAAAACGAGAAAAGGTGCTATCATTGCACCATCTGCACCAGTTAAAAAATTATTAAAAGGAACTAAATTTGTTGATTTAGATTTTTACAATACTTTAGTAAACTATAGCTACAGGGTAGTGCAAGGTGCAGATTTTAATAGAGCTAACTTATCACTTGTAGATATGCTTACTGATATGCAAACTAGCGGTAAGTTTGGAACAGTAGTAGGTGATACTGGTGTATTAAAAAGATTAAATCCTAAAGTTGTAAGCGGTCAAGCTATCACAACTTCCGTAGAAAATAGTTTAAATAAACTAGGACTTAGAATAACTAGAATGCCAGGTGCTGCAAAAAAAGAATTACCTGATGCAATTGATGTTGCTAATTTTGCACCTATTACAAGACATCCAGGTATAGAAGGTAGCGTTCTTACGGTTTATAGAAAAGGTAAACCTGAATTTTATGAAATAAGAAATCCATATTTAAAAGCAATGTATGAAACATATGGAATTAAAGCAACAGATACTTTAACAAAATATGCAGAAAATCCTTTATTAAATTTTGCAGCAAAAGCAATAAATATACCAGCAAGAATATTAGGTCGTGCAATAACATTAGATCCTCTATTTCAAACTGCTAACTTACAAAGGGATACTTTATCAGGATTTATTAACTCAGCATTTAGTGGTGTTATAGATCCAAGATTACCTAAAGGTAAGCAATTAAAATTATTAGAAAAAAGAGGTTTTTTACCAGTAGTTGATACAGTTAAAGGTGTTGGAATGCAAATGCCTATACTTAAAAAATTATTAAAAGCACAAGACTCATACAGATTAGCAATTGTAAATGGTATGGGTATGTCTACTAGAACAGAAACAGGATTATTAATACCACCAAACCTTGCTGCTAAAATTAATAATTTACAAGCAGAGGATGCAAAAAGTTATTTAGACGATTTACAAACTGTTTTAAAAACTTCTGCTACAGGTGGTTTTACTAGATACGCTGACTTTGTTAGTAAGTTTGAATTTGCAACTAGAATGGGTGAATTTGCAATGGCTAAAAAAGCTGGATGGAGTGATATAGCAGCATCATACGCAGGTAGAGAAGTTGCTACAGACTTTGGACTACATGGTGCATCTTCAAAATTAAATTGGTTATCTTCTAATACTATATTTTTAAATGCAGGATTACAAGGATTTAATAAAGGATTTAGAAGAATATTTGTAGAGAGTGGTAAAAAACCAGGACAAAAAGGTATTACTAATGATGCTAGATCAAAAGCAGCAGCACTAGTAATGGCAACTGTTGTAGCACCTAAGGTGTATTTATATTTTAAAAATAGAGAATACAGAGAGTATGATGAAGAAAAAGATATTTTTAAACAATTAAATTTAATGGTGCCTTATGAAGATGAAAATGGTAATTTAAAAAGATTTGTAAAATTTCCTATGCCATACGATTATGGTGTATTTGGTAATATAGCAGAGGCAACTTTTGAATACTTTGATAAAAGAACATCAGCTGAAGCATTTAAATATTTAACTGAATCGTTTTATTTAGTTATGCCGTTTAACTCACATACTCTTATACCTATACCTACTACATTAGAATTTTTTATTGAGTCATTAATTAATAAAGATATATTTACTGGTGCTAAAATAAAAGAAGAATATTTAAATTCTAAAAGTAGTGATCTACATATCACACCAAGAACTAGAGATATATCTATACAAATTTCTAATTATTTAGCATTCTTACAATCATTTGGTAAAGATCCAGATAAAATACAAGATCGTAAATTTGGTTTTATAAAAACTGATCCTATAACAATTGATTTTATATTAAGTAATTTTATGGTAGGTATATACAGATATCCTCTAGAAGCATTAGATGCTATGGCAAGAAATGTAGATAAGTATGGTGAAAGAGAAACTCTAAAGAAAGACGAGATTGATATACTAAGAGCACCTTGGAATTTATTATTAAAAAGAAATATACAAGAATTACCTGCAGATAGCACAACTCATACGGAAATATTTTTTCAACTAATATCTAGAGCAGAAAAAGTATTATCTAAAAACCCAGAAAGAATAGATATTACAGATGGTTATAAAGTATTTGATCAATTGATAGAAGGTATATTTAGTGAAAAAATACAATATGGTGGTAGAGAAATTGAATTGTATAAAGCATTAAGTCCACAATTAAGTGTAGCTAAAAAATTAATTGATAAAGCTAGAGATCAAATGGAATTAACTAAAATGGATAAAAGTATGTCAGCTGATCAAAAAAGAAAAGAGTTAGATAAAACTCAACAACAAATAAACGACATAACATATGATCTTATAACTACGATAGCAAACAGTAATTTAAAAGAAATTTTAGAAGATATAAAAGGTAGATCAATTTTTGCACCAAATCCCAATATTAAAAACTAATGGCTAAACAACCCAGAACAACTAATGAACATTTAATATCCATATATGGATATATCACAGGATTAAAAAGAGAAGTAAACACAATAAAGAATAATCATCTTAAACATTTACATCAAGATGTGGATAAGTTGCATGGGAAGGTAGATAAACTACTATATGCAATATTGGGTGGGCTAGGGGCAACAATACTAACATTAATAGGACTATTTGGCTAATGGACAAAAGAACAAAAACGGATACAATAGTAATACATTGCACACAAACTCCAGATGATATGGATTTTGGTGTAGAAAAAGTAACAGAGTGGCATAAGAATCGTGGCTTTGATACGATAGGATACCACTATTTAATTAAACGAGATGGCACACTACAGGTAGGACGTGACGAAGATGTTACAGGTGCACACGCTGTAGCAGTCAATGGTACATCAATAGGTGTAGCATTAGTTGGTGGAGGCACACTTGATATGGGTTGGGAAAATAACTTTACGCCTATACAGTTTGAAACACTTAAAAGTATAATACTAAGATTAAAAGATAAATATAACATAGAAAAAATAATAGGTCACTATCAAGTAGATGGTAAAAAAGAATGTCCATCATTTGATGTACCAGGATGGTTACAAGAAAATGGTTTGGTTTAGTGCATTAAAATTAGGTTTAAATGCGGCAACGCATATATATAAAAAGAAACAAGAGACTAAGATGAAGATGGCAGACGCACAGCATTTACATGCTGATCGTATGGCTCGTGGTGAGGAGGCTTATCAAGGTAAATTGCTAGAGGCCAGACAATCGGACTGGAAAGACGAGTTCGTTTTACTTGTACTTACTGCTCCGATATTAGTAATTGCTTGGGGAGTATTTAGTGATGATCCTGGAGCAGCAGAAAAAATAAAATTATTTTTTGAACAATTTCAACAGCTCCCATCATGGTTCACTAATTTGTGGATTCTTGTCGTGGCTAGCATTTATGGTATTAAGGGTACCCAAATTTTCCGTAACGGGAAAAAGTAATGTCAGAAAATAGTTCTGAACTAATAAACGAATACAAAGAACAGATTCGAATACTTCGACAAGAGGTAGCAGAACTGCAAGATGCTGGTAAGTCTAAGGACGCAGCTAATAAAAGGTGTCTGCAAAAACTAGAACATACTAATCAAGATCTAGATGATGCAAATAAAAAGATAAAGAAACTGGAGGAAAAAAATGATTCAAAAAATAAAAGAAAAGATCAAGAATCTTTGGGCTAAATTTGTTGACTGGTTGTTTTCAGGATACGATAAGTGAAGATTACATTAGCATTTTTATTATGTTCTTATGTAGCGGAATCTTGTTTACCTCCGTTTATACACCCAATGGAATTTGATAACGAATATGATTGCTTACTAGTAGGATACTCAGAAGCAATAAGAAAGATAGAAGAAATAGGACCATATGATGTTAATACACATCGTATGTATATAAAGTTTGGATGTTATCCAACTATAACTGAAGGCGATACTTAAATATGAAAACCCCTCTAATACTTATAATGTTATTATTACTAACTTCCGCAGCATTTGCAGGATCTACACAGACTAATACGTCTGGATCTAACACTGCTATTGAAGGAGGATACACTTCAACTGCTACAACAACGTACCAGTCTGGGTCTAGTTCTAATAGCACTACAAGCAATACAACTAACTCTAATACTAGATCAGCACCACCTAGTTCATCTGCCCCATCATTCAATAGTATGACTCAAGATGTTTGTGCTGTGGGTGTTTCAGTAGGTGTTCAAACGTTTGGTATAGGTATAAGTGGTGGTAAGCATGCAATAGATAAAAATTGTGAAAGATTAAAACTAGCAAGGATACTTAATGATTTTGGTATGAAGGTTGCAGCAGTAGCTATACTTTGTCAAGATGAAAGAGTATTTGAGTCTATGATTCAAGCAGGTACACCATGTCCAATAGATGGTAAGATTGGTAAAGAAGCAAAACAGCTATGGTCTAAGTATGATCACGAAAGACCAGACTATAATACATATGTAAAACGTATGGATGATAGAAAAAAAGCTGACGAAGAAGAGCAAAAAAGAATTACAGCAGAGCTAGAGGCTATGGATAAAGCTAAAGCAGAAGAAGATAGAAAGAAAGCAAACGCAGAAAAAATGAAGGATTGGAAACATCCTAGATAATGAAATGGCTAATTGCTTTTTTATTTATTTTTACAGTAGTTAATGCAGAAGAAATAACAACTGGTAATTTAATTACTAATGGTAATTTTGAAACTGGTAATGCTAATAGTTGGACTACTTCTGGTAATGTACAAGTATTAAATGATTGTTGTGAACTTAACAATGTTCCCAGTAATTATGATTTAGAGTTTGGTGATAGTGGATCTGTAGAACAAGATTTTAATTTATATTCAGATACTATAAATCAAAATATGTTAGACAATGGTATAACATTAAACTCAACTATAGAAGTACAAAATGGAGAGTGTGCTGTTGCAGGTTGTTGGGGTGGTCGAGGTAACGCTGATACATTTACTAACCAACTAACTATAAAAGATTCAGATGGTAATGTTCTTGCATCAAATACAAATATTAGAACAGATGTAACTGGTATTGATGGTGCAAACTTTAATGATACCTTGATATACAATGGTGTAGGATCTAATGTTGGTAACATAACTATTACAGGATCTGATGCTAATGCACCTGCATATTTAGGTGGACCTAATTTAGATAATGTATCTGTTACTATGACTTATGATAATACAGTTATAGCTAATGAAATAGTAGAAGAGATAGGTAATATCTTTGAAGAGTTAAGAGAAGAAGTATTTGAAGAGTTTACATTTGAGCAAATAGAAGAAGTATTTGAAGAGATGGTTATGTTTTTTAAAGAACCACCACCTTTAGAAGAAATGATTCCAGAAGAGGAATTATCTTTTCAACCTATGTTAATGGTTGTAGAAGAAATGCCAATGGAAGAAGAGATTATAATGGAAGAAGAAGCTATTATTGAAAAAGAGATTATTCAATCTAGACCTATGCTTTCATTACTGCCTCCTCCATCAGCAGAAGAAGAGATTTACGAAGAGAGTCAAGAGATTATAGCTAGTTTCTTACCGATGTTACCTCCAGAAGAAGAGACATTTACTGAGGAAGAAATGATAGAAGAAGAAATGATGGAAGAAGAAGTTATTATGGAAGAAGAAATAATAGAAGAAAGACCATCAAGATTTACAGCTACCCCTAAAGAAGAAACAGAAGAAGAAATAATAGAAGAGGAAGAAGTAAAGGAGGAGCCAAAAGCAATGGCTAAAAAATCAAATGAAAAAGAAATTAAAGAAAAAAAACCTAATAGCGAGACTACTAAAAAGTCCGCTGTTTCATCAAAGAAAGTTACCAAACAAAAAACTATACAGTCGAAAGATAAAACAACAAATGTTACTTCACAGCCAAGGCTTGTAAACTTAGAAAAAATTATGGATAAAGTTGATAAAGATATTAAAGATATATCAAAAAATTTACAAATAAAAAATATAATTAAACTAGGTGCTATGACTAGTGAGCAAGCATCTTTAGATTTATACAACGTACCCTTCTATAAAAGTGAAGATATTTATTTAGATCAAGTACAAATACAGGATTTAAGACAGGTATATGCAGATACTACTTTAAGTAATTATATATCTACTGATCCCATAGCTATTGTAAATGAAAAATTAAATCAAATAAATTTTAAGAAACAACAAATACTAATAGAACTGGAGCAATTAAAAAATGGATAAAATAAAAAATCAATTAGCAGGTGTAGCAGCATTACTTGGAGTCATTGCCGCAATTGGTGGTGGATTTGTAAAGTATGGTGAGATAACTACAAAACTAGATGCATTAGAAAGTGCAGGTGGTACCGATTGGTCAGCACCAATAGCTGTATTAGAAGAAAAAGTTGCAGCATTAGAAAATAAAGATACTTCTCATAGCCATGACTTTGATCACACTCATGACAGCACTGCTGTAAAAGTATTAGAAAAAGAAATAGAGCTACTTAAAGTTCAGATAGAAGAACTTAAAATTAAATCTTCTAATCCTCTTGCTAATTAATGTATCTTAATGCTAATATACCTATCATAGATTGCTATGTTAGGGGAAACTATTTAAGAGATCAAAAAGATTCACACGATAAATACTTTGGATGTGCTGTATTTGGTTTTAGTTCTATACCAAATCAAGTACCACTGTTTCATTTTATGATGGATGATGGTGGTCTATGGTGGAGAGCACCTATATCAGCCTTTTGTAAAAAACCAAATGTAAAAGAACTACCACTTAATGAATTAGTTATGTGGGATAGTTTTAGTTACAATGTAAGTGTGACTACATTTTATGAAATATTTGGAAATAAAATGCAGTATATATCAAGACGTAAAGTTTTAAGAAAAGGTACTTATTTATTTACAATAGATTGGGGACCAGGAGATTATAACGAATTAGACTTTGGTTATACACAACATCCAGATCAACACAAGTGTGGCCATGTATTAGAATTAGATGATGGTAACTATGCAATACAACCCAACAATAGATTAAGAGTTTATGATGCATCAACAGGCTCTGATCCAAACGAAAAACCCCTTATAAATAGACTAGTTAATAATACAAGATGGTCAGTTGAAACTAGTTCTAAATGGATAACTGACGAACATGAAGAAGGTAGTTACGACTATCATTTTAAGGAGATAAAAGATGGCAAAGAGTAAAAGCACAGTAAACAAAGCAGGCAACTACACTAAACCTGGCATGAGAAAAAGAATGTTTAATTCTATCATGGCTAGTTCTAAGGGTGGTAAGCCTGGACAATGGAGTGCAAGAAAAGCTCAGATGTTAGCTAAGAGATACAAAGCAGCAGGGGGAGGATATAAATAATGGTTAAGAAAATTAAAAAAGTTGCTAAAGCATTAAAGAAAGCATCTGCTTTGCACAAAAGACAAAGCAAAGTTATTGAGAAGCACGTTAAGGAAATGAAATCTTATGGCAAAAAAAAGAGAGCCTAAGAAAGGAACAGGAAAACACCCAGGAAAAAAATATGGTAGGAGACTTTATACCGATGAAAACCCTCGTGACACTGTTGGAATCAAGTTTGCAACTACAGCAGATGCGAAAAAAACAGTATCGAAAGTTAAGAAGATTAATAAACCGTTTGCTAGGAAAATTCAAATTCTAACTGTTGGAGAACAGAGAGCAAAGGTTATGGGTAAATCTGAAGTAGCATCTATATTTAAGAAAGGTAAAGAAGCTATACGAAAAGGGAGAAAAACATAATGGCACTTGCAAAGAGTCAAAGGAGTTTGAAAGCATGGGGAAAACAAAAATGGAGAACCAAATCTGGGAAGAAGTCTTCGGAGACTGGGGAAAGATATTTGCCAGAGAAAGCTATCAAGAGTCTATCGTCTGCGGAGTATGCGGCAACGACAAAAGCAAAACGAAAAGGAACAAAAAAGGGCAAACAATTTGTGAAGCAACCGAAAGGGATTGCAAAAAAAACAGCTAAATATAGGAGATATAGCTAATGATGTACGGAAAAATGAAACCAATGAAAAATAAAAATGGTATGAAGAAAAATAATGTTGCTAAAAAACTTAAAGGTTTTTCTAAATTACCAGAAGCAGTTCAAAGAAAGATGAATAAAAAACTAGCTAAGAAAGTATAATGAGAAAAGGTTTATATGCTAACATCCATGCAAAGCGTAAGCGTGGTGGCAAAATGAAAAAGAAAGGTGCTAAAGGTGCACCCACTGCTGCAAACTTTAGAAGAG
>CAACVD010001584.1_pt1 | contig 10895 bp, 19 predicted proteins | sample 2381771 | NCBI WGS metagenome assembly CAACVD01 (sample SAMEA5211965, study PRJEB30684) | marine metagenome | biome: Marine; feature: Epipelagic; material: Water | collected 2015-10-15 | depth 15 m | reverse complement strand
ACTTTTTTCATTTTTGGGAACAATGCAGAAAATGGGCAGGGGTAACTAAACGTTTTCATTGTACTAGAGCAACCTTCTGTACAAGGGCTGCAGAAAATAATTGGCAGTTATTGGATATAGCCTCTCAGACTGGTCATAAAGATGTCAACGTATTAAGAAAACATTATGCCAAATTGCAGGGAGAATATTTGGCAAACAAGATTAGTAAAAAATGACTGAGGAACAATGGTTAGGCTTATTCTTATTAATAATTGATTTGATAAGTAGATTTAATGGATAATATTCAGTGGTTGGTAGACTTAATTTTGTGGTTTTTAGTAAATTAATCGCAAAGTCTTTATAGTTTATCTCTACGTACTTGAGACTGTGAGATTATAGTTAATTATTATTAGTCTCATAGTCTCACATGTATAGAGAGACACCACCGAAACTCAAAAAGGCTTCTCCGTATCACCCTTTATTCATAGTTCCTTGATCCTTGTTGCATGAGTCTAGCGACTAGAAACATTGATAAGACTCAGTTTTTATTTTTATAAATTAATCATGGATCAGTGAACAAAGTGCTTGATCCTACATAATAAAATATGCATAACGTTAAGCATATAAGTTTCAAAGATCTTTAAAACTTTGCGAGTTGAAAAAATAACACTCCTACAAAAATAAAATACGGACTTTGGAATTTATTATTATGTGTCCTTGTTTTAGACGTATTCATAACGTATATATCAACCATTAATAGTAATTCCAAAACTAGAAGCCCTAGTTGTTAGTCCGACTGGGGCTTTTTTTATTAACAATTAAACGGAGTTACTATGACAACAAATACTAAAACAAACATTGAGATATGGTTATACGACAATGTTTTTAACAATCAAAAAATACCATTCAGAAGTGCTCTATGGTCGTTCTACAATAGAACTAAACGTAGAGTAGCAATAATAAAAAGTTGGTCTATCTTTTTTAAATTTTGGAAAATACCAACATACATTTCAAATTTTAATAATGCAGTAGATTTCGCTAAAGATGAAATTAAACATCTAAATAACGAGATAGGAAACAAAGACTATCTTATTGAGAGATTAATAGAACGTTTAGTTGATGAATATGTAGATCAACAAATGTCAGAAGAAGAAGCTCATAGAGAAGCTTATAAGTTTGCTTATAGAGGTGATGACGAATGGTACCGACACTTACCTAGTAGATTTCAATCAGAAAAAGAAGAAGATGAAATTTTTGATAATGACCTTGATGCTTACCTAACACGTGATCCAATAGGTGATGCTACTTACGAGCAAATGATGAATTACGAATTATGTCAGTTAAAGGAAGGAGGTATATATGAGAACGCAAATAGATAAACGTTTAGAAGGAAAAGGCGATTTAAAAGAAAAAGAAAACTTAATGAAATTAGCTAAAGATAAAGCTGATATCATGTTTGATTTTGAAAATGAAATTGTTGATATCCTAAGAAGCGAATACAACAAAGAGAAGAAAAAGGGTCAATCATTCATAGATTGGTTAGATAGTAAACCTATAGAATATATTAAAAATATTCCGTTAAGTTTAGCAGAAGGTGGAAAAGTTATTTCATTAACTGATTACTTAAAACAAAGAGAAAAACCTAAGATTAAAAAAATTGATCTTGATAGTGTTGCTCCAGGTAAAGCTATTGCTGATCTTACAGACGCTGAACGTAAAGTAGTTAATACACTTTTAAGATTGACGTTTGGAGGTGATGAATAATGACTAGCCTTAACATTGAAAACGTACAGAAATTTAGAGACTATGGATTTGTTTTAACACCTGTTCAAAAAACTTTAGATAAAGATGATAAAAAACCTAAAACCAAAAAAGGTAAATGGTTTTATGATTGGTCAGATAAAGAACTATTAGAAGCTAACAGAATTGGTGCTTATCATAAGGAAAGTAATATCTACGATATAGACTTTGATGATAAAAGTTTTAGAGCGCATAAGTTTATAGATTTACTTCCATCAACATTAACTATTGGAAAAAAAGTAAATGGAAAAGTTATTGCTACCCATAAAATCTATAAAAAACCAAATGACGTTAAGTTTAAGCCTTACAGCTACCCAAAGAGCGCAGGTAAGGGAGAGACTATAATCGAGACTCTATCAAGTACACAAACAATAATAGCGGGTGTAGATAGGGTTATTATCAATGACGTTGAACCCTTGTCACTTGATCCGAGTCTCTTGGAACCACAGCTAAGAATGGTTGCAGCATTTTCAGAACTTCTTAAACACTGGCCAGAAAAAGATAAAGGTTTGAGAGACAATGCACATTTAAGATTAGCAGGTGCGTTAGCTAGAGATACAGATATTGCCTTAGAGATAAAAGAAAAGTTTGTTGAAAGGTTATGTCATCTTACTGGTGACACTGAAATAAAAAATCGAGTAAACAAACTTCTTTATCAAGAATTAGCTATGCAGAAAAATCCAGATGATGTTTATAGTATAAAAGGATTGTCAGATTTTCTTAACGTTAATCTTCCTGCTTTTGATGAAATTAAAAATAACGTAGAGAAAACAGAAGTTGAGTATACAGCAACTGGATTAGAGTTCTTAAATGGATTGGATTTTATGATTAAAGACTTTCCAAAACCTGAATATATCTTATGGCCTATTGTTGCTAAACAACAGATACGTCAAGTCTTTGCACCTGCAGGAACTGGAAAAAGTTTATATTGCAAACATGAAGCGTGCGCTGTTGCTAGTGGTTATGACTTCCTTCATTTTAAAAATGAAAAAAGAGTTATGAACCCAGTCCTTTACGTTGAAGGAGAAATGGACAGCTCATCTATTCAAAAAAGATTAGATGATATTGAAGCTTCTTATGAAAGGGAAAATAAAATATTAATGAAAAATAATATTTTTTTTGCAACGTTAGCAATTCAAAAAGATATGCATTTTCATAGTTTAACTAAAGAAGTTGGAAGAGAGAACGTAGAGATTGCTGCACGTAAGATAGAAGAGATAACGGGAAAAAAACCTATAATCTATTTAGATAACATTACAGCACTAACTATCATGCAAGAAAAAGAAGGGGCTGAATGGGTTGAGATGATGCAGTGGCTAAGTAGATTACGTAACAAAGGTTATCACGTAACGTTCATACATCACCCGACTAAAACTGGTGAAACAGCTAGTGGAAGTAATATCAAAGAAAGGTCTATTGATATTAATATGAAACTTACAACACCAGATGAAAAAACAATCATAGAAGAAAAGGAAGAAGGTCATACTCAGTTATGTATGGAATTCCTTAAATGGAGAGAACACATGAATACTTTCCATTCTAAAAAACGTATAGCTGTAATTAATAGATCAACAGGAAAATGGGAAATATTTCCAATGTTGAATAAAACTCAACGTTCTATTTATCAACAGTTAATGGAAGGTAAAAAAGCAGACGATATTATTTCTACTAAAGAAGGAATGTCAAAAGCTAACGTTTACAAAGTAATAAGAATCTTAAAAGCAGAAGGAGTATTAGAAGATGAAATTAGTTGATAAACCCTTAACGGAAATGCAAAAGAAGTTTGCTCGATATTACGTTGAGGCTTTTTATGGAAAAGAATATTTAAGTAATACAGAGGTTGCTATTAAGTCTGGTTACGCTCCAGACTCAGCATATCAAAGAGCATACGAATTATTAAACCCTCGTATCTCGCCTCACGTAATAACTTACATAGGAAAATTAAAAGAAGATTGGAAGAGCAAACATGACATTGATCCAGATAAACACATGGCACGTTTAAATCATTTAGGCCAGATAGCAGAGCAAAATAAAAATTTTGGAGTTAGTTTACGTGCAGAGGAATTGAGAGGGAAGGTTGCAGGTTATTACATAGACCGACAGATCATTAAAAATAAAGGAGTTGATGACATGACGGAAGAAGAACTAAACGATCAAATTAAAAAGATAGAAACTGATTATGCACACATTTTAAACTCAGATGAAAGGGAGGAAAAATCAAATGAAAAACGAAGAAAATAAAGAAGAACGTATAGGTTTTAGTAAACAACAGATGATAGATATCATTAAAATTATTGAAAAACATAATGATCTATTTGTAGATATTGATCGAGATTATACAAAGCTGTCAGAACAATTAAAAAACGAGAAGTGGAAAGTTAGATACTTAACGTTAATGTTAAAACAAATTGCACCTAAGTTAGCAGTTACAGATGTAGAGCTTAATAGGAAGATGAAAAGGAGAACTAATTAGATGAAACTCAAAGATTATAACCAGATGATGTCTTATTTAACTAGACCAAAAAATAACTTAACTGAAAGCATGAAAAAATCAGAGTTTGTTAAAGAACAGAAACAGAAGATAGCAGAGCAAAATAGAATTAAAGCTAAACGTTTAGAATATGGATTGAAACCAAACCAGAGACCAGAAACATTTAATGAACGAGCATCCCGATTGGCTTACGTGTATGATGATATTGGTAGTAAGCCTAAACACATGGGAAATCCTAATATAGTTGAATTTGAAAATATGAAGAAACCCAAAAAAATAAAAAAAATTTCACGTCCAATTAATATAGATATCTCTGGAATAGATAGAGATCTGAGTAAGTATGAACAGATCCTTAATGCTCCTGAGCCTAAATATAAATTACGTAAAGAAGAAAAGTTAGAAGGAATAGAAACTATCCTAGGGATTAAAGCTAAGTAATTATCGATATCTAGACACCTGATTTGTGATTTGGTAGGGTTGTTCTTATGGGAATTTTTATTGATAAGATTTTAAAACCTATTTTCTTATCCAAAAAATCCAATTGGATTAGAAGACTTGATGAATTGTTTACAGGACAATTAGATGTTGCTCATAACGGAGATGGAGACAGAAAATCATTCGCATTTGCTCTTGATGGAATGGTTGATATCATTGAAAATTATGATGCTATCCTTGAAAGTCTTGACCAATTTTATATTAAATTTGATATTAAAACTGCAAAGCCAATTCATAAAATAGCATTAAAGAATCCAGAAAAGTTATCTAAGAAAGAAATGATGGAATATTTTGAACATACTTTCTTGATAATGGCTAATATAACTAGACAGCACGAAGCGATACCAAGAGATTTATTAATGTATGGACCTCTTTCAATGCACGCATCATATGGGTTTCTTACAGGAGCAATAGGAATGATATGCTTTCCTGAATCAAGAAAAAAAGGTTTTCAAGTATGGAAATATGCATATGAGTGTTTTCCTTTATGTGAAAAATTTAATTACAAAAAACACCTACCAAAAGAACTTGTTAAGTTATTGAAAGTAGGAGTCTTTGATAAATAAATGAAAAAATTATTATTAAATGAACCAAGCTTTAATTAATTATTTTATTGTCATAGGAGTAATTGGTCTTTTTATATGGATTTTTCTTAAAGATATAGAAAACAAAAAAAAGGAAGAAACGTTAAGAAAAAAAAATAAATCTAAAAAGAAAAAGAAAATAGAAGATAAGCCATGGATTGTACTTCCAAACCCATTAATGATGTTGGTTTATGTAATTGGTATTATCTATATAATATCGTTATTTTATGGTCTTGCTATGTTTGCAAATATAATTGGTCCAATTGGTTTATTATTTGTTGTCCTTTGGTTAGTATCGATGAATAAGAATAAAGAATAGATTTATGATCGAAGTACTAATAGCCTTGGAACTTGCATTCTTAGCTTATAAACTTATGCAGGATTAAAATGGATTACTTAATTGGCGGTGTTGGAATATTAATGCTATTGTTTTTAGCTTATTGTGCAATAGCCATACCTTATTATTATGTCAAAAAGATTTATTTCAAAACTAAAGGATTAAAAAAGTCTGCAGTTAATCTATCTGTAAAATTACAAAAAGATAATACTAGAAGAACTTTAGAACGACTTCTTAATGCCATGAAACAAGGTGAAGAATATATGAAATCTAGTGGAGGTAAAATGTTGCTTAAAGATCAAGAGAAAGTCACAAAAATTCAAAAGCAGTTAATACTAGATATGATTGGTCCTGCTACAAAGGCAGAATTAAAGCGAGAACTGTTTGATCCACTTATTAAAGATAAAGATAATTCAAAGCTGATAAAAGATGGCCTTAAACATGTCTTAAAAAATTATCATATTAAGGATTAAATGAAGAAATTTTTTGAAGATTTTAAAAAACTGGATATGCCAATGAGATTTGCTCTAGTTGGTACTGCTATTGGTATGATTGGATATTTTTTTGGAGAAGGTGGCAATAGTGATTTCTGGGATGCAATAATGTGGATAGGTTCAGGTATAGCAATTTTTGGTTGGGTTTGGTTAGCAACTAATGGATGGTGGTAGCGATTATGAAAAAAAAATTATCAGATTCTCAATTAGCCGCCAAATTAAAATTCATTGAAGAGCATGGAGCTAAACAATCTTTTTTTAAGAAATACCTAGATAACAGTTTATTTTATATTGCAATGAATCTTGCTTTTTGGGTTGGGCTTATGCTTTTAATAGAAAGGTGTTCTAAATGAAAAAACTTTTATCTATTTTAGTTTTTAGCTTGTTGTCTCTGAACGTTTCTTATGCTGATGATAGTTATGAAACAGCTTTTAAGAAGGCATTAGATAATCATCAATATTACTTTCAATATAACGGGATAACACACACAACAAATATGAAGGGAAAGCCATTTGATTTCTTTGAGCATGGCTACAAAACATATCGAGAGGCATCAGATTGGATGATTAAAAATTATCCAAATGACAAAAGCTTTAGTTGTTTTGTTTTTAAAGGGAGATATTGGTTCATGGATAAAGATTTGACACATGACATCAATGGCTGGAAAAAGATTGTAGTAGTAGAATCTGATAACAAAAAAATTAGAGTGGTTCTTCATAATAATAATGAATGCTATACAAGAGATAGTTACTTTACAATTTTACACGACAATAAAGAAACATTTGATTCAAGAACAAACTTTTTTGATGATCGTGAGCACTTAAAGGGTAGAGGTGTAGCTTTAAATATAAATTATTATATAGATAAAGATTACAATAATAATGGGAAACAAGAACTGTTTCTTGATGTTGGTTATGCTTTTGGAATGCCTTGGATAGAGTCTTACTATCTTTTTGAATATGATAATAATGACATAAAACTCGTAAAGAAAACTGTAGCGGATACGTTTGAAGAAAGACTAGGAATATCTGATCATCATAAACCTAAGTTTGAAGTATCAGAGGAAGAAATAGCTAAAATAATAATAGAGAAATTTTAAATGAAAAAACTTTTAGGAATTGTGTTTCTGAGTTCGTTGTTATCTGTAATTTCTTATTATTTTTATAATATTCATAAAAATACTTATTTAGAATGCACAACTATTAAAGAAAAAAAATTTTATATGAAAATTGATAGACCATATTTTGCTTTTATATTTGATAATTCTTATTTCATTAAGGATGATTGGTACACACGATTTAATGAGATATATACAGCGGAATTTGATATTGTTATACGAGATAAAGACAAAGCTCTTGGAGACCAATTTTTTTATGAAAGTATGAGTTTAAGCAGACAAAATCTTGAGTTAAAGTCTTATGGATTTGGAAAAATTGGCTCTTGCATACAAATTAAAAAAGCAAAAAATAAAATTTAAGAAGAAAATAATATAGAACTTTATGGGATAACTAGTAAGAGACTAGTAAGTAGAGAGATAAAATTATATATTAAAACTATGAGTTCATTAGAAATAATAGGAATTACTCTTATAATAATAGATATCATTAGTCGTTTAAATGGATAACGTTCAGTGGTTAGTAGATTTAGTTCTTTGGTATTTAACAAACTAATTAATATTTGTGAAAACTGAACTAGCATTGCTCAAATTTATTAATCATTATATTGAACATGATCCAGTTGCCGAAGGTAAGCGTTATAATGCTAATCAATCAAATTTAGTAGAGACTTTTGGTTACAATTTGGTTGAAAAGGTTCATCCAAAAATTTTTGAAGATAGTTTTTTTGAGAATAAGATGAAATTAAAATCAAAAAGAATTAATGATGAATATGTTGATATTCCATTAACACCAATTCAAATACTACATTTTAAACTGCTTTATTACATTGTTTACACTAAGAAAAATTATCCAAATAAACTTTCAAAGTTTAATTTTTCAGAGGATTTAAGCGAGCTATTAGATAATGAAAATAAAATAACAAATCTGTATAAAGAGTTTAAGCAAATTATATCAAATTAAATGAAAGGATTGATATGGTAAACGCTTTATTATTTATAATTGTAATTTTACTAATATGTGCTTGTTTATTTTTAAGTCAAATATTATGGCAAAATGAACAATACCATTTAGAAAACAAAAAGAAATTAAGTGCAGACATTCTTGACGCTAGAAATGAAAGAATGACTAGCATGGTTCATTCTCAATTTTACATGAATTTGTTTTGGAGTGTAATCTTTGCAGTAGTAATTTTTTTAATCCTTTTGGGACTGGATAAATTTGATCTAATAAAAATATTTAACTAAAATGACCGCAATCAAGTTTTATAAAAAAGTGGGAAGACAATACTGAATTAAAAGAATTTTTAAATTAAATGAAAAAAGATAAAGTTGTATTATGGTCTATCTTTGCAGTAATTCTCCTTGCTTTCTATTGGGGTTATGAGCGTCTATCATCAATTAAAAAAGAAGAAGAACGAATAAAAGCTGAAAAAGAATTTGAAATTTATAAAGAATCTAAAATATTTGAACGCCTTGAATCTACCAGTCTATTTGGAATCAGAATAAATGACAGTGCAATAGCTCTGTTGCTAGATTTTAAACATTATGGGACTTCATTAAAAAAGGAGGTGTGGACTAAAGAAGATTATTCAAAAATAATTGATGAAACTGGGCTTTTAAAAGGGACAAAAATAAATTTTATGGGTTCTGCAAATTTTACACTTAAATTAAATGACTTTTTTGATCCAAATATTCATAACGGTGTATTAATAAATTTAAATGAAAACTTTGAAGATTATTATATAAAATACCAACCATATCGAAGTGGAAAAATATCAACTGTTTTAGCTAGTTTAAAAACTGAATATGTAGATCATAATAAATGTGTTAAAGATTTAAGGCCTTATGCAGATATCATTCTTGAAAGAATAAAATTTCAAAACCCTAATAAAGATATAATTATAAAAGATTATTTTTATCCCAAAATTAATGGAAAATTTAATTATCCCTCAATAAGATTTGGTTATAAATATAATTTAAATGCTTTTGGCGATACAGTTTTAACGATTAGAGGTCGATGCTCACCCTCTCTTAAAAAAGCATTTATTGAAATTGAAGCCAGTGCACAAAGTGTAGATTTAGACAGGCATAGAGACATTATGAAAAAAATAAGAGAGCAAAAAGAATTAGATTTCAAAAATGAATTTAACAATAGCGCAAAAGAAGCAAAGCCTGAAATAGACAAGTCAGGTTTATAAAATGAAAAAAAAATGACAGCAAGTGGTTTTGGAATTTATATAGCAGTTACATTTATCCCTTGGATAGGTTTGTCATTTAGAATTTATGATATTTTAAAAGGAAACTATGACCCAAAAGAAGACCCAAAGATTTTAACTCTATTAGGAGTTTGGGCAATAGGTTTTACTTTTATATGGATACTAGTAGGTGGTTTTTCTGACAGTGGTAGCATTGATTGTCGATACTGGTGGCAACTATGTTAAAAAAAATTTTATCATTATTCTTTATCAGTTTGATTATTGCTGGGTGTAATAGAGAAGAGAACAATGAACGTAGAGCTTTGTCTCATTGTGCTGACATTAAATACATCAATTATATGAACTCAAATCCTCAACTAATTTTTAATAATACTAAACGTTCAGAAATAATAGAAGCCTTACAAACTAGAGGAGAGGCAATCACAGAGTGGGAGAAAGAAAACAATACTGCAAATGATCTAATGGGATCCACAAAAGCAAAGGATAAATTTGCTGATTTATCTGACCCGATAAATTTTAAACTTTTTAGTTTATTTAATAGCATAATAGCTGAAGCATCTGATGTTCAGGCTTTAAATGAAAAAACAATTGATTGGAAAATTGAATATAAAAAAAAGGAACTCACTAATTATGCTAAATTTCATCTGCAGTGTTGGAATATATATAAGAGTGATAACGGTTATTATTCTAAACAATTTATAGACAAGTTTTTGAAATGGGAAAAACAAGATGTTTCAAATTTAGGAAAACAATCTTATGAGTTTTTAAATGAGTTGTTAACAATTACAAGTTACACCAGATATTCAAAAGAATTTACAGAATTTTTTATAAAACTTATGGCTATTCTTCCTACAAGAAATTAACTATCTCATTAGCATTTTATCTCGTAGTTAATTGTTTAAATAATCTATTTATCTTTCATAAGTGCATAGCACTGATGATAGCTTGGTAAATTTGCTAAATATTCAGCATGCTTTCTTTGCATTTCATGGTCTTGTTCAAAGTGAGCTTCAACCATTACTGCTAAGTCATATATTTTAATTATTAAAAATATTAAGCTTATTAATATTCCTATTTGTACCAAAAATTCCCAGTTTATATTTTCCATTATTTCTCCTTTTTTTATTGAGGCTACAATTTTGTAATATTTTTTTCTATAAATTTTTTATAAAATTTTTTTCAAAATTACTCCTAGGACTGTCTAAACGTTAGTATTATAGACTAACTATAAGTACCTAGTTCTGACTCAGTTAAGGTACCCTAAACGTTAAGTTCGAATTCCAAAATGACTCTGGTACCTCTATTGAAGAGTGGCGGGAGTCTCAACAGGGACGACCGCAGGATTATGAAAAGACTCACAAATGGACTCACTCTGGACTCAG
>CAACVD010001583.1_pt1 | contig 10895 bp, 15 predicted proteins | sample 2381771 | NCBI WGS metagenome assembly CAACVD01 (sample SAMEA5211965, study PRJEB30684) | marine metagenome | biome: Marine; feature: Epipelagic; material: Water | collected 2015-10-15 | depth 15 m | reverse complement strand
ACTCCGCGACCGTCAGCGTAAGCTGCCACATACCGTCATTGGTCTGGCGCATGTTATGCTTCTTGGCCTCAAAGCCAGAGACGTTGGTAAACGCTGTCTGTGGTATTGGCTTCATATCAACCTCGTTTAAACAATCGCGGGGCGGGAAAGTCGCATCCCATATCGTGCGTCAATCACCGCCCCACTATCCTGTGCTTTTGTCCTTCTTCAGGCCTACTCACACAGGAATTAGAAAGAAGGGGTGGGTTGACCGGTGTATACCCACCCCTTGAAGTTTGGTAACCGCCCCAACAGCATCCCGCGTGTGAGGGCGGCGTGTGAACAAACAGGAGAGGTAGCGACCGTGACGTGGAGCGGGTTGCTCGACACGTCGTGGGTAAGGAGCCTCTCAGGTTCTCAGGCAGTGCAGTAGCAGCGCTGTACTGTCCGTAACCCCGATGTCACACATCACCGAGTCAAATCCCCCTTACCCCAGTTTCGATAATTCTCCATAGCAACTTCCTTTGGTTCGATTCCCTCGTCAGCCCAGAACAACTTCTCGCCTAACGGTTCGTTGTGCAGCCTGTCATGACAAACACCGCATAACGGCACCGTCCAGTTATCTCCCACCTTCCTGCCCATCCCTGACGGTTCTGCGTAGGTGATGTGATGGGCATGGCACGGCGGTGGGGCTTGGCAAACAAGGCAGTTAAGTCGGCGGACAAACCCTAAAAATGCCGCCGACCTAACCAACTCTTGCTTGGGGCTAAAACGGAATTTCGTCATCCAAGTCGTCGCCCCCAGCCGGGGAAGTGGGTGCTGTCATTACAGCCGGTGCCGCGTTGGGCGCTCGTAAGTCGCCCAGCGATACCGATGTGAATTTGGTTTTGCCATCATTGGAAACCTTGGCGCGATACCACGCCTTCTTTCCCTCTGTTGGGAACTCCAGCTTGCCGTCGAAATCGGAGTCGGTTTCCTTCTTTTTCTCTGTCTTGAACATCTGTCCAACCTGAAGATAGGTCGAATAGATTTTCTTTGTGCCACCCTGCCCATCAGGAATGGTGGCTTCGATGATGGCTGAGAAATAATCCGTGCCATCAATGTTTATCTTGCCTGTCCTGACCAGCTTCTCTGAACGCGGGTCAAACAAAGCGCCTTGGTTTGTTTTGTCGAACTCAGCCATTAGTGGTTAACTCCTTTTTAACGGCGTTGATTTCTTGGATAAGTGATGCGTGGTCCATGGGGTCCGCATCGGCAAACGCCGCTAGTGTCCCTTGGATTGACATGATGTACTGGTCGATGCCCGGAAGTTTGTTGACCCGAAAGTCGTCCAGTTCCTTACGGATTTGTGGTATTTCTGTAGCCCAGTCGATGACCTCACGCGGCTTCGGTTTGGTCATGATGGGGACAATATTGCTTTCCTCAATGTCTTCAATCAGGTCGTCGGCATCTACATCCTCGCCGCCAGAAGCCACACCCAGTGCGGCGGCTAGGGAATACCTCTTGTAGTAACTGAACAGGGAACCTTGCTGCTGTGGGTCAAGGTCACTGTTTGCAAATTCGGTTGTGTAAACGAGGGTTGCACCGTGTCCACCGAGGATGGTTTGCACCCGGCCCTTCGTTGTTGTCTGGGACAGAAACACTTGCTCACGGTTGAGGCATGGTCGGACCATGTCGAGATAATCTGTTAGGTCCGCATATTTATATGAGTAAGGCCGCTTTGGTTGTTTTGGCGTGACGGTTACAGTTTTCGTTTCTTCAACCCCTTTAAATTTTGACTGTGCTTTAGCCAGCGCTGCGTAAAGCCTAGTCGTGTCACCCAGTATGGTGAGTTCGTTCTTCGTGACATCTGCCTCAACAGAGATGTCAAACTCAGGCGTAAGTTCTATATCCATAAATGCTTCTCCTCTTGCCACTGGTCGCACCAGTCGGCTACACCGCAGTAATTGTTGACGCACCGGGCTGGCAGGGCAGGGCGGTGTTCAATCCTGCCTTCGTTTTTTAGCTGAGTGACGTTGAACATCTCTGCATCCACCTCGTTGTTGAAAACTTTAGTGGCGCGTTTTGCTTTTGGTTTGTAGACAGCCCACTTGGGGTCCCGCATCCAGCGTTCTTCGGGGCTGCAAAGAGGGACCTCATCGCCAACAATCGCTTTGAGGCGGTGGTCAATCCAATCTTCCATCTCATCCGGGTCTGTAATCGGGACCTCGTACTCGACGATTGGTGCTGGCGGATACTTGTCAGGGTCGGTAGCCCTGCTTTCCATCCAGTCCTTGAAGACCGCGACGACCTTGAGGGATGTCACCTCATAGCCAGACTGCCTCGCGAGGGCCGCTTGGATGTTAAGCTGTGGGTAATACTCTTCGAGGTTGTTGTGTTTAAACGTGGGTACAACCTTGTAGTCGTGTATCGACCACGTCTCTTCTTCGGTTCCGTTAGGGATGAGCGCATCAAGCTGGCCTGAGAATGTGAGACCGCTTTTGGAGATGCCATAAAGGCGGCGCTCGACAGTCCAGCCAAGTTCCTTGCCATACTCCTCAAGGATGTTGTGGACGGCGGTCCCCAGCATGGCGGCAACGCGCCGTGTTGCGGACTCCTCAATCTTCTTCCAGTGTTCGTTTCGCAGTTTTGTGACACGAACAGGCTTAATGATAGTGGTAGCAGACGCAGTTACGTCTATACCCTTCTCATACTTGTCGTGAAGAATCGCAGAGCGAAACGGTTCAGGGATTATGTGCGTATCTTTCAGGCTCATTCATTCTTAATATCTAAGAATTACGAAAGAAACAAGCGAAAAATAAGAAAGGCCAGAAATAATCTGGCCTATCTATACTCTATATGCTGGATATTGGTTTTACAAAACAGTATCTGAATAACGGCCTACGACCAGACCGTGGCATACCAAGTCATCGGGGCTGAACTCGTTGCTTTCCATTCCAAGCTGCGCGCCTTTCGTACCATTCAACCATTTGATGCAAACCTTATCTTCACCAGACCTCACGACCTTCATCATGTAATTTACGTACAGGAAGTCAGGCTCATTAACCCATGCTGTCACATATACTCCAGCGGTGTGTATCTTTTTGACAGACATGTCGATGGCTAGAAGGTCATCTTTTTTAATGTTTGGCTCGAAATTGTCGGATGGCATTGGTGCCATGGCGAGATACTCAACGTCTCTATGAGAATATGATGGCGTCGAAAACGCCCTTTTGCCGTGGTCGGTGATGTCGTTCAATTTTTTAAACCGATGCAGCGTCTGAGGTTGAGGGTTGTCCTCTTTGGACTCTGATAGCCCTAGCAGCCAGTCGGCTGATACGCCCAGTTTCTGGCAAAACTCCTTCAACGTACCAAGGTCTGGATGGACCGGGCCTTTGAAGACGTGATTGACCGTTCGAGGGTCCTTGCCCATGGACAGGGCTAGCTGCCGTTGCGACATGTCGCGGTCCGTAAGCGCCTCCCGCAGCCGGTCCCTAAAGACAGGCACGTCGGTTTTGACTGTTTTTCTCAAGATTTCTTCTGCTTTGATGGCCATGGGAATTACGGCCTCCTTTTACTTTGTATGCTGATAAACAGCAAATCTCATTAATAGAGTTGATGAGAATTATTATTTCTTATAAAACTAAATAGCAAGATGAACAAAACCAGAACAGTCATTTCACCTACATACACAAGGCTTACTCAAACTGTGAATCGATTAAATAGAGGCAGCAAAAGACAAAGAGAGCCTGAGTTTATCCTTCAAACTCAGATAGTCGATGCCCTAAAAAAAATTTTAGATATCTCAGTTTGTTTTACAGCATTCCCTGCCGGGGGCGGTGGTCGCATCAGGGGTGCTAAATTAAAAAAAGCTGGTCTCACACCCGGCTGGCCGGACCTCCAATTAATTGCAAAAGACGGTAGGTACTACGGAATCGAGGTTAAGACACCCACGGGTCGTCTTTCGCAAGCCCAACGTAGTTTACACAAACGTCTCGAAGATAACGGCTGTCAGGTCGTTGTGGTGCGTAGCGTCGAGGAAGCAATGGACGCTGTGCATGACTGGCGAATCACCAAGTCTCGATATCGAGGCCGAACGAAAACTATGGAAGGCAGTGGTACTTCAAGCACTGCTTGATGCCGCTGGGCAATCGCGTGGAATAAATATGCGATGGCCCCACTGGAAACACAAAGCAATCGAAGGCCAGTCATTGCGCTGGTTTTTATCGGCGGAAGAGGAAGAGGACTTCCTCAACGTCTGCGACATGGCTGGCATTGACAGCCGTGTCATCAAAACATTTGCAAAGCGACTGGCGAGGGGCGAAGCCGAGGCAAAGCTGCTTGTCGTTCACTTTCGTGACTCTTTTTACAGAAAAAGAAACTTACACATAGAGGAAGAAATCAATGAACACGATGATGATGGGTCCAACCCTCCCGATATCTGAAGAAATAGATAAGATGAAGTACCGAGGCGAAGGGGAAGACTTCGCCGGTAAAATCTACCGCATCTCAGCGACACTGGCAGACAATGACGACCACCGCGTGGCCTTGAAGGATATCCTTGGCAACATGCGGTTCCTGCCAGCCGGTCGGGTCCAGACAGACATTGGTTCTCCGCGTCAGGTGACTGCGTTCAATTGCTTTGTCTCAGGCATTATAGAAGACTCGATGTCCTCTATCATGGAGAGGGCTACTGAAGCAGCCGAGACCATGCGCCGTGGCGGCGGTATCGGCTATGACTTCAGCCGCATCCGTCCGCGTGGTGACTGGATTAAGTCGCTCGACAGCCGCGCCTCTGGTCCAATCAGCTTCATGCACATTTTTGACGCCGTGTGTGGGACCATCGCCAGCGCAGGCCACAGACGTGGAGCGCAGATGGCAGTTTTACGCATCGATTCGCCTTCAATCGAAGAGTTTATCACTTGTAAAAACAACTCCGACAAGCTGACCGGCTTCAACATAAGCGTCGGCGTCACCGATGAGTTCATGCAGGCCCTCGAAGCGAAGACCCCCTTCCAGCTAAAGTTTGAGGGCAAGGTCTACAAAGAGGTGGACCCAGTCGAACTGTGGGAAAAAATTATGCGTTCAACATGGGACTGGGCAGAACCGGGCGTGTTGTTCCTCGACACAATCAACAAGTACAACAACCTCTGGTACTGCGAGACACTTGAAGCAACAAACCCGTGCGCCGAACAGTGTCTCCCACCCTATGGCGCGTGTCTTCTGGGCAGCTTTAACCTCACCCAGTACGTCACAGCCAACAAGAGTTTTGATTTCGACCAGATGCGCCGTGATATCTATCACGTCGTTCGTGCCATGGATAACGTTATAGATAAGACAAGCTATCCACTGCCACAGCAGAAACAGGAAGCGAAGAACAAGCGCCGTATGGGGTTGGGTGTCACTGGGCTTGCAAACGCTGGCGAAATGATGGGGCTACCCTACGCAACTGAGGATTTCCTTGAGTTCCAGCGTGATGTCCTTTCAATCTTGAGAGATGAGACATACGCAGCATCAGCGATGCTGGCAGGAGAGAAGGGTGCGTTTCCCATGTTTAAACGCGACTTGTATCTGCAAGGCGAACACATCAAAACGCTGCCGGAACGGGTCCGCAACCTCATCCAGCAGCACGGCATCCGCAACTCGCACCTGACATCCATAGCACCCACTGGGACTATCTCCCTTTCGGCTGACAATGTTTCATCGGGCATCGAACCGCCCTTTGCGCTGTACTACGACCGCACAATCCAGACTTTTGATGGTCCAGTGACTGAGCGTGTTGAAGACTATGCATTCGCACGTCAGGTGTCTGGCCGCACGGCCAATGAGATTGAAGCGTCGGAACACATGAACGTCCTTATAGTAGCACAAGAGTACATCGACTCAGCCTGTTCAAAGACCTGTAACGTGGGCGACCACGTCAAGTTCGAGGACTTCAAGAAGCTGTACTACGACGCATGGAAGGGTGGGGCAAAAGGATGCACCACCTTTAGGGCCAGCGGCAAAAGGTTTGGTGTTTTGAACGAGATAGCCGAAGAGCCAGCGGTCGAAGCATGTTTTATTGACCCTGAAACAGGGAGCAAGACGTGTGAATAACAGGAATAGTGAGAAATTAATATTGCAAGGTGCGTGTTTTTGAGTGTATTTCTAATCCAATGAATAGGGATAGGAGATACAAATGAAATGTGAACACGTTAACCAAGATAACGATTGGGCGACTGCACCACCAACACAGGGAGGTCGCCCATGAAGCACCTTCATGTCGTTCGATTAGTGCCTCGCACCCTGTTATCAACCTCCAACCTAAAGGCCCGTAACCTTTCAAAAAATGCCGCCCTTTTGGCAACCGCTATCGCTAATATCGAAGGTGATAGGCTTGATGGATTGAGGCCGTTTGTCCCGCTAGACAATCGCGCTTTCGATGCAGCCGCGTCGGAACTTGCGCGTCACGGAATCGTGGGTTCGTCAGAATGATGGCTGACGGCTGGTTCAAGGTACATCGTGGCTGGATGGATAACCCCGTATTCAAGGATGATTCGGAACGTCTTTGCTGGCTCTGGCTTATCGAAAAAGCCGCTTGGCACGATACCTATCATGACGTGCATGGCGCACGTTGCGACGTGCCGCGTGGTTCCGTGTTTTTAACCCACCGCCAGATTGGCAAACGATTCACTTGGTCCAACTCAAAGGTGGCAAAGTTTTTATCACGCTTAAAAAACGAAGACATGATTGAGTACAAAACGGAGACAAAAAAAGGACAGATAAGCATCTGTAATTACGACAAATATCAACAAAGCAAAGACAAAACGAGTACAAAAACAGGGCAACAATCAGAACACAAAAGAAAGAAACCTCTAAAGAAGGAAGAAAGAGAGGGGCCTTCTGGTATCTCTAATACAGAGATTATCATGGCGCATTTCAGAGAGATGTACTTATCCGTGAAAAAGCCTAACTGGACTTCAAAAGAAGAGACAGTGAAAAAATATCTAAACTTGGCGGTCAAGCGTGACGGGGAACAGGCTGTCTTAACCGGAACACAGCGATACACAGAGGACTGCATCAAAGAAGGAAGGCCTGCGTACAATCCACAAAAGTTTCTGTCGCAGGGATTGTACAGAGACTGGGCTGAAAAACCAGCGTCGCCAAAGTACGAGGTCGGCTTTCTATGACACGCGATGAGTTTATCTTGGAACACGCCATACAAGGACTTAGGCCGGGTCGCCTCTGGCAAAAGGTCTACTGTCCGAAGTGTCAGGACCAAAGAAAAAATAACAAGCGGGACAAGCCTCTCGCTGTGAAGACTGAAGGGAATGAAATCTATGTCTGTTGCCATCATTGCGGCTGGAGAAGCGGGGCCGGTTTCAAGCGAGACGATTCGCTTTCTCGAAGACCGGGGGATAGACAGCGACCTAGCCCTGCGCCTCGGCGTCAGTGGTACGCATGATGAAATTGTTTTCCCGTTTATCAAGGGCGGAGAGGTCGTCAACAATAAGCACAGGCGTTTAAACCAAAAGAAGTTTTATCAGGATGCTGGTGGACACAAGTGCTTTTGGAACTACGACGTTATCACTGACAAGACGCTGGCTTCCCAGCCTCTCATCATCACTGAGGGTGAGTGCGATGCGCTTGCTGCACTGACGGCTGGCTACGTCCGCGTGGTGTCTGTGCCTGACGGCGCACCTACGATTTCGATTGTCGATGACGAACACAGCCAGAAGTACAGCTATTTGGACGACGCCTATGTTGACCTGTTGGACATCGAAGAAATTATTCTGGCCACTGATGATGATGCGCCCGGTCAAATCCTGCGCGATGACCTAGCCAAGCGGCTGGGGTCCGGGCGTTGTAAATGGGTGCGATATCCGAAGGGCTGCAAGGACCTGAACGATGCGCTGATAGCGCATGGTCCAGCCGGGGTAAGGAAATCTATAGATGACCACACAAGCTGGATGCCGGTGTCAGGCATCTACCGGATGTCGGAACTTCCGCCCAGCCCAACCCGGCCCACCTACGCTTTGGGCATGGGCGCGTTTGACGACCACATGAAGCTGCGCCTTGGTGACTTTGCTGTCTGGTCCGGGGTTCCGGGTCACGGCAAGTCGTCAGCGGTCAATCACATATGCTGTAAGATGGCTGACCTTCATGGCCTGAAGACAATCTTTGCCAGTTTTGAACAGAACCCACAGGACGACCACCGCGAGAACCTCGAAATCTGGTGGCAGGCAGAACATGGCGGCGGGTCACAGTTCACACCGGACAACGTGCCGCTGTTTCGCAGTGAGGATGACCGCCAGAAGTGTCACGCGTGGATAGACAAAAACTTTTTCTTTCTGCACCCCAGCGACGATGAGTTCCCGACTGTCGATTACATCCTCGAACGTGTGGCAACGGTTATCCTGCGCCATGACGTGAGGATTGTGGTGATTGACCCGTGGAACGAAATTGAACACGAAGTCGGCAGCAGGCAAAACACCCACGAATACACATCGCTGGCCATTAGGAAGTTCAAGAAGTTTGCCAAGAAGTGGGGTGTCCACCTCATCATCGTGGCGCACCCAACCAAAATAAAAGCTGAGATGCGCGACAAACCCATCACGCTGTATGACATTGCCGACACGGCCAGTTGGGCAAACCGGTGCGACCTTGGCGTGATTGTTCATGCAGAGAGCGACGGCGTCATGGCGCTGTTGGTGGTAAAATCTAGGTATCACCGGAAGATTGGTAAGCCGGGTGTCAAACGGTTTCACTTCACGCCGTTGGACAATCACCTACAAATTTTGCCAGAGGAAGAGGGCGTCGTCTTTGAAAAGTTCAAAACAAAATAGACAGCCAGTCGTCGAGACTGATGCCGGTGCGTTCCAAGTCGTGTGGGTTGAGAAGTATAAATCAACACTGAAGCGCAGGGACCAGCGACAAATAGATTCCGCGCACCTACGCGGTCAGATTGATGAAGATATGTACGAGGCTGCGAACTGGTGGTGGAACTTGGCATACACCGCCCACCTCGGCGGAAATGTTCCATCACAGCTAGGCCGTTTAAACAGCGTCAAAGCCAGTGGCGCAAGGGTCTACTCGAACAAGGAAGTCGAGGCCCGTGCGATACTCAAAAAGGTTCGGGAGTTTGTCGTCGCTGAATATGGACAGGTAGCCCATGATTTACTGGAAGGATTCGTTGTTTATGACTGTTCTCTCAGAGAGTTTTCAGAACTGACAGGGAACACAAACAGGGCGACGTTATCGGTCCTACTGAAGAGGACCTTGAAGACGTTGTACGAGAACCAGCATTTGTTCTCGCGTTGATGTAATAATTAATGATATACAGAAATCGGAGTTTAGGCTCCATTAGGGTGAGAGGCAGGGGTGGTTCCCTGCCTCTCTTTTTTTAGTAGTACTGTTTTATTATCTGGCACACTCGCTGGCGCGTACAGCCTATCTCTTTGGCCATCTCGGCCTGTGTGAGGCCCTTGCCGACCATCTGGCCCACGCGATACACAGTGGAATCATCACTGATAAAGCGCTGGCCTTGGCGTCGCCGGGGTATGCCCTCGCGTTTGAGGCAGCTAAGAACGAGGTGTGTTGACACGTTGAACTTGTCACCCGTCTCTTTCAGCGTTGAACCACGCGTATATTCCCGGATTAATTCGCTTTCCTGCGCCGCTGTCAGCTTGCGAGGTCTGCCGCCCGGTCGCTTGGCAGGGCTTATCAAGTGGACCTCCATTTGCTTCCGGTTGTTGGCGGGTAGGTATTTCAAAAGAGTTTTCAGTCCCTTCACGGCGTTCTCCATTAGGTTGTTGGCGCACCCGCGCCATGGTTTCGAGGTGTTGCTGGTGTCTATCCCAGCCCTTCTCCTCGCGTTCAGTCAGTCGCTTCAGCCAGTTTTCCATCGAATTATCTCCGCTTCCAGTGATGGGCCGATGAAAAGAAGGCTTAGAATCATTCCAAAGAATGCTAGCCACACGACAGTCTCAAAAAGCAAACGGCCCAGATGTTTAATTCTGGACCGCTTCCTTGTTTCGATGACTGCATTGGTCATTACAAACTTCTGCATGGTTTCATTCTCCATTAGGGTTCGATGGTGACTGCCATCGTCAGACACTGGGCATCACCCCAATGTGAACGAGGGCAGATGGACTGCCCCCGGTTTCGGCGTTTTCTTGAATACGAACCCTTGCCCTTCCGCGCTTTGACCACGCGGGGTTTGAACACTGGCGACCGGACAGCAGCCGCCAGTGCGTTCTTGCGTTTAAACATCACTCCCTCTTTCTCATTATCCCCAAGGTATAATCGTTATTTGCGGCTGGGGCGGGTTGTCCTTCAGGTTTCCCAGAAAATGTGTCTTGGACTGAACCTGTTCCAGCCTGTGTTTGGGGTCAGCGGAGTCACCCTCGCAATCGGTGCCTACCAGCAGCCCATATCCAGCTAGCGGGTTGGGGTGGCCCACGAACGCAAAGAAATCCTGACCGTCGCGGTACAGCCCTTCGTCATCGACGTAGATGGTATCGTCGTCCAAGTTATGGCCGATGCTGGCGACGGTGAAGGTGTGACAGTCCAGTATCTTTGAGATGTCCTGCCAGTCGGCGGACCACTCAATCTCGCGGACCTCTCTTTCAAACGGGTCAATCAGAAATGCTTTCATGATGCGTCCTTTCCGCATACAGCCTCTTCGGCCAGTTCGCTGATGATAAAGTTGGCTTTGGTTTTGGTCAGGAACGCGCCGTCGTCATAGACAGACAGGCCTATGTCTTGGCAAGGCTTCCCGGTCTTGTTCATAAAGAACAGAAGCGATTGAATCTGCCGGTCCGTTGCCGGGGTTTTGTTTATCTCTGCCGCCCGGTTTCTGGCGACGTTTAAACACGTCTTCTCGAATGCAATATCCATTGCGGTTACTCCATTAGGGTTGTTGGATTTATAGCGAGACGCTACGACTGCGGCCCAGT
>CAACVD010001582.1_pt1 | contig 10896 bp, 11 predicted proteins | sample 2381771 | NCBI WGS metagenome assembly CAACVD01 (sample SAMEA5211965, study PRJEB30684) | marine metagenome | biome: Marine; feature: Epipelagic; material: Water | collected 2015-10-15 | depth 15 m | reverse complement strand
TAGCCGTTCTGAGAGCAGGTAAGTATGAAGGCGGATATACTGTAATGCCAAGATACGATTGTGCTTTTGATTTGGGAAGCGGTGACGTGTGCTTCTTTGATGTTCATGAGTTTCACGGTAATACAGAGATAGTAGCAAAAAGTCCTTATGAAAGAATATCAATCGTAGCGTATTACAGAGAGAACATGAAGTTTTGTGACTCAATGCAAGAAGAACTCAAGCGTGCTCAACACAGGGTAATCGGTGACAAGTTAAACGCATGAAAGCAGTAGCTATAGGTGGTGTTCCCGCCACAGGTAAGTCAACCTTGATGAAGCATATTCTCAAGAAGGCACAAGTTGAGAAGAAGTTTGCATACGGATTACTAAGAGGCTATATCGTCAAAGATACTGCGTTCTTAGGTTTGTATCCAAGCGGTGATAAGTTCGGCGGAACAGATAAGCTATCTATGGCTGTGCAGCGGGATTACGACAAGTTCGTAGATGAATTAAAATACAATATTGTTTTTGAAGGGGATAGGCTCTTTACCGCACACAACTTACTGTCTTTACAGATTACGCACGAACACAAGATTGTCATTCTAGAGAACACCGCTATGACATTAGCTCATAGACATATAAACAGGGAAGATACGCAAAGTGAAAAGTTCTTGAAGGGCAGAACTACAAAGATAAAGAACATCAAAGAGAACGAATACATAAGTTACGAACCGCATGAACTGACTACGCTTGAACAAACGGCACAACTAGCTGACGATATTCTAGAGTTTCTTGAGTTGGGTGCTACGCACTAGGTCGTTATATTCGTTTTTGAAACAATCAAACATAGTATCCATCATTACTGGCTGACCAGTTAACCTATAATGATTTTGTTTGATTTTGGTAACGCCTACGTCAGATGGGTTCTTTTCTAAGAGGAGTTCATCGGGTAGGCATTCATCACGCATCTGCCAAAAAATATCAAACTGATTACCCCACTGACTTTCTGCATACTTAATTCGGTCGTGAAACATATCGGCATAAACATTTGGATATCGTCTGTCTGGCCTGTGCCAAGATTTATAATTACAGAGTGTGCTTTCAAGCGTAAAGTAAGAAACGTCTTTGTGATCAATACGTTCTTTAGCCTCTTGCAGTAATTTAGCTCCTTCGCCTGTCAACCAAAGAATAGTTTGATCGTCATACTCTACGGTATCCTTCCACCAATCTAAGTCATCACGACCAAGAACCTTACAGATACCATTTCTGTGAGAGCGAGAACCTTTTATGTCCTCAAGATACAATTCATCGCAATCAACATTGAGGCCAACAATCCTAAGATACTCTATGTAGCTGAAGGCAGATAACCTACCAAAAGTTATGAAGCATTCACGAACATATTTCCAAACTTGACGATAATTTTGGTACTTGTCGTTTACTCGGCATAAATCTTTGAACATCGCAGTTTGTGAACCGTATACCCGAACTAAGGTTTGATACCGTTCTACACAAGCAGGGAAGCCAGTTTTACCTATTTTGAAATATCTGCGGTCTAAATCCCAACCACCACCGACTTTGAGTTTTGTATGTATCTCGTTCCACCATGTATTCAGTTCATGAAGGTCAACATCCATGACATCTGGAAATCTTTGAAAGATTAGATCAGTCGTCACTATGTTTTGTGAGCAACCATTGATGAAAGCCATCCATAGCATTTGCTCTTCATCTAAGCCATAGTGTTTTTGCAACCAAGGAAATGCGAAGTAAACGCAACCAGGATGGGTTCCGTGTATTAGATGAAACTCATAAAAACGTAGGAACACTTCACGACGATATTTAGGTTCACGAAAATCCATACCATACTTTAAGTCGGTTATAGGCGTTTCCTTATTGAGTTCGCAGTATGAACCAATCATATCAACATGAACCCATCACGAGTGCCTTTGATATGAAAATGCTTTTCCTCAAGTGTGTGCTGACCTTTTGTGGCCAAGCAGTATCCTGTAGCTTTAGCTTTTTCTGACTTGTATCTATAACCCACCTTTATAATTGAATATCCGTGACGTTTATAAAGCCATTCTGAGAACGCATTGAAGTAATCCGTGTGATTGTGTAGGTCACGACCTAATAACGCCTCATATCGCGTCCTGTTGATGCTCAGAGGGTATGAAACGGAGGTGTCTGTCCAATAAACGTAATCAGGCTCTTGATTGAATACGCTGTCATATTGTTTCGCCCATGCTTTGCTCATCGTTATAGCTGAACTGCTAGGGCAATCACATATACGAATATCATAAGACTCAATATCAAGCATAGATTGTTTGGCGTCTTCATGAACCGCTTCCCACCGACTATCACCGCTCAACTGCTCTACACATTCTTCATCAAGTTCACCGACTTTGTGCTCAGTTATGTTCAAGGTGTTTTGAAGAATCACTGACATCAAACCGACGCCACCGAAATATTCTCTTACTGAAACGTGTTTGTTAGTTAGGCCATCAAAAAGCCAATGAGTCGCCCAACACTTTGCACCTAATATATGTTGATGTTCTGCGAGGTAGTGAATATATGAACGCTTATGGACATCTACGTTTGTTTCAGCATCTAAGCTAACGCGAATCGGTAAGTCATATTTTAGGCATATCCTAGCTTTCATTAGTAATCGTCCTTGAATCGGTAGTCATTCCAATTCTCGTTGATTACTTCTTTCACATGAGGTTTGAAAGAACGGAGAGACATATCGTATTCAAATTTAACCTCGCCTATTTTACCGTATAAATCCTGTTCACGTATCTTCCTAGTAATTACCTTTGTCGTATTGTCCTCAAAATCTCTATGAATCGTTAAGACAGCATCCGCTTGATTGTGCCAATGAGCAGCACCGCTGATATCATAAGCAGTAGGAGGTGAGTAAGCACCATTGTCTGACTTAGGAAGTTTTGTAGGGTGAGCTACAACCCAACACACTATTTCGTAAACTCTAGCAAAACGCTTACAAAGAGATATGAAGTCACGTATATGCTCATCTTCCCTTGTATTACCGCTTCGCTTTGCATTCACTTCGTTGTAAGGGTCAATCACTAAACCATTGATGCCGTATTTGAATACGCTTGATTTGGCAATATTGAGAATCATGTCTATATCTGGAACAGAATCTCGCGTTTCTATAAAGTAAAAGTGCTTTTGTATAAAAGCTACCGCATCGCTGAGTTCATCTTTATTCATGCGATTGTTAAACCCTTCATCAAATGCTTTTTGTTTATACATTTGCACCAAGCGTCTTATGTGCATTGCAGTTGAATGTTCGGGTGAGAAAATAGCGAACGACCAATCGTGATTGATAGCTAAGTTGAGTAGTATCTGGTCAAGAAAAATTGATTTACCGTGGTTCGGTATGCCCGTAATGGTATGAAAGGTTCCTGTCATAATCTTGTAGATATCATCAAGACCTTTCATTCCTATCTCTATAGGCTTGATGTAGTTGCCATCATACAAGTCCATAATCTGTGAGTAGTAGTCGTTAGCCGTATGTAGGCCATCAACAGGATACGGAGTAGCTTCGCTTATAAGAGTTCGTAGAGCATCAACACCGTGCTTCACTAAGACATCATTTGCATCCTTACAATCGTCGGGTGGCAAAACATACCAACAAATATCTTTACCGAACCTATGTAGCAGTTCTTTGTGCAAGGACTTACCCGCTTGATCCATATCAGTGAAAAGAATTATCTTCTTGGCTTGAAGTGGGCAGTTTACTAATGCTTTGTAACGAGCATCGTTCTTTCTGTAGGTTGCTTCTTTAGGAGCACCATTCGGTAGGGTAGTTGCCTTAAAACCCGCCATAGCTATGCTCAGGACGTCTATCTCACCTTCAACAAATACCACAGTTTCAGCGTCATGAACGCGATTGTAGTTATAGATTATTTGTTCAGCGTCTTTTTCTTGGCGGAACTTCTTGTCATAAGAGCGGTATTTGATATTAGCTAAACCACCTTTTGCCTTAAAGTATTGGAATGATACCCAACCATTGTTATCTTCAACGATATTGAAATCGTCAACTATCTCCTTACTGATCCCTCGTTTCTTGAAATAATCATACAAACTATTTGAGGTTATTGGTTGAGGGTGATTAGGCACAGTATAGCGTTTGGGTTTGTTCGCGGTATAAGATGGCCTGTCATATTTGAAGCAGTTACCCTTAAAACCACAATGATGGCAAAGCCACACAGTTCCTTCTTCATTGATAGTAACTGATAAAGGATTGTCTCTAGGATTATGATTATGAGGTTGGCACTCAGGACACTTTACCTTCTGAGTCCCGTTTTCAAATGACCTCAGTTTTATACCGTAGTCAATCGGTTCTTTTTTCTCGTTCATTTTATTCTCCTACCCTGCAATAGAGTTCAAGTTATTGTCTTTAACGTCCTTTACTCCTATGACGTAACCGTGTTCATCAGTTTCAAACGCATCAAGCCACCGTTCTTGATTAAGCCAAGTTGAAGCGTGTGGAATGAATCGTTCTTCTGTTTGTTCGTTGAGCCGTGCGAAATACTTTGCACCATGCACAATCTTTGACCAATGTTTCTCATCAAATTTGAGAAAGCTCTTATATGCGTGTTTCTTAGCTACGTTCCTTGGATAGTGTTTCCAAAACTCTTGGAATGCGTCGTTATATTCTTTTGTATCTTCTTTAGTATTAGTGGGTTCTGGAACCCTCTCCCTCGGGGTTTCTATGACCCTAGGGGTTTCTGCACCACCACCTAAAGTAAGATGATATCGGTTTGAGGTATAGCCTCCGTTCTGTCCTAATCTATTTTCTATCCGTAATAGACCTAACTGCTCAAATTCTTTGATGGCTTTCTTCACACCACCAGAGTCTTTTAGGCCAACCATCTTGGCTATATGTTTGTATGATGGGTAACAGGTTCCTTGTTCGTCACAGTAGTTCGCTAAGATAACCAGTATGAATTTCTTTGTAGGTGTAAGACCTTGGATTCGTAGTGCTTGGTTTAGGCATTCTATAGACATGGTTTCAGTATAACCTCTCTCTTGTAAAAGGAAACCCGAAACGGAATATCATTTGAGTCGTTCTCCGTGAGTCTTCTCATAGGAACGTATCTGCTTATCTAATTTCTTAGCGTAGGTTTCAGCTAACTTTAGTTTTTTGTTCCAAGCGTCTTTACGCTTCAGCATTCTGAGGTAGCGGACTTTCACTACATCAGGTTTGGCTTTCACTTTAGGATTAGCGATGGCCTCCCTAGACTTCTGTATATAACCTTGATCAAACACAAACTTAGTGAAACGCCATTCAAGTAAGGCATGGTCAACACAGTGGGGACGCTGATTGTGTAACTTTAAGTTACCTATATAGTGACCAAAGTCGTGAACGATATTTGACCAACCACTTTCAGTATTGATAGTGAGGGTATAGTTATAGACCCAAGTGTTACGATTACCGCTTCCTTCTCTGATGTCATAAGGAAGTTTACGTTTCATCTCCTTACGCCAGAATCGTTTGATACAGTTCACGGCAGTTTTGAAATCTACCTTTTCATTATTCAGATAACCAAAACGTATATTGAATCCGTTATCTTTCCAGAGTTGATTGGAACGGTTATACCATTCCATTGATTCAGCTGACGTCTTCATTTGACTCTATATTCCTTGATAGTCTCAGAAGTCTGAGGAACATAGTCGTAAACTGTGACATCACCACGATGACCAGACCAACCAATCATCATGTCGTCAACGTCTTTGATTAACCAACCACCCATACGGCATGAAGAGTAATCCTCACTAGGTATCTTGTCATAGGAAGGGAAAAGCTCATTGGCTTTAGATAGGAATGCCTTGATGGCTTCATTGTAAGTTAAGTGTTTCATTGTATCTCCTTGTCAATTTATATATTCAGTATAAGGGTTCTCTAGAGAATGACAACCCCTTTTTGGAATAAATATTATTGATCATTCTTCCTTTTTGGTATATTTTAGATTAACATGTGAGAAATTCTGAGAATATATGAACAAGAAATCCCGTAATGTGAAGTTAACCGATACCCTCAAAGCATTGATGAGGAACGAGTTTGTTCAAGGCATACAAGATGAAAAAGGGTTGGTGAGATACCCTACTCTGGAAGAGCTTCATAAGGTTCATAAGGTCGCTAAATCAACGCTTTACAGGGTAGCCAACAAGGAGAATTGGAAGTTTGAAAGGGAGAAGTATCAACAAGAACTAGTAGCCAAACTTGATGAAAAAGACATAGAGCAAAAAGCTACTGAATCCAAGAAGTTTGATACCACTAGTCTCAATATCGCAAAGTCACTGATGGCGACGGTAGGACAGGCCATAAACAAAAATGCGATGGACATCAACGAAGGTAAGAAAAGTTTGTTCCCATCACAGATTAATGCGTTAGCCAACACTGCGTTCACCGCACAGAGACTAGCAAAACTTGCACTAGGCGAGATAACCCATAACGTAAATATAAATGCAAATATCCAGCAAGAAGCATTCAGAGAAGCTATGGAACTCCTTGACGAGCTTGAAGCAGCCAAGCGAGATAGCAGCCTTCCAACTACGCACTAGATGGGGTAGGTCGGCTAGACCGAAGCAACTCAAACCTACAGACGAGCATAACCTATGGTTAATACTTGCGGGTAGAGGTTGGGGTAAGACAAGAACGGGAGCACAGGATATCGCAGCGTATGCTCTGACATATCCAAACGTAGTTTGTGCAGTTGTGGCTCCAACTCACGGTGACTTGAGAAGAGTATGCTTTAACGGACCCAGTGGCCTCATGTCAATTATACCTAAAGAGTGTTTCGCTAAGAGTCGCGACTTCAAAGGTTATTCAGCATCTACCTCAGAAATACGATTGTTCAACGGCTCAAAGATTGTGGGTTACGCAGCAATAGACCCAGACCGACTGAGGGGACCACAGTTTCACAGAGCATGGTGTGATGAATTAGCAGCATGGCGATATCCCGAAGCGTTTGACCAACTGATGTTTGGTTTACGTTTAGGGGATAAGCCACAAGCAGTAATAACCACAACTCCTAAACCCACACCGTTAATCAAGAAGTTAGTAGAGAGGGAAGATGTCCACGTTACTAGAGGTAACACGTTTGAGAATGAAGCCAACCTTGCACAGTCTGCTCTTGAAATGCTCAAAGAGAGATACGAGGGAACAACTTTAGGTAGGCAAGAGTTATATGCTGAGATAGTTGACAATGTTGAGGGTGCGTTATGGAACTCAGCTTTGATTGATGAAACGAGATTGATTAATGAAGAACGCGATTTAACTCAAATTATTGTAGCGGTTGACCCCGCAGTTACCGCGAATGCAAACAGTGATGAAACGGGTATTGTAGTAGTCGGGAGGGACGCACAAAACAGGTATTATGTCCTTGAAGATTTATCAGGTAGGTATTCTGCTGATAAATGGGGTAGAATATCAGTAAATGCTTTTTATGATTGGGAGGCAGATAGGATTGTAGCAGAGGTAAATAATGGCGGTGATCTTGTGGAAAGACTATTGAGGAGTATAGATACTAACATACCATTTCGTTCGGTTCACGCGACTAGGGGTAAAATAGTTCGTGCCGAGCCTATCTCAGCTTTATATGAACAACGCAAAGTGCATCACATGGGGAACTTCCCCGAACTTGAGTCACAAATGTGCACCTATACGGGAGAGACGGGTTCTAGTCCTGACAGACTTGACGCTCTTGTTTGGGGTTTATCTGAACTTAGCAGATCAAGAGGAACAGTACAATGGAGGATTAGCTAATGGCAGACAACAGGAATTTTTTTCAAAGATTATTTAATGTTCAATCAGGCGAGTTGAAACAAGTCGGAGGTATGGTCGGATATTTTGGCATCGGTTCGCAAGGTGGCAAGAAATACAAATATGAAGACCTAGCCGAAGAAGGTTACATGAAGAACGCTATCGTTTACAAATGCGTGAACGAAATAGCGAAAGGGGCAGCATCAGTTCCTTTCATAGTCAAAGCGGGTGACAACGTAATTGAAGAACACCCAGTCATAGATTTACTCAAAAGACCGAATCCCGTTCAATCATACAATGAATTCTTTAATGCGTTTTTTGGTTATCTTTTATTAAGCGGTAACAATTACACGTTGAAGGTAGGACCCGAAAGAGGCGCACCATCAGAGCTTCACTTACTGCGACCAGACCGTGTTGTAATCAAGGGTGGGGGTAGACCTATACCCGACAGGTATGAATATATCTTGAACGGTAGAATCCAAGACACCTACCTCGTTGACCAAAATACAGGCGATTCTGAAGTAAAACATACAAAGCTGTGGAATCCGCTTGATGATCACTACGGTTGCTCTCCTCTATCGGCAGCAGCAGTAGAAGTTGACCAACATAACTTATCCTCAAAACATAATATTAATCTGTTAAATAACGGTGCACGACCAAGCGGAGCAGTAGTCTTCAAACCTAAAGATGATTCAGGATTACAAGTCAACCTATCGGAAGCACAACGACAACAACTGCTCACAGATATCAATAACAGGTTTAGCGGAACACAAAACTCAGGTAGGCCATTACTTCTTGAAGGCGACTTTGATTGGAAGGAAATGGGATTGAGTCCTAAAGATATGGACTTCTTAAATCTAAAACATATGTCTGCTACGGATATAGCTATGTGCTTCGGAGTGCCTAGTCAGTTAGTAGGAGTTCCAGACGCTCAAACATATGCAAACGTGGCAGAGGCCAGACTTGCCTTGTATGAAGAAACAATCATACCGATGCTAAGACTTGTGCAATCAGATATGAACGAATGGTTATTCCCACAGTATGATGAACGACTAGAGTTTGAATATAATATTGACGCTATACCCGCACTTGCAGAACGCAGACGCAGAATCTATGAAAACATATCACAAGCGGTTCAACACGGAATCATTACAAGAAACGAAGCTAGAGAACAAATAGGACTCTCACCGATTGACGGTGGCGATGATATATACATCTCAGCAACTTTATTCCCGCTAGGTAGTGAAGTTCCAGAAGAACCACAAGACCCACTCATGGACGAAGTAGAGGCAGATGAAGAAGAGGAAGCAAAGGCATTATCTGACATTGACACAGTTCCAACAGATGGAATGGTTACAGAAGCCGAAAGAGGACTCAACTGGAACAAAGAGTTCGGTAGAGGGGGAACGAGAATTGGACTCACCAGAGCCAATCAAATTGCAAACAAAGAAAACCTCTCTTTAGATACTATCAAACGGATGCACAGTTTTTTCTCAAGGCATGAAGTTGACAAACAGGCACAAGGATTTAGGCAAGGCGAAGAAGGATATCCAAGTAACGGAAGAATCGCGTGGAGTTTATGGGGAGGTGATTCAGGTCAGTCATGGGCTAAAAAAAAACGAGACCAGATTGAAAGAGAAGAAGCCAAAGCAGATGATGAAATAGATGAGCTTGAGACCCACGTAGAGGCTCCTGAGGACGACAAAGCATTAAGCGGTAAGGTAAAGGAAGGGTTAAAGAATAAGGTTGCTAAACACAACGAAAAGTATGGCGACAAGCCGACCAAAAAAGCCACACTGAGAATGTTGGAAGCGGTATTTAGAAGAGGCGTAGGTGCTTACAATACCAATCCACAGTCAGTTAGGCCATCGGTGAGTAGTAGTGATCAGTGGGCGTATGCTCGCGTGAATTCTTTCCTTAGTGCTTTGAGGACAGGAAGATTTAGAGGAGGTAAGCATGACCAAGATTTATTTCCGAAAGGTCACCCGCTAAGTTCTAAAAAATGAAGTGGCTCAAAAACAGCAACAACAAAAGACGAAGACCAAGAAGCAACTTGCAGAATGGATACGTCAACAACAACTCAGGTCGCATAACCAATGACGGCTCTTAGGAAGCTAACTCACAAAGAGTTTCATAACTTTCGTAGAGGGCGAATTAGAACCCGCACCGAAATTAGAAGAAATATTGCACTACGCAAAAACTTAGAACGCTTGATATACGGAAGATTGTATAAAGCGTTTCGCAAGATTATAAACTCAAGAGCTTACCTATATGGAGAGTTCATGACGTTTGAAATGTCTTCAACAGTGAGGGACTTGAATGAAGAAATGTTGCCTGTTCTTGAAGAGTTTTATAGAACAGTGTTCCAACGTGTATATGCGAGTAATACGGAAACGTATGACATGGGAACGAAGCAAGATGATCTTGAAGCGGTCGTGTTTGGAAGGAACACAAATATAGAACGAGAGGTGAGAAGATTCTTCAGAGAACGACAACTCATACTTGCGGGTATATCTGTCCGTATCGCAAACAAGATAGATCAGATAATAAAAAAAGGAAGAGCCGACAATCTCACGCTACAACAAATAGCAAGAAACATCGCAAAGTTCGCTATGCCGTTTGCAAGAAGCAGGGCAGCAATGATTGCAAGAACGGAGACACATAACGCAGCAGGGTATGCGAGCCATAGATATCATGAAACCGTGAAAGAGAATCTTGATATTGATATGGTAAAGCGATGGGTTTCAGTCGCGGATGGTAGAACAAGAAGCCATCACAGAACTGCAAACGGACAAACTAGAAAGATGGAAGAAGATTTTGAGATAGGAGGGTTGCCGATGTCACACGTCGGTGATCCTAGGGGTGGAGCAAAAAATACTATAAACTGCAGATGTGTAATAGTTTACGCAGATCAGCAAGATATTGTGGTAAACTAAGAAATTGGTTATATTGTATACCCAATCCTATAACAAAAGGGGCATGATATAATATAATTATGATTTGGAGACAGAACTATGAGCAGCGAATATCAAGAAACTGATCAAGAGCTAACTGTCTGTAGCAGTGACTACGATTCCGACGAAGATTCTAAAGAGAAAGACAACTCATACTTGCGGGTATATCTGTCCGTAT
>CAACVD010001580.1_pt1 | contig 10907 bp, 15 predicted proteins | sample 2381771 | NCBI WGS metagenome assembly CAACVD01 (sample SAMEA5211965, study PRJEB30684) | marine metagenome | biome: Marine; feature: Epipelagic; material: Water | collected 2015-10-15 | depth 15 m | reverse complement strand
TGCCTAGAATAATTATGACTAGGACTAAGCCAAAGAAAAAAATAACAATGAAAGACATCTATAAGCAGAAGATTAAGTATGTAAGGAAGTGATTCCATCTTCCTGATCAAAGACTAACTTATCTTTCTTAATGCTATCTTTCATCCATTCCTTATGATAAGGCGCACAAATAAAAACGTGCGCCTTACTTGTTTCTAAAACTTTTTTTACTATTGAGTTGCTGTCTACGTCACATGAGATAAATATTAAGTCCTCATCAGAGAGTTTTGAATAATCGAAATCGTTCCCATCCATATGGATTATTTTTATGTTGTTTTTGGCTGGGCTACTGCTCACTAAGGATTTAGCTACCTTATATCTAGTTTGATTAATTTCTAACCCAATCTGAGTTATGTGCTTATATTTTTTAAAGATATCAAACATAGAGTATGGGTATAAACCACAGCCTATCATTACCAGTCTGTTACATTCAGAGAAAAGACTTAATTTCTTTTTTTCTAACAAAGTTTTGTAAATCCAAGAGTTAGTTTCTGCATACCTATATGCATATAAACTTTTTCTTTGCTCTAAACCTTTTGTCAGTTGATAATTTATGTAATTATCTTTTACATTTTTTGTAATTTTATACTCTCTATCCCTGTAGATGAAAGTCCTACTATCTTCTGATAAGGCTTGTTTTCTTATCTCTAAAAACTCCTTAACTCTTTCATCAATATCTTTTTTTGCAGATTGAATTATCTCTTTTAATCTACCTAATTCACCAGAAACTACTATGTTTTTCCAATCATCTCCATAATAATCAGATAAGCTATCAGATATTGACATACATACTCCTTAGAATTTCAGAAGTATTAGAAGAGCCCTTGAGGTTGAATTCAAAATCATTGGGAACATACCCACTAATAATTTCATTAAGTAAATTTTCAATATTCGATGATTCAGCCATTGTCATTACCTTATAGTAATCATAAGGCTCAAATACGAATGCTCTAACAAATTGTTCTAATTTTTTACCACTCTGTCTAGGAATTACTATTGATGGAATTTTGCCTTGCAAAATTTCAACAGTCGCATTATAACCTCCGTAGGTAATATACGCTGCGCAGTTAGTAAGTTTATCTCTCAGTTGTGGTACATATTCTACTAGGTATAAATTATTATTTTTTCTTCCAGAAATTTTTTGATACTTATTAGCCACAGGCATTATGAAATTATAATCAGGAAAATTAGATGCAACTTTAGCAATGTTCTTAAAAAGATATACAGACTCGTCTTTATTTAACCCAGTGCTTACGAATATGTTATTATTTGTTCTCTTGTGCTTTTCTTGTTTTTCGTCACACACGTATCCAGTGTAGGTTACAATGTCATCAATATCTCTTATAATTTGATGAGAATTTGCGTGTCTAGTTCTATCACTAATGAGTGGAAGTAGATCTCTATCTCCGTGGACTAATATTTTATCAGCATAATATTTGCACACAATATTTTGAGTATATAACACCCAGTCTTGGAGTGATTGTTGATGAGGTTCATCCCATGGAAAATCTCTCACAGAGATTATAATCTTAATTCCTCTTTTTTTACATTCCTCAAAATACCTAAAGTATTCATGTGCAAATTGCTGACGACAAAACGGAAAACCTTCACAAACTAATATTTTAACTTTATATTTATCAATTGTTTCAATAAACTGCTTGATTCTTAAGTTAATTAGTGGATTTTGCTGAATAAGCTGGAACACTTGATTTAAGCTTGGTACTTCATAATCTTTTAGAAAGGCAACATGAGGAACACTCAACTTTATGGGAGGTTGAAAAAGCTGATCCATTACAACAACATCACAATGCTCTGCTGTTTTTTCAGCTATAAACTTTATTCGCTGTGAGTGCCCCAATCCTCTATAGTATTGAGTTAAGAATCCAATGGTCATTATTTAGGAGGGGCTAAGTATGTCTCGCCCATGGGAAATATTTGAGTGATTACATCAGCGCAAGCTCTTGCAATTTCCATATGCTCTTTTTGAGTTCCGTTCTTTTCCCTCAGATCAATATAATGAAGCCAACTTCTAAGAGTGCCATTCATATAAAGTCTTGATTCTGTGAGCCCTTCTGGTAATACAGCTCTTGCTTGTTCTTTTGCGATACCACGTTCCATAGCCCAATTGTAAGCCTTTACAGCTTGAAGCCACACTAAATCTTGTTGACCTCTCCAACTTTGGTCAAGAGCAGTATCCTCAACTTCAATAGAGTTTTGGCGGTTGTTGTAATCTTGGAGTCTGGCCTCTCTAGTAACGTGTTTAAGCGAGGTTATTGGGTCAGCGTACCTTTGAGAAAACTCTTGGAACGAAAATGATCTGTGTCTTAACATTTGTCTAGCGATATCTCTCGTTGTAGTAATTTCTAAACATACCGATACCATTTCAAACGGGGACCAGTGTTTTTCTCTAATTAGGTATTTAAGTAATTTTTCACTAGTCTCAGTATTTTGTTGATTGTCTGGGTTTGAAACCCTGGCACAGTAAGCAATTAGCTCTTGTACATTTTCTCCAACATAAAGACCCTCTTTAGGGGGTTGTGAGTAACTAATAATTCTAACTTCCATCAAATTCTCCACCACTTGAATAGGGTAATGTGTTTGAGTATTCTGAGGCGTGTCCGCCTCTTTTTGTAATCTTTTGAGTATTTATACCACCAGTAACATATCTATTAACTGTTTCTCTAGTGTACCCCATAGCAGGCTCATATTCTTTTTTTACATCATAGATATCTGGCATGAGTTTTTTCTTAATTTTTTGAATAAAACTTTTTGCAGATTTATTTTTCCATTCAATTTCTTCTATCGAATCAACGTAATTTACTACCATTCGTGGTAGATAATTTACAGAAAAAATTGCAATTTTTTGAGTAGGCTGTATAGTCTGTGCTTGTTTAAATTTATTTTCTATTAAAAGCCATATTTCATTCCTAAACGAATATTCAAATGTAGAAATACCATCTGCAACAGCTAGTCCCTGTTCATAAACTACATCCGTATGAGACGAGCAAATAATGCGAAAATTAGGACTTTTTAGCTGAGGGTAAATGCCCGTCGGTATTGGGACAATCTCCCCTGGAGCTATTGTGACTGGCTTTTGAATGCAGGCTTTTAAGTCAAAAAATCCGTCTAGAGGAGTTTCTTGATTAAATGCCCAAGACATACTATATTGCTTTTCTAGAAGTTTAGCAACGGTGCTTATTTCAATATTTATTTCACAGGCGGTTAAGTTCTGCAAGAGGCTTTTCTCCTTCTTTGCCTGATACGATTGCATCTTCGCAATACTTTTTGAGATTGATTAGTTTCTCATTTCTAATCAACGTTTCAACACCTGCATTAAGGTTTTGGATATATTTTGCTCTGCCCTTGATCGGGAGTGCCTCTAAGAGGTTGGGGAGAGTTTTGTATTCTTTAGCCAAGGTCTGGGCACGTTTTGGACCAATACCTTCAATTCCGATAATGTTATCTGATTTATCACCTTCGATGATGCGAGACAACATAAACTCAGAAGGAACAAGGCCAAGATCTTCGTGAAGACTTTGTTTTGTGACTTCTTTTCTGCCAAAGATATTAAAGATAGAAACATTCTCATCTACTAGTTGAATCAAGTCTTTATCTGATGAAACAATCCAAGTGTGATCATATTTATTAGAAACGTTTTGAGTAATCCATGCTAAGATGTCATCTGCCTCAACACCTCGGATCTTCAATACTTCTTCGTCAAGCTGATCAGGTAAATCATTTAGTACTGCAAAGAAAGCTTCGTATTTTTTGATTTCCTCCTCTTCTTGAGGCTTTTTACGGGTTCCTTTGTATTCTTCGTGCATATCCATGCGATAGTAGCTTTTGCCAAAATCAAAACAGACAATAGTTCTCGCAGCTTCATAAGATTTTGAAAGGGATTGAATTGTACGAATAAAGTCAGCGCCAAAAGAATCATAGTTCGGTCGCTGTAGCCAACGATAAGAAAGGTTGTTGGCGTCAACAATTAAAAGATTATTGTAATTAGAGTAGTCTGGCTCTTGCAGGTCTGCAAGGTCATTCCATGATTTGGTCATAGTTATCTCCTGTATTTATACATAACTATAACAATTTATATACCATTAAGCAAGATTAGATTGTGTTTTAACAGCTTCAATCCAGTCATCTAGTTTTGAAACTTTAAAGTGACAGCCAAATGAGTTTACTTCAATATAAAACGGTACTTCAGTATCGTCATCAAAAGCAACAAAATCTTTTGATCTGTTCCATCTAAATATGAGAAGAGGCTTCTTTTCCATCACCTCTGCTTCACGCATCGTTTGACGCCAAAAGTTAAGTAAATCAGTAGTTTTAGAGGTTAAGAGATTATTCCACTCAATGTCTTTATAATGTTTGCATTCAGTTGCATACGGCCACCATGCTGTATCGTGAGGGGTCCATATATCACCTTTTAAGTAATCTATCGACCCGGAGAGTGGTACTCGTCTAAATTCTTTGCCAAACTCAGAGGAGAGTCTTGTTGCTATTTTTTGTTCGTATGCCGAACCTTTAGCTTTACTTTTATTATGTGCCATTAAGGATTGTATATGTCAATATCTGCGAATACTCGATCAGCAAATTGTTGATTTTCCTCGTCTGAAAGATGATTAGTTGTTTTTGTCATAGAAAGCTCATACTCATAAGGGCCAGAATTAATCACTTTCCTTAGCCCGAACATGTATTCATTATTATACTTTGACTTATCCATATGATACCTTGGAAAAATATTTCTGTATAGAAGTTTTTTACATCTAAATTGGCCCATCAGATAATTTATAGCCCACGCTTGATTCTGTGCAGACAGTCTATAAGAAGAACTCATTAGGTATGGCTTGAGCATTTCAACATTTATGTTTCTTAGCTGAGAAGCAACGTTGCCTGATGTGATAGTTGGTTTATTATTGAAAAGTGGCTCTTCGATCTCATCTATATTTGATCTAAAATCTCTTAGTAATGCAGGAGCAGCTTGATCATCCTCATCAATCTCAAATCTTTCAGCAGCAGTAAGAGAGGTAACAACCAAATCTGGAAAGATTTTTTCGCTATTTATAACATGCTGTAGCTGATGACAAATTCCAACATTACTACAACCTACAATTGATAAGTTTAAAAGCTTTAGATCTAATTTCTTAGCTAAGATTGCCGGCCAAGTTTTCTCTGAGGTGCCGTAACTAAAACTCTCTCCACAAACTACTAGCATTTTCTTTTCAAATCCAACGTAACACAATGAAAACCACCAGAAATTATTCTGTCATGTCTTAATTCTAGTGGAATAGACTCAATACCTTTTGCTTTTAGTTTAGAAATGAGTTCCGTTTGTTTTTTATCGACAATCGCAAGTTTATCATTAACTGAGAGAAAGTTCATACCAATCCATTCGCTAGCACCCCAAGGTAATCCAAAGGGTGGCTCCTCTGGTGTAAAACAATCTTCGATCCAGATTTTATCCCATGACTTAAACATCTCTGGCTCATTATCAGGTGTCACTCTTGAAGCGTTGTAAACCACCAATCCTTCTTTTACAGGAACAATTGTGGAGTCTAGATGTGCATACGAATAGAGATTATCAGCGATGTGTACTTTATATTTATCACCTAAAACCCTTTGTAACCACTCTCCTCCTTTGTAATTACCTGTGTTGCTTACTTGGTAAAGGATATCTTCATTCACTCTAACACAGTTAGCTGCTTCAAATAATATTTCCTCATTATGAAGTGAAACAACTCCCTCAGTCTCCTCAACGTAATTCTCATCATACAGAATTGGAATTGGAGCTTTAATCCAGTTGTAGCCCTCATCATATAGTTGTGTAAATATTTTTCTATATGCCCATGTTTCAAACTGCCTATTCCAATGAGGAGACGGGGTTTCAATCATGGTATCTCCAACAATTAAAGTCAGATCTCTAGGGCAGTGATAATGCCAGTTTTTTCCATGCCAGTGGGGTGATTTTGTATCTGCTTCCGCATACTGAAGGTCTGGTCTATGCACTGTTACTCCTAGTTCTTTTAGGGTATCTGCTAACACATTTAAGTCTTCATTTTGTTCATCAATGATCTGTTGCGGAAAAAATCCAACATATTTTTTGATATAATCCTCAGTATGCTCTGGGAAACAACATTTCATATAAGCGGTATTAAGCTCTGGTATTCCAGAAAAATCTGCTACTCCAACAATAATCTCTTCGAGTTCGTCGTAATCATTATTACAAGCCAATATTCATTCTCCCATCCCACACTCGTGAAAAACATAATCTATTAGTTTTAGTCCCTCTATTATACTGAGGGTATTGGTTATTATGATCAATACCAAAAAATACACAATCTGAAACTTCTAATTCCATTGCATTGCATAAGTCTATCTGTTTTGCCCTATATTTATTAAACACGTAATCCGCTTCAAACTTTTGCATCATGCTCTTGCCTAAAAAAGCAGATAATAAATTTATATAATTATAGTTATATTCGTTAATTACGTAAAGCTGATCTTCCCATTTTTCTCTTTGAAGCCTAATGCCAATTCTGTGAGTTTCGATAGGGAACGTTTTTGAAAGAGATGAGACTATATACTTAATACATGAGTGACTCACATCAATATCTAAATCTTTTGCGATATTTATATATGCAAAATCTAACATCACTGGCACATCAAGTTTATCACATTGACATAAAACTTCCTCAAGGAAATCTGGCACAGTGCAAGAGTCTGAGAAGGGAACACTTATTAATAAGAAATCATCCTTTTGTATAGGTCCATCTTCTAACCAGGAAAACCTTTCACCTGTAAACCAAAGACCTTTCATCATTTGATGAAAAAAATATTCACCCTTTGCTAGTCTTAATCTTCTGTGCGTCTTATATCTAAGATAATATTGATAAAAAGATTCAGTAGTACCGTTTGTAAAACATGCCTCAGAAAAGTCTTCATGCCCCTTGACATTGTGTGTTGAGAACATCCATTTCTTATAAGTCTCAATGTACTCAGATTTAATTTTTTCCGCGTTAGCGACTGAGTAATTATTATCTAGAGTAAAATTATTTATAAAAAGATCACGGTATGCGCATAATTCCGAATCATGGATACTATGAGCAGCACCAAAAGGTAAATCTTTATTGTCTGGAAGAGTAGTATATCTAAGCATTCAAGAAACCAGAAATTTGTAAAGTGTACTTTGATTGCATTCCGCAATTGGCTGATAAGTGGGGGACTGAACCATTGAATATAAATCCTGTATGCTTTTCCCAATCTGTAATCATACTGTTATTAAATTGAATCACATGACCCAACATCCAGTCTTCTAAAAAGATATTGGCTCTCACGGCCGGTCTTACATCGTCTGGTGCGGCCTGCTTTACTTTGTAAAATGTGTCTGAATGAAGAGGTATGATGTTACCGGGTTCTTGTTTTATTGCAGAGATTGAATGAGCTTCTATATTTAATTGTCTTCCTAGCTCTTCAAAATCAATCTCATCTTTACTAAAAAACCTTTGATAAATAGCAGTGTTATGCTCGTTGTACGTATTAGGCAACCCACCCCAAGGAGCGTGAAGATCTTTTTGGCGTAGCGCATGATAAGCTGTGCTGTTATCCTTGTAGTCTGCCCAATCTAAATCAAATATGAAAGATGTATCGTATGTAATTGAAGTTTCGATCAGCATTTTATTCCCAATTAAACAATCCTATTTTTGAGTGTCCCCAGTTTCTATACATGAGAATATAGTTTAAATCATCTTGAGTTTTTAAGGTGAGGTTTTCATTTGCAAAGTGTAAAACAACCTTGTTTTTTAAAGCTTTTTGTAATAAATTTTCACACTCTTCAGGAAGTTGGTAGATACTACACAGTACAACACCATCTATGTTCTGGTGTAAATAGTGATCAAAAATAGGTAAATGATCAAGGAACTCATTTTCAAATTGATAACCATTATTTTTAATATTATTTTCCTTTAAATAGTTATCTATTATGGCTCTTTGAAAATTTTTAGGCCAGAACTTACTTAAATTATGATTATTAGATACGTAGCATATGTATCGTTTATTAGTTGCATCAATTGACTCTACTTGCGAAAAGTCGTCAGGGTGTCTAAAGAACCCTCCTGGAAGACGCCTGTAAAACTCTCCTCCTCGTGGCAATACGTGCCAGTCTAGAGCCATTCTAGTAATTTTAGTTTCATTGTTAACATTACCGTGGATAATTTCTTGGTTAAAAAGATGGGCTTGTCCCGGTTTTAGAGTTACTGGTGTTGCATATTTCAAACACTCTTTTTCAAAAGTATCAACACTCCAAGATTCCTTTATAACTCTTTTGGTAATACTTCTAGATTTTTCAGTGCTTAAAACCCACATCGAGTTTGAAGAGTAAGTTTCTGTTAACGGCATCCAGATAGTGCCTTGACCTCTACCATTATCGTAGAATACACCTTGGTGGAAGGGTAATCTTCTTCCAACACTCTCTTGGTTGGGAATCACTAGATTTAAAGTTGGTTGTCTTTTGATAAGAAACTCTTTTGTATTAACTAGTTCTGGTATATATTCATTAGCAAAATCAGATAGTCTCTTCATCCATAGTTTTTGTTTTCCAAACAAACTCTGAATGTGTATGGTGAGTTCAAAAAGCTCATGCTCTGCTAAAACTTTGTGAATTTCTTCTAAGCTGTAAACATCTGAATGTAATTTTTGAACCGCTTGTAAGACCCATCTATCCCACGGATATTTATCGATATCATATGATAATGTCTCGTTGTCCCAGGAATTATGCATCAGATAAACTTTCTAGTCTTGAGTTAATTTTGTCACGATTTTCATAATATAAATTTTTATTAAATTCTAGAATGTCGTCTAATTCAGCTATTTTCTTCTCTAAAGTGTTGATTCTCATCTTAGAAAGATTAATACTCATAACCTAATTTGTACTTAGCAATAATGTAGGACTTTAAAAAGTCACTTCTTACGATGTCATCAATGTTGAATTCTATAGTTTCAAACTCGTCTAGACTATTCAATATTTTCATGAAGTTTAGAATCCCTCTTTTATCGTTTTCCCTAGTTAGATCAGTTTGAGTGTAGTCACCACAAAAGATAATTTTTGAATTTTTTCCTACTCTCGTTATTATACTGTCAAGTTCATGAAAGTTTAAGTTTTGACACTCATCTACGATAACTACAGCGTTATTAATTGTTATGCCTCTAATAAACGAGGTGCTCATGAATTTAATATTGTTTTGTTGTTTCAGAGAGTCATATGCGTCTTTCATCCCAAAAAGCTCTCTGCAAATAGACCTGTAAGGTGCCTCATATATAGAAACTTTTTCCTGTTCATCACCAGGTAAAAAACCGATGTCCCGTGTTGATACAACAGACCTTACTATAAATACGTCATCATAAACATTTGAGGGGTCTAACACTTCCTCTAAGGCGAGGTATAAACTCATAAATGTTTTACCAGTGCCTGCTATCCCATGAAGAAGCAGGTGTTTATTATCATGATATGATTGAAATGTTTTTTCTTGTGTGCTGGTTATTGGAGAGAATGTAAGAAGATCATCTATTCTTACTTTTTTAAGATGGTGTTTACTGTTACCATTACCGTTTGGCATCTAGTTCCTTTTCAAGAAAGTATCTGGGATATTTAAAGTGTTTATATACTTTACAAGATCATTATACCCTCCGATAACTTTTCCATCAACAATTATTTGTGGAACTGATCTAGCATCGGGGACCATTTCAAGTAGCTGCTCTCTAGACCACTTTTGACCAATCAGTCTTTCTTCGAATTCTATATTTTTATCTTTTAAAAGATGTTTTGCCTTTAAGCAAAAGGCACAATTTGTCTTACTCCATACGATTACGTTAATTTGTTTTTCCATACTTCAATTGTCCTGTCTAATCCGTCATTTAAACTAACTTTAGGTTCCCAACCTAATTTTTTAGTGATTAGTTTATTACTTGAGTTTAACCAGTAAATTTCTCCAGCCCTAAATAATTTTGTATCCCAATTAATAGTCCCTTTCCAATCAAGTTTATTAGCAATAAGTTCCGCATGATCTTTTATTTTAATCGGATAATCAGGGCCAATAGTAAAAATGTTACCATCACTACATTTATCTGGATTGTTTATAACTGAAAGCCAAGCATCAATCATATCATCGACGTATATAAAATTACGATAAGGCTCTCCATATCCAAGATTACATTCGTTTGGATTAGTTAACATTTGAGAGATAATTTGTTCTGTTACAAAAAACGGATTGTCTTTTCTGCCATAACAATTTGTCTGTCTTAACGCAGTAAAAGGCAGTCCCAAACATCTGTTTGCGTACTCTAAATATTTTTCACAAGCATACTTAGCGACTGCGTAGGGAGCATTGGGGTTGGGTAGTGTGTTCTCGTCAAAGGCTATAAAATTATCAGGAATCCCTTTTTTCTCAACTTCGTCAGAAATCGGTTGCCAGCCATACACTTCCATAGTGCTAGCGAAAACAAAATTTTTAAGATTTTTAACTTTTGTTGCAGCCTCAATAAGATTCACAGTGCCTACGTAATTTACTTCACTAAAGGTAATTTGCTCATAAAAGCTCTGTTCAACTTCAGTCCGTGCGGCTAAGTGGACTATGATATCTGGGCTATGCGCTAACACTTCCATAGCTACTGCATCATGATCTCGTAAGTCACTTTTTAGCTCGTGTACGAAATGGCTTCGTTCAAGTTCAGGAGTTATGTGCTGACCTAAAAATCCAGAGGCTCCTGTAATTAATATCTTCATTACAGATCACCGTCTTTTCTATTTTCTGAATAATGAACATCAAACTCACCACCAGGGTATCGAGCTTTTAATTTGTTAACATTTTCCT
>CAACVD010001579.1_pt1 | contig 10908 bp, 24 predicted proteins | sample 2381771 | NCBI WGS metagenome assembly CAACVD01 (sample SAMEA5211965, study PRJEB30684) | marine metagenome | biome: Marine; feature: Epipelagic; material: Water | collected 2015-10-15 | depth 15 m | reverse complement strand
CGGCCCGTTGCTTGGCCTCATCCACTGCTTTATTTGAAAAAGAAAAGAAAGCAATCTCATCGATCTTTACTTCTTGTTGAATATACTCTTCAATCTTATTCAAGATAAAAGTAGTTTTACCTGTTCCTGGAGGTCCGATAACAACTATTGGTTTACTCAAAATGGTATCTCCTCTTCATTTATTTCTGGTCTTTTCATATCGGGAACATCGAGTTCAATGTCATCCGATAGAATTTCTTTTATTTTCCAAAGTCGGACTTTTACTTTTTTTATTCTTTTCGTTAAGTCTTCCGCTTTGTATTCTTCTCTCAGTCTCACAGTCACCCATGATCTTGACTCTTTAAAGTCATTTCTCTTTAAGTGGTCCATCAAATCTTTCAAAGCAAAATAAGTAAAGCCGTCTTCCGTAAAAGACTTGCCTAAAAAGACGTCTTCAATACTTACCGCTTCCCCTTGATGTAGAATAAACTCTTCCAACAGTTCTCTAAACTCACCTTTTTTAGTGACCTCTTCGGGAGGGTAATCAATAGAAATATTTTCTAAGAGCTCCGTATAAGCCTGGTTCCAGTCATTCAAGGCCATGTTGGGAATACCTTTATTCAACTGTTCAATACACGCCTGAATAACTTTTTTATGAGTCATTAAATCTTCCGTTGATGGTAATTCAATTCGACGATCATCAACATTGAGGAAGTAACGAGGCGGGTCGGATTTATAAACCTTGAGATCAGAATAAACTGGATGCTCTCGATCATTTTCTCCACCCACCCCGTACTTTCTTTTTTTACAGAGCCTCTTGTTACAGAGGGATTCAATAGGAGGCTGAGTACATCTGTAAAAAAATCGGGGTGCCCCATTGGAGTCACTCTGGGACACCTGCTTAATGATGACCAAAACCTCGTCAGATTTTAAAGGAGGCTGTACGTACTGACGATTATAGTCCTCAATAAGATTTTTATAATTATCGGGATCAAACTTACGATAGTAGACCCCAACATTAAATAGCGCATTGTTACGGCCACCCTCTCCAATTCCTTCTTCCGTTAATATCTGAAGGCATGGTGGTCCATCTTTGATAATTTCATTTTTAAAATCAGTTTTAATTTTCTTCAAATCCGAAACAATATATTTTTCATGCAATTCAAAGAACTGTTCTAGGGAAGCCGCCGATCCATCATCTTGTAGGGCATAACGATTGCGGCCATGATAAGGAAGGTTAATCCAGCTTCCTGTATCTCTTTTTTCTTCTCCCTCTTTAACAAACAATTCTATTTGCTTCGGAAAGACTTCAGCACTGGGGTATCCCAAAGCTGTTGCCATCTCACTAAGTTTTAACTGTATTTCTTTAGCGGTGACTTCCTTATCCATAAACATATATAAATGAGCTCCACCACTTTTAGAGAGACACATAATCAAAGGAAATTTTTTATCGTGTATCTTTTTTTGAAGGGACTTGTGATCTAGAGGATAGACATCAATATCAATCGCCCCAAACAAACACTTATTGTCGTCGTTAATCGGAACAATACCCATGGCAGGATATTCTCCCTTTAAGTGAAGTTCAAATTTTTCTGTGGTCGGTGGCTCGTGGACGGTTTTCATCCGAGCCTCAACTTTTTTACCTTGCTGTGGCTCATTTGATTTCTCAAATACTCCGTGAGCCCTATCTAAGCCAGTAAAAATATCTTTAAATTTTTTTACTAATTCTAAATTCATTTTGCCTCCGAATTCAAAAGCTAGCCGAGATTATCAGCTAGCCCACATTTTCTCTAATGTTTAAAACGGTAAGTCAGAGTCTGCCTGTGCAGAACTTCCTTGAACCGAAACTTTCTCGTCTTCTTGTTGGGGCGTTGAGTCTACTTCACCGCTATGAATTTGTTTTTCAAACATCATTGCGTCTTCATAGATTTTCTTGACGTTAGGATTATTTAATTGATCAATCCAAACACCCTCAGAAATAACCCAACCAAACCATTTACCTTTGTCATTCTTTTCTCTAATTGTTTTTAAAGAATAAGAACGCGCAAAGTCTTTTGGTTGAAAAACCTCATCACCCTCGACTCTTCTTTGATTAGACATAATCGAGTTCCATGTTCTTGACTTTTTAAGCTGCGTTGATTTCATTTTGATAATCGCTTTAGACCACATTCCATCAGGCTCTAAAACAATTACATAATGTTCAGCAGTATTTTCGATGTAAGTATCTCCACCCACAATTCTTTCTTTATTGTCTTCACCTCGAACAACTTTTCCTTCTCTTTTCATTTGTTCAAATTGTGAGGGTGTATAGATATTTACGGGAGCACCAGGTCCTTCACCTCTTTCCGCCCACTCGACATACCTTCTTCTGTAGTAAACAGGAAGAACAGTGATCTCACTGTAAGCTTTGTCAGTGACGTTATTAAAGATCATTCCCGCTTCTGCTCCAGGAATATAATCGGAGTCTTCCTTATCTATTTGAGGAGAAGTATCTCCAATGATATTTAAATAAGGAATTGCAAAATCTTCAGTTCCTCTTTCTGATAAAGAGGGTCCTGTGTTTTTTAGCAGATCACTCATCGCTAACGCGTTTCCTGTTTGTTGTTTAGCTACCGCTTGTTCTTTTTTCTCTGGCATATTATTTTCCTTTCTTAATGTTTATTTTATGACCTACGAAAACGCCAAAAGTTTCCATAGGAAGTTCTTTACCACTCTCAATCATTTCACGAATGAAACCTTTAAGAGTCATTGGCTCAACCTTAACATTTCTGTCAGTGTCTAAGCCTTGTTTAGCCAAGTCACTAAAAATTTGATTTGCTTTCTCGTCTTCAGCTCTTCCAAATTTTACTACAACTTGGTTTTTTATAAGGTCATCATAACCGTGATCACGAAGCCATTGAAATGCTTCCTCTTGTTTCTCTTTAGTTATGCTTCCCGTATAAAATGGTTTGATGTCAACTGACTGACCATCCTTCATCTTAATAGAAGTAACGCCACGCTCTTCCATTAATTGAACAATCAATTCGTTTTGTTGACGTAAGCTTTCTTTTTTAGCTTTAATTAAAAGTTCAAGATTATTTATTTCTTCATCAAATTTTAAATAATCCTGACATGCTTTTGAAATCGGATCAACTTCGTTAACCTCAAAATCGCTTTTGTCTCTTCTAAGATCTAGGGTCATACTGCTTCCTCAATTCTTCTGCTTTTTTATTTTTTATTTCTGTCAATTGCTTATCGTAAATTTTTTGTGCGATACCAATTGCCATGAGTTTTGTAAAAGAGTCTAAAACATTTTGTTTTACTTTTTTTACATCTTTCTTTTCCAAATTCATTTCATCAATCTTTTGCAATGCATCGATTGTCATTTTAATTATTTTTTTATCTGAACTTGAAAATTCTTGATCAGAAATTCGAGCAGCTAAAGCATCCGCTACTGCGTCTTCTGTACTCACTGTTGCATCACATACTGTATAACTTAAAATGGGACACTTCTCATAATCTTTTTTTGTGTCCTGTTTACTTGGAACAGTATGTAAAATAATTTTTTCATCCTTCTTGATTGTAATATCATGCTTAGGATAAAAAACTGCCATGCCGCTTCTCGTTCTTTTATGATACGTTATCACGCCATTTATCTTATCGTGTTTCTCAGTCATTTTTTTTTGCCTTTCTATTCGTTTATGTCGACTCTGATAGGAAAGTAATCTTTTTCTAATCTATCATATTTCAACATATTATATCTACCATGGAGAATATACGAAACCACGCTTGTGGTCAAGCCTATAAGTGCGGGGTCTCCAACAAGTAATATATAATCTGTATCTTTAATGTTTTTCAGCATTCCTTTTAATTTTCTTACGGTCGGCTGAGGAGACATTACCACCTGTTTTTGTCCTTCAAACAAAAATACAATTTCACCAAACCTTTTCGCTTGGGAATAATCTAAAGATCGTATGGTTCCATCTGGATGTTTTCTCATCACATCTTGAACAATATAAACTTTACTTTTTTCATCATTCATAATAATTTCTTCCTTAGAATAAATTTATAATCATGTTGCTAGAAAAATACAAGTTTAAAACTCAGCCCATGCAACACCAGTTAGTGGGACTGGGAGGAATGATGGCTCAGTTTGAAAACCATAGTCCTGAATATGCTCTGTTTATGGAAATGGGTTGTGGTAAAACCAAAGTTTTAATTGATGGTGTTTCTATTCTTTATGACAATGGAAAAATTGATCAGCTGTTCGTTGTTTGCCCTAATGGAATTAAATATAATTGGAGAGACGAATTAAATAAACATTTAGCGGAGCACATTGAATTTGATGTTCATGTGTGGGAGGGAGCCAAAACAAAAAAAGAACAAAATGAAATTAAAGAAAAACTTTTTGTCGCTAACAGTAAGTTAAAAATTTTAATTATGAATGTGGATAGCATCATTACAGCTTACGGATCAAAGGTTGCCGATAGTTTTACTTACTCCGGGAAGACTTTAATGTGTATCGATGAGTCTACGATCATTAAAAACATGTCAACCAAAAGAACAAAGCGCTGTATTAAAATTGGTCAGTCTGCGAAGTATCGAACTATTCTAACAGGATCACCTATTACAAAATCACCAGAAGACTTGTATGGTCAGTGCGCTTTTTTAAGCGAAGATCTTTTAGGTTTTAGTTCTATTTATTCTTTTAAGGCTAGATACTGTGATCAAGTTAAGCTATCATTTGGGGGCCGTAGTTTTAACAAAGTTACCGGTTACAAAAGATTAGATGAACTTACGGAGAAGCTGCGGCAATTCTCTTATCGCGTCACCAAAGATGAGGCCTTAGATTTACCTGATAAAATTTATATGAAGAGAAGAGTTCCGATGAGCGAAAAGCAATTAAAAGCTTACGTTCAAATGAAGAGCCTAGCATTAGTTCAGTTAGAAGAAGGTGAACTCACAACAGCGACGTTGATTGCTCAGTTAAAAAGACTTCATCAAATTGCGTGTGGGTACATGACAACGGATCAGGGAGAGATTATTGATTTTTCGGAAAATAGACTCAAAGAATTATTGGAGACGATTGAAGAGGTTGACGGAAAAGTCATCATTTGGTGCTCGTATCGACATAATATTAGAAAAGTAATTGAGACTTTAGACAAGAAGTTTGGATCGGGGTCCGCGGAGGGTTTCTATGGAGAAACTCCAAGCACAGAAAGACCAAAAATTTTAGAAAGATTTATGGACCCTAATCATCATATGAGGTTCTTAGTTGGCCACCCCAGAACTGGAGGTTATGGCCTAACTTTGACGATAGCTAAAACCATGGTTTTTTATTCTAATGATTATGACTTAGAAATAAGAGAGCAGGCAGAAGCAAGAAATCATCGTATTGGAACTGAAAGTAAGGTAACATACGTTGACTTGGTTTGCGAAGGAACCGTAGATGAGAACATCTTAAAAAGTCTTCGACAGAAAATAAACATAGCGACTCAAATTATGGGAGAGGAGTTTAAGAAATGGTTGATTTAAATGATCAATATAAATTCGTCAGAGAAGACGAGTTTAAACATGCCTTAAGAAATATTTTAATGTATGTCAAATTTGATAGAGCAAGCGATCTAGAAAAATCTGTGGAAATAGTAGAACAATATTTGGAGGGTAAACAAATTGAGCGAGAAAAATAAAAAATATACTCTTCAAAAAAAGAAAGCGTATAAAGACACGGATGAGACAAAAAGAAAAAGAGCAAGAAAGATTGCGGAAAAATATATGGGTAGAAATTATTTTACCAACATGCAGGAACTCATGCTTCAAGCTGCAATAGAAATGCAGGAAAGGAAAAAAAATGAAACATAGTTATTTTAAAATACCGGGATGGTTTAACTATTCAGAAACTTACGACATCATCGTTGATCAAATACCTGATGACGGAAAGATTGTAGAAATAGGTTCTTTCTTAGGAAGGTCTACTCATTATTTAGCCACTGCGTTAATTAATGCAAATAAAGAAAACGTAAAAATATATAGTGTAGACACTTTTGAGGGTTCCTCAGAACACTCAGGAATAGATTTACCAAAAGATTTTTGTCACATTTTTAAAGAAAATTTACAATATTTTATTGGCAGAAACATGGTTCACGTTTGTCAAGGAAGATCGGACTCAGAACAAATATTAAATTATTTTGATGATGGATCGATTGATTATATCATGGTTGATGGCGCTCATGAGTATGAGGCAGTTGTAGATGATATCACGAATTGGTGGCCAAAATTAAAGGAAACAGGAGCCATGGTTGGAGATGATTATTTGTTAAATTCTGTTGCTGAGGGAGTAAAACAAGGGTTAAAAGAGCTGAAAATATCAAATTTTGGAGCAAATAGAGGGGTAGAACAAACTTGGTATTGCTCTAAAAACAATAAAAGCGAGGTTTTTGAGAAACTCATACCTGGAGTCAATACTTTAAAAAGATAAAAAATTCCATATACTCGGTTTGTGGATTATCAGCTTGAGTATGTTGTTTGGAGAGACACTGTTGAAGAGCAGGCCGGATGGCATACGTATGGTGATATGAAAAAATTAAAAACCGCTATATGCGATGAGGTTGGATGGGTTCTTCAAGAAAATAAAGATGAGTTAAAGTTAATGGCTTCGATGATCCGAAAAGATAAAGAGGGTGGTCGAACAGTCGTGCTGTACAAAAGTTCTATTATATACCGAGTACCTATTCCGTTGCGATTGTTCTCGGATGACATTAAAAAAGAACTCGATTAACAACGAGTTACTCAATGAGAAACATGTTAAAGGTGTTGTCTCTGAGTTAAAAGCAACAGAAATTCTCTTAAAACATGGTTTGTTAGTTTATAAAAACGTATCGCCTAATGGTTTAGTAGATATTATTGCAATGGATGAAGAGGGGAATTTATATTTGATTGATGTAAAGACTGTTTCTTTTAGAAAGAAGTATAAAATGCCTTCGAGAAAAGAAATTCGAAGAGCGCCCAGTGGCCCGCAGAAAAAATTAGGAGTAATATTGATGATTATTGACGGAGAGAAAGTTAGTTTTTCCCCGGCTCGGTGCCCACTGAGTAAAAAAATAAAAAGTCAATAGATTTATTTGATGTTTTTAAAAATAAATTTGTAGAAATTTGATTATGAAGTTTGATATAATGAAGTTTACGCGCGCATATACGCGTACACATATATGCAATTTTATTTATAATAAAGGAGTGAACAATGAAACAAGAACCATTTAAAGAGACTACTGTCAAAAAATTAACAGAATTAGAATTAAACAAAATGTCTGAAGATCAATTACAAAAAATGTATATCCAGTATTTACAACAAAGATTGTTAAAAATGGATAGTAAAGTTTGTACTTGCGGTGGAACGAAGTAGGGCTTAAACCCTACTTCTTTACTTTTTGATGTTCTTTTTCGACAATGATTTCTAGTTCAGTCGGAACTGATCGTCTAGTTTTTTCACATATCTCTTCTAACATTTTTCTAGTTTTAGTAGATACCATTTGAGATACCCATTTAGTTTTGTCTCTACTCATTTCTTCTTTTTTCTCCGTTTCTTTTTTGCTGCTCTTTTCATTTTAGCAACACCTGTTTTTTTAGAGGGACTGGCACTTATTCTTAAATTAAGAATTCCCATTAGATCACGTCCAATATCATATTGATGTTATAAAGTTCGTCTTGAAGTTTTTTAATTTGATAATTAATTTTTTCATTAACGATCTCTATTTTAGATACATTTCTAACCTTCATATATTTAGCTAGTAAATTTAGTATCTCTGTTTTTCTTTTAGAATGTTTATCTATCCACATTTGTTCTGTCTCGTTTGTCATTATTCTTTCCTTTCTAACATAATGTAATTTATTATAACAAATTATTTGCTATAGACACTAACTTTTTTCGCGCGCATACGTGTATATGTATATGCAATTTTTTTAGGGAAAATGTTTTTAAATACACTATAATATAGTAGTTAACAAAGTTAACATTTCCTCCTTTCATTGAGAAAAGGGCCCGAATGGTAGTCGGGCCCTTTTTAATTTAATCAGCTAAGTTAATTTGCCTTATCTGTTCTAGCTTAGCCTTTTCTTTTAAAGACAACATTTCTTTATGTATATCTTTTAGTTTTTCCGGCTTTAAATAAGCGAGGTAGTTTTTAAACCAAATCATTCTTTGATAATCACCATCATCTCTTTTGAGGGTGAATTCATAAATATCATTGGCCAGGCGGTCTTTTTGATATTGTTTCATTCGTATGCTTTTCTTATTTCTTCTTTCTTGTATTCACGATCATAATACCATTGATCTAAAATTTTATCTAGATCAAAACCATGATTCTTTCTCGCATACAAAAGTAATCCATGATGTCTATCTAAAATGTCTAGAATTCTTTCTAGCTTAGTGATCGTCATTTCTCTTAAATCAAGAAAATGATTAATACCTTTGCCATCATTATCAATATTTTTTAATACCGGTAAAATGTCATTGATATTATTTTCAATATAATCCAATTTTTCATATGGATCTGAGAACCTCAAAACGGCTCTTACTTCATTATTTTTTCTTTTCATATTGGTAGCCTCCTATTGCTACAGACACTCACAGAGCGCAATTAAGCGCCCTGTGTTTTATTAACCCAAACAAATTGTTCCCATGGATGAATTGGCCCGCAGATCCAAGATGCGTTTGGATATTTGTCTCTTACTTGAGACTCCTCGCAATCAAAACAAGTATAGTCGTTTTCTTGATCACAATTAGAGCATTCCGGATCTGGTTTAACAAAATCTGTATCAATAATATCCATTAAATCCTCCCTTCTGATACGTCTTCCGCCATTGGATTATCAAAATAAATATCAAGAGCATCAAATAAAACGCATTTTACTTTTGCGTACTCTTCTTGAGCTTGTTCTTCCTCTAAGAATTCTTGCTCCATTTCATCATAAACATCTAAAATTTGATCTAGATATTCTCTTACTTCTGCTTTTTTCATTTTTGGTAGCCTCCTATTGCTACAGACACAGCATACGCGCGTATATACGCGTATGCCCTATATGCATTTTTATTCTGTACAATACCCCGCCTCAATCAGCTCAGCCGCTCGGCGGCCAAACCATCCTTGAAGCGTCCAAGCGTAGCCAGTGTCAATTAAGAACTGCCAAGCTTTGATGTACTGTTCTTCGTTTTCCGGTGGAGTTAGACCTTCACAGATACTAAGCGCACTGAAAATGTCGATGCCTTCTTTTACTGGTTTCATTTTGATGGCCTCCTATTGCCATAGACACTGGAGACGCGGCTTGTGAACCGCGCCTCGCGGGAGGTATTTATTGATTGGCTTTTAGTCTTCTCAGATAGAGTTTGTTATTAATTTTCCATTCTCTTTCTTCGATCATGTTTTTTATTTTTTTGATAATAAAGTTTAACATTTTTGGTAGCCTCCTATTGCTACAGACACTGGGGCCCTAAGGCCCCATGTTTTATAAACTTCCGCCAAATTGTCTAAAAGTTTCTAAAGTGTAAGATCTTTTTTGATCTAAAGGTGAAACATCATAATTATTTTTGTTCCATCTTCTAACGTACCATCTAGCGATGTCTTCTTGAGCTTCACCAACAAATCTAAAAGCTTCGTAAGGTTCATCTGTATTGAAGTTACCCCAGTGTTTATCATTTACAGTGAAGTAAAGTTCACGAGTATTATCGTAAATCACGGTAAATGGCCCGTGAAAATCAGTCGGATATGTTTCTAAAGTATATCTTTTGTATTCCATAATACGTAGCCTCCCATTGCTACAGACACTGGGAGGAAAAACTAAGTTTCCCTCCCTATAAATTAATACTGAAAGTTCTCGTTACCGATGTAAACAGTCTGCTCCGAACTGCAACCGTAAACAGTTTTATTCGGAAACATCTCAGTGAGTTTGTTTTCAAACTCATCTGCTAGTGATCCGCCCCACTCATGATCAGTAAGGTAAGATCCACAGTAACCACCACCAATTACTTTGATATGGTCATCGTGTTTACTAAAGAAAAGAAAATCAGACCATTTCCACTGGTCTTGAGGAACATCAACCCATTGAATGGAGTCTTGATATTCTTCTCTTTCTTCCGGTGTTAAATCAATTTTTGATTCTATCCAGTAAGGAATAAAATCGTAGTCACCTACTTGACGATACTCAACCTTACCATCAAAACGGCTAACAGGTTTTGTTGCGTCCATAGTTTGTTGCATCATGATACCATCATCATGCTCAACAATTTGATATCTGTCGTGATGATGTTCATCACTAAGATACTTCATTATTTTTTTAATAATTGATTTCATACTATATAGCCTCCCTATGCTATAGACACGTCCAAGGCGCTATTTAGCGCCTTGGTTAAAGAATTTTTCAAGATGTTTAGGATTGTCGATTGACCGTCTTAGAAATTTATCTCTAAGAAGATCGACATCATCTGTATCAAGATGATTGGCTAATCTCGGTTCCGGATCAGCAATCTCATACATTAATAAATCTTTTAAGTATTCGATCTCATCTTGAGTAAAGTTTATTGAATATTTTTTATTCATAATGATGGCCTCCTATTGCCATAGACACTGATACCCTACTAATAAAGTAGGGTATCAATTGTTAATTCATCACCGTCTAATTCTGCGGTGCAGTAAGGTAAGTGTGGATCATTGTTTAAGTTAACAATTTGATTTTTAACAATTTCTTTAATGTTAAATTTCTTAACCTCTACGTGAGTATCAAGAGCCGGAGCGTATATGTATATATACTTAGCTTTGTTAACCATTTTTTGTAATTCAATTAAGTTTACATTTTCCATAATATTGGCCTCCCATGCCATAGACACTGCGGAGAAGTAAATCCCCGCGGTGCAGTGTTTCGACCATTAAGGTCTCATCAGTATAGCTTTGGAGTGTGT
>CAACVD010001577.1_pt1 | contig 10912 bp, 11 predicted proteins | sample 2381771 | NCBI WGS metagenome assembly CAACVD01 (sample SAMEA5211965, study PRJEB30684) | marine metagenome | biome: Marine; feature: Epipelagic; material: Water | collected 2015-10-15 | depth 15 m | reverse complement strand
TCGGCGAACAGGCCACGCCGTTTGAGCATCGGTCGTTTGGCGATGAGTTGGCTAGGTGTCAGAGGTATTTCCAGAAATCATACGCCTATGGCACCACCATAGGCACATTTACGGCAATTGGTGCAATGTATAATAGAGAAGATGGTTCTGTGTCTAATAGGGCATGTAATATTAAATTTCCTGTTGAGATGAGGGACAGTACCGCTACCGTGGTATATAGCTTGAGTGGCACCTCAGGTGCTGTTTCTGATTGTCAGACGGGTTTTAGTCATAACTCAGATGTAACGAGTAGTTCCTTCACCGGCACTGATGGGCCATCTGGGCTATCTAAACTAGCTCTTGGGACAGCCACAAATGATATCGTTGGTTTTCATTACACAGCAGACGCGGAGTTATAAATGATAATTACATCTGCTAAATATTTAAAACTCAAAGATGATGCCGGAAACACAATCGTCACTTCTGACAATCAAGCCATCATAGCCGTGATAGGTGGCGTGACAATGACTGTGCCTTTAAGCGCAGGTAACCGCCACTACAACGAACTAATGGCTCAGGTCGCAGCCGGTACGCTGACCATAGCTGACGCAGACTGATGAAGATGGCGATGGAACCCGTACTCAAAACCCAGATGGAACTTGAGGCACACGAGAAGGAGTGCGCCATCCGGTATGCTGCTGTGCAAGAGAAACTAGAGTCGTTGGACAAGCGCATGTGGCGGCTGGAAGCAATGATTATGGGTAGCACTGTTCTCGTGGTAGCAATGGTGGTATCAGTATTTATGGGATTAAACTAGTATGGCTGTATTCAGAGCATTCAAACCAGAAGCGATGAACAAAATCGCCAAAGCTATGGGCTATAGCGGTGACATGGGCCAGTTCCAGAGTTACATTGAGCAAGACCCTGCACGTCAGGCACGTATGCAGCAGTTCACTAATGCTGCTGTGCAGATGGCAAAGGGTGGTGTAGTGAAGATGCAGCAAGGTGGTACACCTGTATCTACAAAAACTGCATCGACTGCCAATCAAACAATTGGCGAAGCCAGCATCCAACGTATGTACAGTCCTGCTGTACCTGTTGGTGGTGTGACAGAAGCTGCCGCAACGCCTACTGGCCCAGCACAAGAAATTGCACAGGGTACAGGTACACTTACTGGTGCCGTTGCCGTGCCTACTGCACTAGCTGGGACAGCCTTTGCTGGTGCGCCGCAACAAACACAAGCAGCACAGATGCAAGCTGTGCAAGCAGCACCTGCTGTGGATACAGCCCTGCAAGCTACACAAGCTGCTCAAGTCAATCCTGATGACCCTCGTGCGCAAGTTACTGCAGCACAGCAGACTGCCAGTTCTGTAGGCAATTTACAGGCAGCACAGGGCAACGCACAGTTAATTAATAATCCCGTACAAAGACAAATTCAACAAGGCGAACTTATTAGTGGTAACGCTGTAGATGCATCAAAGGTTGCACAAGCTACTGCACAAGTACAAGCTGCTACTGCTACGCCTTCACAACAAGCTACGGTGCAAGGGCAACTAGACAGCCTGATGCAACAGTTCCAAGGTGGTCAGACACCTTCGTGGGCTGCTGGTGCTATGAGGGCCGCTACGAGTGCTATGGCTTCTCGTGGTCTGGGTGCATCCTCCATTGCAGGTCAAGCTATTGTACAAGCTGCTATGGAATCTGCAATGCCTATCGCACAAGCAGATGCCGCAACTCGTGCGCAATTTGAAACGCAAAATCTGTCCAACAGACAGCAAGCAGCGATGATGGCTGCAGAACAACGTGCTAGGTTCTTGGGACAAGAGTTTGACCAAGAGTTTCAGTCTCGTGTGCAAAATGCCGCAAAGATTAGTGATGTTGCAAATATGACCTTTACTGCTGAACAACAAGTTCAGTTGGAAAATAGTCGCCTTGCAAATACCATGAACCTTGAGAACCTGAACAATCGTCAGGCTATGGTTATTGCAGAAGCTAGTGCGCTGGCTAACATGGACTTGTCTAATCTTGGCAATCGTCAGCAAGCTGCTGTACAAAATGCGCAAAACTTCCTGCAGCGTGATATGACAAATCTGTCAAACCAACAGCAGACAGAGATGTTTAAGGCGCAGCAACGTATTCAAGGTATGTTCACTGACCAAGCAGCGGAAAATGCTTCACGTCAGTTCAATGCCACTAGCCAACAACAGACTGACCAGTTCTTTGCTAACCTTGCAAATCAGGTAGCGCAGTTCAATGCCTCTCAGAATAATGCACAACAGCAATTCAATGCAGGGCAGGTAAACACACTGGAACGCTTCAATGCTGAGTTGAACAATCAGCGTGACCAATTTAATGCCCAGAACCAGCTTGTAATTGCGCAGAATAATGCACAATGGCGTAGGGAAGTTGCTACTGCAGATACTGCTGCAGTCAACCGTGCCAACGAACTTAATGCTGCTGCAGTACTGGATATTTCAAATCAGGCATATGCTAATCTGTGGTCGTACTATGGTGACAGCATGGAGTGGGCATGGGAATCTGCTGAAAACCAACTTGACCGTGTGACTGACTTGGCTGTTGCAGAACTTGATGCCAAAGCACGAAAAGAAATTGCAGGTGAACAATCATCCTCCGCAGCAGGTGGTGCTGTGGGCAGCTTGATTGGTACGCTAGGTAGCGCATTTATTACGGCTAAACTCTGTTGGGTAGCACGTGAAGTGTACGGCAAAGGAGACCCACGCTGGTTTGTGTTCCGTATGTGGATTAAACACGAGGCACCTGAATGGCTGCGTAAATTGTACTCGACACACGGCAAAAAATATGCTATATTTATTGCCAATAAACCACTGCTAAAGTGGGCAACTAAACAACTGATGGATGTGGTAGTGAACCAGAAGCGGAGAAAGATTTATGCGACAGGTTAATCCGGGTATCATTGCCTATAAAAACATTAATACTGTTAAGCCACAAGCGCAGCCTAAAAAACAGGCAGCTTCAGGACTACTGTCTCCCAAACGTATGTTCAAGGACAAGACAGATAAACCACTGCAACCTGTAGACCGGGCTGCAAACTACGTTATGGCTATTCGTGAACAAAGAGAGGCGTACAAAAATGGAGCGTAACGACCCATTGTTTGATGCACCTATCCCCGGTCAGTCTATGCTGCATGAACTGGGTGCTAGGCCGTGGCAAAATCCGCCTCAGTACAACACACTTGAAGATGTCGTAGAGTTCTACATTTCCAAAATGGCTACAGACGAAGTTGCCATGCAGGTTGTTGATGTCCTTGAAATGGATGTATCTGTAGTTGACTTGGCTCATGTTATTCAACTGGCCAATGTCATGGAAGGTGTACACACTATTGATGTGGGCGTACTTGTAACTCCTGTACTGATGGAGTTTATTATGCTGATTGGTGACAGTGCTGGTGTAGATTATCGTACAGGACTTGATGAGCAGGACGATAATGTTCGTGATGCTCTTGTCAAGAAGGCGATGCGCAAATTCAAAGAAGAAGAAAAGCGTCAAGACGGTGAGCCAAAAACTGAAGAGAAACCAGTTGAAGAGCCTGACGAGAATGATGTTATGACTAACCTTACCGGACTTATGTCGAGGAGAAACTAATGGGACTGTTTAGCGGTAGATTTGCTGAAGGTGTTGTTGAAGGTCTTGCTAAGTCCGTAGAGCGTGGTGTTCTTTCTGATATGGAACGGATGAAGGACGACACAAGCATGTTGTCAAAAGTTCGTTTTGAGCGTGGTGTTCGTGAAGCAGAACGCTATGAAGAGCAATTGCGTGGCAATGTAGATATTATTAAAGACATGTCTCGCAAGGTAGGCAGTGCGGACAACGCACAATATCTGATTGACCAATATGGTTTTGCAGAAGCGCAGAACGTAGCAAATACTTTGTACCAAAAAAGACAAAAAAGCGGTGGTGTATTTGACATCAATGAGGCATTGGGACTGGAACAACGTCAAGGTTCCTCTGTAACTGCAAATCAGTTGGCAGAGTTTGTAACACCTGCCATGTCTATCCCAGAAGTAACAGATAGCACCAGTGTTGCTGGCGGCTTTATGAAGCTGTTCGGGGCTGACCCTACAAAAGATATTCGTCGTCGTTCAGATGCCATGCTTGCTGAAGCGGGTATCCCTACTGATGCGAAGACATCTCTAGTTGAAATGCCAGAAACACTCAAGGGTAGAGGTATTCGTGAGTGGGAACTGTATTCTCTTGATGACCCAGCCGCAGATTCAAAAAGACTACGTGCTATCGCAAAACAAAAATTCATAGACGGCAATGAAACAGGAAATGCCGATATGGTTACAGAAGCATATGAAGTAATGGCCGCTGCTGACCAGCGTCTGTTTGAAGCAAAATCACTTGAAAATACTGGCAGTATTTATAGCGAAGTTGATGTACAGCGTTCTGTATCGGGTTTAACTGCGCTTCTTGCAGCCGCTAATGGTGTTGCGGATAAGGGCGAGTATCAAGGTACAATGTACACTACAGGCCGCATGAAATCTGAGCAATCCCTCGCGTTGAATAACGCTGCAACCATGTTAACGGGTGTGGGTAGTCAAGCAAGAGAAGCTGGCGTCAATGCTACAGACATTTCATTGGCTCAAGAAAAAGCTGTGCGTGAAAATAAAATCCTTATCTTTAACCCCTCTGATGACCCATTTGTGGATGGCGGTACGTTCAGCTTTGGTGAGAAAGGTTCTCTGATTGAAGATGCTGCTACTATATTTCCTGCAGCATTGAGTACTCAAGGTAAGTCTACTACTACGTCAGGTGGTGGAGTGACTATTATTCCTCCTAATCAGGTAAATACAGCAATAGCTACTCAAAAGGCCGCGTATCAAAATGCTAATCCCAAGGGTCAACAAAGCATTATTCAGATGCTAACTAACATTCAAAATCCCGCAACAGGAAAGAACTTTACGGCGCAAGAAGCACAAGACTATTTGGAGAGTTAAATGGCTACTCCATTATACAATCATTATACAGAACTTAACAAAGATGTTCTGGTGCAAGACCAAGACTTCTTGAATGATGCAGCGCAATTCCTGATTGACAGAGAGGGATATAAAGCTGCGGATTTGGAAGAGAATGAGCAGGTATATGATGCGTTCATGGAGCATTTTCGCTACCAGAATGTAAACGAGGTAACTGCACTTCGTGACTTGACTTACGCACAGGAGGCTGATGACGAGTCGAAAGCCCGTTTTGGTCGCCTGATGGACACATATGATAAGATGGACTCAGACTTGGGTCTGGAAGCTGCTGGCGATTATCTTGGTGGTGTATTTACTGCACCGTCAACATACGCTGGCATTTTTTCTTTTGGGGCCGGTAAAGCTGGTGCATTGGCTGCGCAGCAAGGTATCAAGTTTGGCATTCGTCAAGCATTGAAGACAGGAGCCTTACGTGGTGGTGCTACTGGTGCCACAATAGATGCGGCAACAGCCGGTGGCACAGTGGCTGCACAAGAAGCTACTCGTGTAGAGACAGGCGTCAAAGAAGAAATTGACATGACACAAGTTGGTCTGGCTACTGTAATTGGTGGCACGGCTGGTGGTATTCTTGGCACCGCTACCGGCGCACGTAAAGCAAAGGTGGCCTTTGAAGGCGAGAGCATTGCTATGGGTACCCGCAAACTCATGGACGATGCCACAGAGGAAGCCCACAAAGGCATTACAAAGGATGTGTTCTTTGATAAGAACCTGCGTCCTACTGCTGGCAAATTTGCCGATACTCTGTTTGATGATGCCGAAGCAGCGCAAGAGGCTGCTGGTAAGGTGCCGTTGAAGAGAACTATTCCAGAAGACCTCAAAAAAGGTAAGGTCATCCGTGGTGAGTTTGGTGAACTGGAAGTCAAAGAGATTGAGAACATTGCCGCTGCTGCAGCGCGTATTGACCATCTGATTCCGGACCTCCCCGATTTGCCTGTAGGTAAGACAGAGAGATTTGCGTCTCGATTTAGTCGCGCTATCACTGGCGGTATGATTGAGTCTGAAGACCTTGGTCGCATTCTTCGTGACCACAACATAACGGTAGAACAGCTTGGCCCATTGTTTGCTGCTGAACTGTCTCGTGCAGGTTCTATTCTTGGTACGTTTGGTGCTGGTGTAAAAGAGTTAACTAAAAAACAAGCCTACAAAGAAAATGTAAAAGCTATGAATCAACTTGATGATGCGCTACGAGAGTTTGGCGACATCACCAATGTTGCTCGTAAAAAACTAGACGAGGAGATGGGCAAGGGTTACACCTCCAAGATTGGCAATTTTATTAGCCACGTAAACAAGGCTCGTATTGGCTTTATGACCATCCAGCCAGCTACGACTGTGCGTAACACAACGAATGGTTACATGCGTAACTATGTGTACATGATGGACAATTTTGGTGCTGGTATGGCTAACTATGCCAAGGGCAGCATCAAGAAGTTGATGAATCCTACAGATGAAATGGTCAAGCAGGAGGCTGAACGCGCTACAAAAATGGGTGTTGCCCAGCTACGTACTGGCGTCCAGTCTCTGTTTTTCCAAGACTTGCTCTTTGGTATGCAGAGCGTAAAGACCAATGCATTGTTCCAGATTATGCGTGACCCCAAGTTTGGTCAGTCTAAAACTGTACAACGTCTTCTTCGTGAAATGGGCGATGTCGGAAACATGACAGGTGCAGAGGGTGGACTTATCGGTGTATCTCGTACGCTAAATGGTCTCAACACCATGTCAGATAATATGTTCAAACGTGCTATCTTTTCTCGTGAATTGGACAAAGCTATTCGTGCCAATCCTATAAAGATACCACAAAAGGGTGGTGAAACACTAACTATCGACAGTCTTGATACTGCTCTGAAAACAGGTAACTTCCGCGCCATCAGCGATAAAGAATTTGCTAGTGCAATGGAAGAGGCGTTTGATTTCACATACCAGACAGGCAACTTCAGAGGCCGTGAAGGCGGTTTTAATGTGGCTGCGGATGTGTTTATCCGCTTTGGTCAAAGCACCGCTGGTTCTACTGTTGTACCTTTCCCTCGCTATCTTGTAAATCAGCTTCGGTTCGCATACGAACATGCCCCTATTCTGGGTATGATTAATACTTTTGGTATCCTCAACAAACCGGGCAAGGCTGGTACAAAAGGTATTGTAGACCTTTCGCCAGAGCAAATGGGCAAGCAGCTTGGTGGCATGGCTATTCTGGGTACATTCCTTGGTCTACGTGCTAACTTCGGTGATGAGGCTACTGGCCCATACGAATATAGAGACCCAACAAGTAATGACCTGCTTGATGCAAAAGCATCTATTGGCCCGTTTTCATCGTATGCCATGCTGGCGGATATCCTGTACCGTTACAATCCTATGAACTGGCATGAGAATGATAAAGTGTCAAAAACCATGCCGTTCACAAGCCGTGAAATGCTGGAGGCACTTGCAGGGGGTAATATCCGGGCAGGTACATCCCTAGACATTCTTGATGGCACTGTCGAAGTTTTGACAAACGGTATCGACGCTAACTCATCTGAACTAGAAATTCAAGATAATCTGGCAAAGTATTTTGGCAACATTGCGAACACATTCACTGTTGGTGCTGGTGCGCTAAAAGATATCTTTGCGCAGCTTGACCCTCAGTACAGGCAGCTTCCTGATAATACTGATGTTAATATGTGGGAATATTTCCTCAAGCAAGCTGGCAGGTCTATACCTGCAACAGTAAGTGAAGATAGGCCACGTCTGGAATCACCGACTCGTACGACAGGTATACGTCGCGTCAATCCTATTATCAAGCAAATAACTGGTCTGTCTCCTGTCGAGGAACGGACGATGGTCGAAGAAGAACTGAAGCGACTGCAGTTTGACTATCAAGAACTTAGTCCTTATCGTATCAAGTTTGACAAGCCTCTGAGCAACGAGGCTCGTGGGCTGATGGGGCAGTTTATGGATAGAGAGATTCGCAGCTTTATCACATCAGATGATTATTTGCTGCTGCCAAATGATTTGGAAAAACGTAAAAGACTAAAGCAAGAAATAAACGACTTCCGTACAATTGCGCGGAACATGGTTCTTAACCCAGAACGTGCAACGACAAAAGCAGAGTTCAACCGTATCAGACGTGCAAAATATATGCAGTTGCCGTCTACAGATAAGCGTATTCTGGAAGAGCGTTACAAAACTACATTCCCAGATTTGTATGAAGATGGCATCCTAGCAGATGGCGCATTCTGGATGGTAGATTACTAAAAAAAGGGGGCCGCGAAGCCCCCTCTCTTATTTGAGGCAGTCACACACTGTATGAACTGCCGCTGTTCCTAGTATATAAAGGATGTATGCGAGTATTATACTGATGTAAACTCGCATGAACCATTTAGACATACTCCAAGATTCCCACCGCAAGAATGGCAGCGGAGATAGCATTCAGCACGATGATTGACCTGTCGTGCCACATGAATCCTACCCATGCCCACAATCCCATACCAGTGAAACTAAACATCATGTCAAGCAGGTGCGAGTAGTCTGCTGCTCGTATCACGATTGCCGACAGGATGAATGCACAGGCAGTCCACTTGACATACCACGTGATATCCTTGTACGGCGTAACTTTGTTAACGGTGGTCGCCTGACCCACTGATTTTCCCACGCTTGTGTCTGTCTGCGAGTTTTTCAAGGTTCTTCTCCATGATGTGTCCAAGGTTCATCTCTAGTTCCTCCGCTAGTACGGCACAGTACCATAGCACATCACCAATCTCGTATCCAATCTCAATACGCTTGGCAAGGTACTCGTCCTTGACTGCACCATCACGAATGAACTTCTTTACTTTGTTTGCAATCTCACCTGCCTCACCTGTCAGGCCAAGAGTAAGATACTCCATAGCCTGTTTCTTTGGGAAGATTGCTGTCTCACCTGCACGAGACTGATATTCTGCTGCTGTAATACTACTCATATGTCTCTCCTTCATCCAGTTCTTAGCTTCCAGTTCCAAGTTCATTTAGTTTCTCCAAGTTCTTAACGTATGCGGCCTCCCACCCCCGCTGCCACTCCCGGTAAGGAGTGGTGTTCTTTTTCATAGGGTTTGCTACCTGATGCCAGCGCATACCGTACTTGACGGTATCACGCTTATCGGCACGAGAGAAGGCTTTGTAGCCAGCATTAAAGTTATCAGCAAGATTCTTGTTCATTTGCATTTTCCTCAAAGGCTTTGATTACATCAGAAGAAAACAGCTTCTGCAGGTTTAACAGATACATGCGAGAGGCTTTGTTATCACCGCCCGACACACTCTTCTTGTAATCTAGGTTGTCGATGATGCGCTTCAGTGCGTTTGTGTCAAAAACCAATGTGGCAAACACTTCATCACCGATACACAAGTTGTGGAACCAGTAGTCAGACTCCGTAGCAGCGATACCGCTTGGCTTGCCGTAGGATTCGTATTCAATGGCGATATTACCTGTACGCATCCACATGCCTCGCTCTGACTTTACCTCAATCTTTTTATTTTGAAGCATGTCAGCAACCATCTGCTCACGCACTTTGCCATACGAAAGGTCTAGGTCAAACTTCTTGCGGTCTTTTGTGCTAGGCTCTAGGTTTACTACATTGTCATTCATTTTACTCTCCTTCGGGCCAGTTATTGAGAATTGCTAGGCGGTCTTCGTGGACAGCCATCTTGTCCATCTCTCCTTGAATGGCTTCCATGATATCGGAATGCTCACCAATACCTGCAGGGTTAGTGAAGTATGCCTCAATGTTCATCATGTGTAAATGAACATTTGCTCTTGCATGATTCCTCAAGACTTCAATCATCTTTTGCTTCATCTTGCTTCTCCTTTTCTTTCATCTTCATCCATTCTTCGTACTGCGGATGGTGGCGGGGAGGGTTATATTGAACCCATCCCTCACCACGTTTCCAGACCCTACCACTATGCTGCGGCAATGTCAACTATCTCGCACACACCGGCAGTACAGGCCAACTCTCGTCCACCTGAAGTGGTGTCTTCCTTCTCATACTCACGAAGCAAATCCCAATTTACTTTCTTGGGCATCTGTTCCAGCATTGCGCCGTACTCTTCAACGGTGCAGTCCTGATACGGTGCTTGCTTGTAAGTATGCTCACTGAACGGCAGGAAGCTGATGCCCGATACTTCATCGAAGTGGTCATACACCCACGAGCCTACCTCCATCCACTCGTCCTCTTTGACAGAGATAGTGACGGATGGCTTGTGTTCACACCAGTGACGCTGATACTGCAGCCACAGTTCAAGCTGCTCAATGGCGGACATGTCAAACCGGGTGACTGCACCATGCGGCGACTTCATCGGAAAGCTGAACACTGTCGTGCTATCCGGCTTCATCACATCCGGCTCTGCTGGGATGCCCTCAGAGACGAGGAACTGCGTGATGGGGTCTTTGTTGTCGCCCCGCACTGTACGAATGTAGTACGGATTGTGACGAGCATGGATGCCCGACGCACTGTCCACAAGCTGTGAGACTGTACCAGACGGCTTCACACAGGTGATAGCTGCTGACTGCGGGATGCCAAGCTGTTCCGCCATAGCGGCGTTGGTAGTGATGGCTTGTTCCTTGAGTGCATTCAGCGTGGATGCAATGTTATTGCCAAGGTGGGCAGACTTACCGGACATCATGGCATTGTCCATGATACCGGTCAGTGACACACCAAGCAGGCGTTCTTCCTCTGTGTTCTTCTTCCACACATTGCGCAGATACTTGAAGTTAGTCAGGGTAGACTGGAACGTACCAAGGATGGTAGCCAGACGAACCTTGTCTGTCAGTGTCTGCTGCGTGTCGGACGCACGAACAACAACCTCTGACAAGTTACAGAACTGGTACGGACGCAAGATAATTTCACTGCATGGGTTGCACCCGAAATCTTGTTCCGCATCACGGCGTCCATTGAGTGACGCTTGCTTCTGTGC
>CAACVD010001576.1_pt1 | contig 10917 bp, 6 predicted proteins | sample 2381771 | NCBI WGS metagenome assembly CAACVD01 (sample SAMEA5211965, study PRJEB30684) | marine metagenome | biome: Marine; feature: Epipelagic; material: Water | collected 2015-10-15 | depth 15 m | reverse complement strand
CCTGAACAGCTGGATTAGCAGGAAGAAAACCTACAAAGCCTTGGAGAACTGAAAGAACAGCAAGAGCTACGCCATACTGTACTGTTCGTGATTTAAGTGCTTGTTTAATTGTCATCTTAGTTCCTCTATTTCTTCTATTCTACAGCGAACTAATCGCCCTTTATGTTTCATGTGAACTGGTGCGCCTACATGTAAGCGTCTTACCTTTACATCTTTCACATCTTCGGATATCTGACAGTCTGGTATGACCACGTACTGTTGATTTCCTTTCTGTATGAGAATACCATTAGCTCCAAATGCTGGAGCAGACAGCAACATTGCTGCCACTATATACTTATTCATTGTGTATCTCCTAACGTCATCTCGACGTGCTATAGCCTCACGGCTTAATATTTAGTATATAATTTACATACTATTTTACTTGCAGTTTGAGTGAATAAAAAAGGAAAGACTGCATGAACTGCACATACAAGACCTCCCAAAAGCAGCCAGCCTGAAAACATAGCTGCTCGCTTTAAGTGCTGCCAATATGTTTCATTAGCAGACTTTGGATGCTTGGTAAATAAATCTACTACCATTTGACCTTATTAGCCCAGTAAGCCGCTGACATCTTTCCTCGCTTAATATTGCGTCTATGACGCGCTTTGAAGCTCTTACGCTTCGCCTTCATTCTAGCAGATTCTCCTGCCTTTGGCTTACCTGCAGTCTTAGCGCCTTGCTCACCAAACCGAATTACTTTTTCTTTACCGCCTTCACAGGCTTTTACGACGTGTGATTTCTTTGGATGACTTGGTGTGCGCTTAGGCTTATTGCACTTCATTTTTTTCTTATCAACACGCCCACCCTTGGCTTTGCGCTGGCGTATTCCAAACTCTTCTGCAGATCCTAAAAGTAACTTTGTTTTGTACTCGTTACCCGGAAGCATACCTGCGGCGTATCTTAGGCCGCTGTATACGTCCTTTACTTTGCTTCTATCAATCTTGTTAAAGTCATATATGTCTGTGGCGTACAGGTTACCATCTTCTACAACTAACGTAGCGCCGCCTACTGAGAAGCCCGCTTGCTCTGTTGAAGACGCATTACCCATAAGAACTCGTCTAATTAGGTTGTCACGCTTACGTTGTCTTGGGCTGCCTGCTTGCGCTTTTACATTAACGCCTTTGTAGTCTTCGTAGTCAATGTTCATGCGTCCAGCCTTGATTGCATTTCTAGCTGCTTTACGTACTTCATTGACTACTTCAGTGTCATAGTCCTCGTTAGTCTTGTCGCCCTGTAGCGGGTTAAAGAAAGATGCTAAGTTTGCAACGACCTGATTTTTTCTGACAGGCTCTCTGGTCCTAATGGACTGTCCTACGTTAATTCTATTTACGTCTTCTATTTCGTTGATGCGCTGTAGCTCTTCTACAGGCATGCCCGTCATCTCTGCAATCTTCGTAAGCGTATCTCCACGCTTTACTACATAGCGATCAGGGGCAGGCTTTTCTTTCTTAAGAAGTCCGCCAAGGAACGCAGAAGCTCTTTTATCTTTAGGATTAAAGCCTCTAGCAAAGACAGACTTAAATTGCTCTGGCCTAAACAAGATATAAGAGTAGTCACTTTCTCCGGGATACGAAGGCTCAAAGGCATTTTTGTATCGAATAGAATCATATCCATAACTTTCAATCCAGTTCATAAAGCGCTTATTTAGTGCTGCTATCTCTATGTCGTCGTTAATAGACTGAGTAAAGCTTCTTTCGCCTTTGTACTGCTCTAGGTCTTCTAAGACTTCAGCGTTGATCCTCTCGTAGTATTTAAAGAAATCACCTTTTATTTTCTGAAAGCCCGGCTCTCTTAAAAGCTCGCCTTCATTTAGACCCAAATCGAATTCCATGTTGTTTACTATTTTAGTAATAGCAAACTCTGTGCCTCCCAAATTGGTAGCAGCAACAGGATCGAATAGCTCATAGAACATAACTTCTGGTCGCCATGCACCGCCCTCAACACCAATTTCTAGTGGGTTTGTAACCCTGACATAGCCCGGCTGAATAGCTGACGGCCTTACACCTTTAGCCTCTAAAACAGAAATAACATCTCCTGCTTCGTTGGCACTTAGCATTAGCTCTTGTGCGGCTTCTTCAGTGCTTTCACCTAATAGGCGCTCACGTCGCTTTACTTTCTCTATGTTGTTGAACAATGCATTCATTGCTTCAGGAGAAACTTCTTTTAGTGTTTCTGTCTCAAGCGAAAGGTCATTAGCAAAGTTGTCTTGCGTCTGGGTCAGTACGTTTGTAGACACAGGTAAGTCTGCTACAGCTTTTACTTGTCCATCAGGGAAACTATCTGCAATCCCTTTTAGCGCAAAGTAGCTTGCTTGGCCTAGAGAACCGTAGTGTGTTCCAAGCTCATCAGGCATGCCATAACGTAAGTCATACTCTGCGTCTGATAGCGTAGAACTTACACCCCTAAAAATTAAACCCTTCTCTAGGCTGTCCTCAAGAAAGTCTTCTAAGGCTGCATCTCTTTCGTCGCCTTGCAAAACCGGAGGTAGCTTCATGCGCTGTTGTTCTTGGCTTTCGAACATAGGCATGTTTTCTTTTAAGATGTTCCAGTTTCTGTTGCCCTTCATCTGCTGTACGCCACGACGAGCTACAATGTCTCGCCCATCAGACGTTAGCATCCCACGAGAATCAGTACGCATTACTCTATTTAAAATATAGTTGTAAAGTCCCATGTCCTCTTCAGAGACAATAGGGGCTTCCTTTATATCTTCTTGCATTGCAAACTTAGATCTGTAGTCCATGTCTGCAAGAGGTCCATCTATGTAGTCCTCGACAGCGTAGACAATAGCCCTGTCTGGGTCTATAGCAGCATCATGTATTTCTGATACAGGCTTGTACTTAACAACGCCGTCTACTGCATTCAACGTATAATCTAAAAGCTCTTTAGATTGCTCTACGTTTCCGACCTCGTCACTCAGCTTTACAACATAAGGGGCAAGCTCGTTTTCGACTTTATTTACATCAAACACATTACCCGTAGACTTGACTACTTGCTGGGCTATCATTTTTGAAAGTCCACCTAGCATTATATTTCCCTCGCCAATAAACTCTTGGGCATATCTTCTTCATCAATAAAGGCTTCACCAGCTTGTATGTTGTAAGGCCTTCCTGTTATTTTATCTATGCGCTCATCAGGCTCATCAGGGGCTTGAGGCACATCTACCTCTCCGCCTTTCCTGTAAGGAGTTCTTACTTTCTCACCAACAATAAATTCCAACGCAGCTTCATCTGCGTCTGACAAGACTTCTTTGTACTCTTGCATTGTTTCTTCGCCAAGAACAGTCCTACCCGCACCGTAGCCCGGAACTTTACGACCCATAACACTGAGCGGCTTTCTGTACCCAAACATAGTAGCTACGTCACCGTATACTGGACCTAAGAAACCAGAAGGAATGCCCACTACTCCCATGTAGTCAACGCTTTCTCTTGCTCTTATAATTTGATCTAAGAACAGGCCGTTACCGCCCCAGCGAGCTAAGGCCTCGTATCCTACTTCTAAAGGATCTTTATCTTCGTAGCCTTCGCCCCTAGCTCTGATATAGTTAGTGGCTCCAGCCGCTGCGGTCATTGCGAGCGCTGTAGGAGCTAACTGGGCTGCTGCAATTTCTTTATCGCGTACAAGCCTCTTAGCGCCCCTTTTAAGGATGTTATTAGTAAAGGCTGTAGGGTACCCCATAAGCTGTGTTAAAAGCGATCCCATAGGCGTATACTGCCCTCTAGGACGTAGGCCAGAAGCCCTTTCAGGCTGTAGAATAATTTGGTTAGCGTAACGTGCTGCACCGTTTACTACAGACTTATAGTACTTTGCATTCTTATCAGCACCGCCCCTGACCCACTTAAGGCCTTCATCTACATCTACGCCAAACTCAGCTAAGTTATCCATCTTGCTTTGTATGCGTCGAGTTATTGGAGCCTTTCCATGAGCAGCAATGTCTTCTAAGTTTTTGCGAATCATGTTTTTACCAGCATGATACGAAGTGTTCTGAACAAACTTTGTCCACTGGTCTAGCATGTTAAGTCTAAAAAACTTGTTACTTGTCCAAGCCATAGCACCGTTAGTTAGTTCATCACCGCCTGCAAGACGATCAGCCATAGAGACAAGCGACTGCTCCATAGCAAGACCAACAGACTGCATCTCGTGCCAAGCCTCTTCGGGTGTTAGGCCAAATTCGTCTTGTAGTTTTTTATGGCTGTCTTGTGTAATCTTTAAAAATCCAACTTTGTGTGCATCAGCAAACTCATTCCAATCATCAGTAAACTTTGCACCAGATATTTTAAGAGCCTGTGTAAGGCCTTTAGCAGAAGCACTCCCTCCTGCAACGCCAAGGTTTAGTAAGATTTCTGTCAAGCTAGAAGCCGTTGCAAGAGGTAACAGAGCAAGACGTTGAGCTAACTGATAGCCTTGATTAATATTTCCGGGCTTTCCTGCGCCTTCTCCGGTTAGTGTCTTATATAAATCAACAACCCTATCGCCTTCTCTTTTAGAAAGAGATTTACCTGTACCTGCTCTCACCTCTTGATTAATTTGAGTAACCCACTTCTTTTTAAACTCTTCTACGTTTTTGACACCAAACACGCGCTTCTTTGCAAGCGCACGACCTACTTGACTCATGTAGTTATAGTAAGTTTCTTTTACGTCAGTGTTTAAGAACTTCTCAAACATTGCGTCGTCTTTAATCTTTTCAAATGATCTTTTAGAACTAAAGAAGTATCCGTCTGTGCTTTCACCACTAAGCTGGTTTTCTATTTCTAGCATTCCTTTTCTTATTCTTTCTGCGTCAGCTATATCTTTAGCTTCTCCAGCTTTTACCAGAAGAGCATTAAATTCATCAGCGTTATTTTCTATTGCACTTCTTTTCCACTGACGAGGAATATAGTTTTTAACTTCTTTACTAATAAAACCTTCGCGCTTTAACAAACGACCCGCAGCTTTATAGGCTCTTTGTATTTGAACCGCCGCTGTGTTTACTTGCTGAGAAAAAGCCTTGTCTCTTGAGGCAGCTTGGCCTCGAACAGCCAAAGACAAAGCAGCATTTACTTCTTCGCCTAGTTCTGTATTAAATCTTTTAGACGATATAGGAACTACAGCATCAATATAGAGTTTGTAAAAAGAGCCTGTAATTGATCGTATGGCTTCTGCGTAATCTTCTTGAATAGTTTTTTGTCCGGGCGTAACTCCCATAGCAAACTCAGTAGATGATCTTTCTTGAAGCAGCTTTGCAGTAGGAGATATGTTTGAGTATGGACTAAGAAAGCCAGAAGCTTTGCCAAAAGCAGCATAGGACGTAAAGTTTGACAGCGTTTTGTTTAGACCATAAAGTAAATCGCTTCTAACTCTTCCGGGCGTTTCTTGTCGTGCAGCGGCTAAGGCAGCATCAACAAGCTTTGCAGTAGTTTCTTTACCACCGCCTATAGCATTAGCTAGTCGAGTAACAGAAGGCAACGTAGCAACAGTTTCTTCTGAAGCATCTAGGCCAAGTCTACTAACATCATCTGATAGTGCAGCTACAAGATCTGCTTGGTTAGGAGCGGCTTCATCGACTTGTGAGTTTACTCTTTCTAAAAGGTCAGCAATAAAAGCCTGATCTAAGCTGTCTACTTCTTCTACGCTTAAGCCAAGCTCATCAGCAATCTCTTGAGACGTTTTGTTCTGTATGTTTGTGTACGGAACATTGTTTACTTGCACTTCTGGTACTTCAATTTCTAAGTCAACATTAGCGTCTTGCACTTCACGACGATTAAGGTATTTGTTTATACCTCGCCCTGCATAACCTATACCACCACCAGCAAGTAAGCCTACACCACCTGCAACAGCTATTTCTGAAGGATCGTAAACATCTCTCTCATCAATACTTAGCTCAAGGTTTTGCTCACCAAGCATAGCTGTAGTGCCTAACAAACCGCCCTGTACTGCATAGCCTTTTACAGATGTGGGGTTTGCTGCTCGTAGTACAGTTTCTAAAGCCTTGGTAGCTGCTTTACCAGCAGCCACACGACCACCAGCTACGGCGGCTGTACCTGTACCCGCACTACCTGCGCCTGTTATAGCCGCAAGAGCCAGCGTAGTGGCGTTACCATAATTAAACAGTGCGTCACCACCAAGATCCATAAACTGTCTTGCTCTCTCGCCTATGTTGTCAATTTCAGTCTTTTCAAACCTTGATCGCAAAAAACGATAGTCAGACTTTACGCTGTCAGGTGCATCCTTTAGAGCTAAAGCTTTTGAGGTTGCACTTTCAATTTTCATCATATCGTCCCGCAAGAACTCTACGGGATCATCATCTTCTTCAGGATTAGTACCTGCATCCAACATTGTAAAATTAGATTGAGATAAGTAGTCAGTTACATTTTCAAAAGCCTGCATGACTTTTGGGTCTTTCCTAAAATCAGAAACGCCATAGACCTCAAGCTCTTGAGGAACAGTTGTTTGAGCAGGTTCTGCTGTAGGATCATAAGATGTCCAAAAAGATTTGCTCATTTAATTACCTACTTATAATTGTCGATCATTAAGTCTAAAAACTGTGTAGTCTTGTAAGTTCTGTCACCTACTTTAAATCTTAGTATCTTACTTTGATTTAAAATATCGTCACCCATAAAATCTAAAAGACCAGAGTCATATATGCTATCTGAAAACTGTTTTATTTCTCGAAGTCTTTCTTGGGTTGGTTTATCTTCTGAGCCTTGAGCAACACTCATAAACAAACCATCTATATAAGCCTTAGCCCTGTTTTCTATTTGATCACGAAACTCTGGAGGTATTTCGTCATAACCACCAAACTCGTCTGCTGCGGCCTTTAAAGTAATCAAAGGGTTTTCAGGCTCTTGCTCACTTATTAAAGTAGCGCGATCATCAAAAGCATTTCTGTCTAAGACATGAGATCTAGCTGCAATAGAAGCAATACGAGGCGCTGTAGCCGTGCCGCCATAAGCATTATCCATTGCTCGTTGTGTTCCAGTAATACCCTTACCAACGATATTAAACCTTGCTGTTCTCTGCTCAGATGTCGGATCTTTTGGTAAATTAGTACTAGCTATTTTTCTTATATTTTTAGCTGTGTCACTATCTACAACATCTAAAATTGTTGCTAGTCGTTCGCCATCACGATCAGTAGCTGTACGACCACTTCTTGATTGACCTTTAAAGCTCTCCCAAGACATTACATCTCCTGACATAGGATCAATAACATAGTTGTAAGACCCGTCAGGCTTAAACGAAACCATCATATCTATTTTCTTTTCTGATATTGGATCGTAAACGGGAGCAGACTTAAACTTACCTTTTGAAAGCGGCACTTTGTCTTTACGATCTTCTAAGGCTTGTGCGATGTTTTGAGCTGCTCTAGCGTTACCTGCAACTCTATAAGACGTATCAAAGTTATCACGATAAAGTTCTGAAGCCTGATATATATTTTCTGTAGTAGCGCTCTTATATAAGGCTTCATCAGCATTAGGGTCGTTTTCGTCTTTAAATAAAGAAGAAAGTCGCCGCCTAATCATAGTACTAATTTTTCGACTTTCAGCTGCGTTTGCCTTCATTGCATTGGTGTAGGCTGACATATCTGTGCCTGCAACAGACGCAAAGTTTTTAGCTGCTTGAACACGGTCTGTCCATAGCCTGTATTCCGCATCAAAGTCTTTACGGGCTTCTGTCATCGCAATATTGTTTAGAGTTGTTTCATCTCTAGGCGCTTGCCCAGCGTATTGAAAGTCTAGCTCCGCTCTGTTTCTGTTATAAAGCTCATTTAAAAGCCAAGCCCTTTCCCCGCCCTTGTACTGAACAGCAGCCCTTTCTTGAGTTAATACATTGTTGTTTTCTTGAATAGAGGCTTTTATTTGCGCTCGTCTGTTTAGCTCGTCTGAGCTATTAAGAAACTTTTCGAAGTCATTATCAAAGTTGCTTCTTATTATGCCACCTACAAGCTGCCCACCAAGAGCCGCCAAGATCATATTGCGATCAGAGCGTCGATCTCGCTTACGCTGTTGTCTAGAATTCTGCTGTGCCTGAGACAAAAGAGAAGAGCCAAACTCATCAATGCTCATGTTCTTTTCAAAATCAATCATTGCTCTTCGCCTCCAGCCATAGGACTAAGTAAACTTTGTTCTACTTCTTCTACAGGCATCTCTTGTATTTGTTGAAGCATCTTATCCGTTACAGCAGGATGAGGCTTTTTATTTTGTTCAATATCAGACTTCATTTGATCTACCTTTGAAGCCTCAAAAGACACACCAAGAACTTCTTCTTCTTCTAGATCATCCGCTTCATCGTCTCTGAAGAATACAGGATCAATGTCAGCACGTTCTGCAAGCGCTAAGAAAATGTAAGTTACAGGCTCAATTAAAAGCAGCATGAGGCTGTGATTCCACTTGCCCTCATAAAAGCCTGTAAAGACTGTGGTCTGTACAATCTCCATAAGCGGAAAGCCCTGACCCAACAACTGCATTAACTGTACATAGTTGTCAGGCTCAATAGTTTTTTGAAAAATACTATCCAAAGCTTTATGAAGATTTGTAAACTCTGGTGGCCTGTCATGCGGTGCAGGATTGTCTGGATCAGCAGTCAGACTAGAACCCGGAATTGGAAATTCCTTATTCATATTTATTTTTAAGATTTCTCTATTCATTGCTTATCTTCCTGCTGAGTTAGCTAGTCCTGCTTGCAGTGATGGGAAGCCAAAGTAACCTTGACCATAAATACTTCCCCAATCTTGATTAAGTATTGCGTCTACCATGCTTGGTGCGTTGTATTGTGGGTAGTAAGAAGACATCATATCTCCATACTCCATCTGGCTTGCAGCAGGATAAATAGTAGGCACACCTCCACCCTGAACAACCATAGTTGATCGTCGATCTACGTAAGTACCCCCGCCCATTTCATCTTCACCAAGCAAAGAGCTAACGACCTGTGTACCTGTTGTGGGTAAGCCTACATCTCCTGCTAAATCTCCAACTTTTGAGCCTAGTTCAGCAGCCGTAAACTTATTAGTAGCTTGTCCTGCAACAGCTTCTTCAACGCTTGGGACACTGAAGTCAGTAACGCCCGGAACTTTTTGCATATCAATAGGCTTAGAAAGAAGCGCGTCTTGAGATGTTAGCATTTTGCTGTAGTCTTGAGCGCTGGCTGCAGGATAAACCTCACCAGCACCAGTAAGGTCTTTAAAGCTTTGATCAAGACCCATTTCTCTGAACTCAAGTTCGCCTGTCTCTACATTGTAGCTAGAAGTACCGCCTTCCATTATTTTTTCGGGCGTAACACTCTTAGCCAGATTCTCTTCAATAAGAAACTTATTAGCACTTGAATCAAACGTAGACTTACTAAATATATTACCCAAACTATCGCCAGCGTTTGTCCAAGCCTTTTGAGTTGCTTCCCAAGCACCGCTGAATGTCTTTCCAGTAATATCAATTCTTCCTTTAGTAAAGCCTTTAATAAAATCTCCAGCGCCCGGAATCTTGTTTAGTGTTGCACCTACCATGTCACCGATAGTAGTCTTTACGGCTTCAGTAACAGAACTAAACGCCTGTCCAACACGAGTACCCATCTTTACAGCTGCATTTAAAAACTTACCTGCACCCGACACAAACGCATTACTAGATTGCATTAAGGTGCCTGCCCAGCCTCCAAGCGTTGATCCTAAAAACCCCAAGGCATACGGCATAAACAAACCAACAGCCAGTTGGCCTACAATACCTATCTTGCCCATAAACTTACCAACGCTTTTAAAAGCACCCTTGACAGCCTTGCCGACTTTCTTAAATACTTTCTTTACGCCTTTAAATATTTTCTTAAAGAAACCCATTAGTTACTCCTAGATATTAAGACCTCTAATAAATGCCAATAATGAATCTATACTCTTTTGCGAATCTTTACCTGCTGCTGTTTCATTACCAATAGCTGCAATATAAAGACGTGTCTTTAACTCATCATCAGTTAATTCTTGTTGTCGCAAGAAGTTTGCTTGATCTCTTGCTTCAGTTAGGTTTGCTTGATACTCAGTCATCGTGACTGAAAAGTTTTGTTGAGCATTAAGCTTATTCATTTCATTTTCAGCAGCCGTATTAGCCATATTGGTCTTTCGCTCATACTCGAGCGTAGCCTGCTCCATAATGAATCTATTCTGTGCATTGAACTGATCACGCTGATTTTGCATTGCAGCATTTTGAAGGTCTGCTGCAGATTCCAACCTAACTTCAGCCTCACGTAGACCCGCTGCTATTTGAGAGTCTGCCATTGCAAGCCTATTTAACTCTGAAGCATTGAACTGCGACATAGCATTAGCTTGTTGAACATTGAACTGCTCTATTTGACTAGCCAAGCTTGCATTAAACTGATCTACTTGTGTTTGATTAGTAGCATTAAACTGTCGTGCTGCATTCTGTACAGCCTGATCAGACAATATAGACTGTTGATACATTTGAGCAGTCATTACAGCCGCTTGTTGTGAATTACTTAAATTAGCCATATCCATCTGTAAGAACGCCTGAGCATTCTGTGCTGCAAGACGAGTACGGGTATCTAGATTGGCTAAGTCCATTGAGGCCATTGCTGTAGCATTTTGCATTACTGCTTGCTGGCGAGCGTCAAAGTCCTTCATAGTCATTGACTGCATAAACTGACTGTTTGCCATAGCTGCTTGTTGATTTGCGTCAAACTGCCTCATGTCCATGTTTGCATTGACTTGTGCATTCATCATTGCAGCGTCTTGCTCGTTGCTTAAGTTTGCAAGGTTCATCTGCTGTGCAAGCTGTGCGTTGGTCTGTGCTGCCTGCATACGTTTTTCATACTGCTGAAGCTCTGCAACATTCTGTGCTGACATAGACTCTGAGTCTGCACGATTCTTAGAATCAAGATTAGCAAGAGAAATACGCTCTTCCATGCTAA
>CAACVD010001574.1_pt1 | contig 10920 bp, 12 predicted proteins | sample 2381771 | NCBI WGS metagenome assembly CAACVD01 (sample SAMEA5211965, study PRJEB30684) | marine metagenome | biome: Marine; feature: Epipelagic; material: Water | collected 2015-10-15 | depth 15 m | reverse complement strand
AGTAAAGATGGTAAAACTTTTGTAGCACGTTTTCCAAGAACTGAAAAAAAATCTCCAGAACCTAAAGGTAAAAGTTTTAATAAAGAAGGTTTAATATATAATCCTTATCCTAATCAATTTGATTATAAAAATTGGTTTACATTTAAATCAAGACCTATAGGTAGAGCTTACTCAAAAATATCTAAATATGCACCTCTTTTAAATAAACAATCATCTAAACTTTTTTGGCAAAGATTAGCATCATCACAAGGTTTATTACCAGATGATGTATATAAACAATATATTAAAAAAAATCAAGCTCAAGAATCTATTGTATTAGAAGGACAAAAGCTAGTAGATGAAGTAAATAAAAATACTCAAAAAGGAGGATGGAAAAATAGTAAAGGTGAAACATGGGATAAGTGGACACAAGTAGAAAAAGATTATGCTGCTGCTATTTTAAATCAAATTTCTATGGGACGTAGAAAGTTTTTTACTATGGCAGGACCTGAACGAGTTAAATACATGACACAAATGTATAAAGATTTATCTCCTGATATGATTAAATATATACAAGAAGGACAAGGAGTAGATTTATTAGGTAATGTTCCTCCAAGATTAATTGAAAGTATAAAAAAAGCTTGGAACTTTAAAAGAAAAATACAAGAAGAAGCAGAAGAATCAGGATTAATAGAACAAGGAACAGACCTTCATATGGAGTTCTTAACTAGTATGGGTATAGATGTCTCTAAAATGAAAGAAAAAGGTTTGTCTTTAAGTTTAAAAGATAAAGATAAAAGAATTAGAATAGACCCAGAAAATATTAAAGAACCAACAGATATAGATTTACATTTTAATATTCAATATGAAGGACTTGGTCCAGATGCTAAAGGATGGTTTAAAAATATTAAAGAAATTTATCCTGAAAGAATAGCTAAGATGAAACAGTTAATAAGAACTCAATTAGAATCTAAGGGAGTTAGACAAAAAACACCAAGAGATGAAACAGATTTAATAGAAGAAAGTATATTAGATGAGATATTAAATTTTAGTCAAAGAACATTACCTGAAGAAGTAGCTCGTTTACGTTCTTCTATTGCTAGACCATTAGATGTAGATAATAGAATGTTTACATCTACTATAAAACAAAAATATAATCAAACTCCTAAAGAAAGATTAGATACTATTCTTGATATAGAAGTTAATAAAATTTTAGATAATTTTATTAAAAAATATTCTGAAGAAGAGTTACCTTATGCACAAGAAAATGATGCACTAGGTAAAGTTAATCCTTTTGCTTCTCAATCTGAACTAGCTTCTATTAAAGGAACATTAACAAAAAGAAAATTAACTAATGAAGTATTTAAAAGTTTTTTAGGACAGTATGAAGACCCTAATATGAACTTTATAAATACAGTATATAAGTTAAAACAAAATGTAGAAAATTATAAATATGAATTAGTAGTTAAAAGAGCATATGAAAATGGTTTATTTGATGGCTTAACTGTAGATGCAAAACCTTTTTATGATTCAAAAAGTGGTAAATTTTTAAGACAAACTGGAGAAGAAACTGATGAATTAGTTGACTTAGGAGATGCTTCTACTCTTCCTGAAGTATCAGGAATTTCTCAACCTTTACGTCCTTTTAATAAAGGTCAACGTATACCATTACCTATTGAACGAGATATAATGAAAAGTGTTAGAGAAGGTAACTTAATTGCACCATTAGAAATGGGAGGTGTAGGACAAACTGTTATGCCTAAGTTATGGAAGTTTTTAACAGGAGCTCAAGGTTTATCAAGAGCAAACGTAACATATTTAACTATAGCAGGGTATCCTAGAAACTATGTAGGAGCAGGGTTTAAAGCTGCAGCTGCAGGTAACTGGAGTAAAGCATCTTATAAAGAAGCTCATAAAGTTTTTAAAGCATTAGCTGGTTTTTCTAATAGAGATTTAGATAATGAAATGTTAAAGTATACAGACTTAGGTATAGTAGGAACAGGTTCACGAGCAGCTGAATTAAAAGCTATCTTAGCAGATGTTATAGGTGACCCTAATGTTATGACAAATATGAACTCATTTAAGATAGCTACTGAAAAAAAACTTGGACAAAAGATACCAAAGAATATGGATGATTTTTTTACAGAAAGTAAAAAGTATTTAAAAGCTGGTGGTAAAATTATAGGTAAAACTAATACAGAGTTATTAAAATGGTATCAGTCTATGGATGATGTTTGGAAAATCTATAGTTATTTAAGTGAGAAAAAAAGATATGATGCTATTTTAGAAGAAGACCCTAGTATCTTAGGATACAAAACAATAGAAGAACCTAGACCTTCACAAGGTGTTGGAGATAATAGACCTCCTATTGATAAAAAAATACCTATTAGTCCTAATGATATTAAATATACTGTATTAAATGCTGAAGGTAAAAAAATTCCTGTTACTTATTCAGATGACTATGCTGCTATGATGGTACGTAGACATATGGATAACTATGGAGAAGTAGCTCAGTTATTTAAATATGGTAGAAGACTTCCTACATCTGACTTTTTAGCTTTTAAAGTAGAACAAGTACGTACAACAAAAAATATTTTTAAAACAGCATTAGAAGATATTAGAGAAGGACGAAGAAGATTAAAAGAAAGTAATGGAAAGTTTGGTAGTCTTAGAGTAAGAGCTGGATATAAAAGATTATTTTCTTTTGCTACTGTAGCTACATCAGGTACAGCATTAGCAACAGCTTCAGCAGTAGGTATAAATGAATTATTTACATCTGATGAAATTAAAAATAGAGGTAAATATATTGAAGTAAATAATCAAAGATTTATGAATAAATATTGGAGTCCTAATGGACCTGGAGGTTTACGTAGAGTAGGTATACCTGAGTATAATAAAAATTCTGAGCTTATGCAAATAGCACCACCAGATAAAGATGGTAATATTTTAGTTATTAATTTATCTAGATTTAATCCATTAGCTGAATATTCTAATCCTATTAGAGGAATGCTTAGAGATATAGCTGAAGGAAAACTACCTGCTGATGGAGATTTAGATACAGCAGTAAAAGCTACTTATCAAAAATTAAAAGATATGTTTGGACCTAGTATTATAGCTCAAGCAATAGGACAAGCTTTAAATGGTGAAGATGAATATGGTAGAAAGTTATCACAAGAAATAGATTCTACAGCAAAAAAAATAGCTGTTAGATTAAAACAAGCTTTTTTTCCTATGATTCCTGGTAGTCGTGTTTATACACAAGGAAGAGATTTAATAGATTACTTTCAACAAGCTAAAGATTCAGATGAAGGTTTTGCAGTAACTAAAGGTGGATTTAAAAAAATACCTAAAGCACAAGTTATAAATGCTTTAGGAGGAGCTATTGAATTACTTCAACCTGCTCAGTCTTTACAATTTGTAGTGCAACCAATCATTCAACAAATGAAAGAAGCACGAGAATCTTATGATAATATTTTTTCAGGGTATCAAAACCCAACTGAAGATGAAATAATAGAAGCTTATCAAAGAGCTTTAACTATAGAAAAAGAAAAGATTAATGAATTAAGTGATATTATGATGGCAGCATATGCAACAGGTTTAACAAGAAAACAAATCTATAATGCATTTACTGTTGATAATACTTTTTCTAAAAAATTTACTGGGTTATTAGAAAATACTTCTAATTTATCTCCTATTTATATTCCTTCTATTCCTCCTTTAAGTGAAAAAAATCAAGCAGCTTTACGAGCTTTACAAATAAAAGGAAAAAGAAGACCAGATACTATTAATTTTAATAGAAATGTATTAAATAAATTACAACAAATTGAAAGAGGATTTACTAATTCAACTTTAGATTTTGTTTATGAATTAAAAAAAGAAAAACAACAGGAGGAAGATTAATGCAGGATATGACTATGATATGGAACGCTATCTTAACTATGGCTATTGGTGGATTTTTATGGTGGATACGTTCTACTTCTGCTGCTATATCTAGAGTTAAAGATGAAGTACATAAAGCAAGAGAACATACAGCTTTAACGTATGCTACTAAAGAAGATGTTAAAGATGATTTACAACAACTCCTTCAACGCTTTGATAGGCTTGAAGGTAAGATAGACGATATGTTAAGAAGACATTCAAATAAATAATTTAAAGGAGATAATATAATGTTAAACAGAGCAGCACAAGAAAAAGCTTTTTATAAAAGAAATACAAAGAAAAAGAAACGTAAGGGATTAGAGTATCCTAAAACTAAAGGACCTTATAAAATTAAAAAAGGTGATACATTAAGTGAATTAGCTAGAGATAATAATACAACTGTAGCAAAACTTATGGAACTTAATCCAGGTATTAAAGATAAAGATAAAATTAGAGCTGGAGCTGGACTTAAAGGTATAAATGAAAAGAAAGAAGTATACAGTAGAAAATATAGTCCTAACCCTAAAAATGAAGACAAGAAAAAAGTAGTAAAGAAAAAACCTACAACAATAAAAAAATCTAAACTATCAAGACTAATGTCTGCAGCATATCCAAATATTTTATTTAATGAAGGTGGTTTTGTAGAGACTAGAATGAATAAAAATTCTCTAGGTAAAGGTGCAGGTTCAGCTCTCAAAGGAATAGGAAAGGTAATAAAGTAATGAACAACAAAAGATGGAAGTATTTTTCAGAAGATGAGCTAAGATGTAAAGGCACTGGTGAAGTTAAGATGATGGAAGAGTTTATGGATAAGTTAATTCTTCTAAGAGAGAAGCTTAATCAACCTATGGTTATTAGTTCTGGATATAGAACACCTGAACATAATGAAAGAATAGGTGGCTCAAAGAAATCTGCTCACATTTTAGGTAAAGCTGTAGATATTGTATGCTCTGGTGAGAAAGCACATGCTATTCTTACCCTTGCATTAGAGCTTGGGTTCACAGGTATAGGTGTTAAACAGCATGGAGACCATAAAAGTAGGTTTATACACCTCGATACAGTCGAAAGTGGCGTAGAAGGCATACCAAGACCCTGGGTTTGGTCTTACAAGTAGCTGGTATGATTGTAACTAAAAGTACTTTACATGCACTCTATGAGCTTTATATGGAACAAATTTTAAACAATGAGGAATAAATGGACCCAATTACTGCTATTGCAGCAGCAACCACAGCATTCAACGCAATTAAGAAAGGATTTTCTGTTGGTCGTGATGTAGAAAGTATGTCTAAAGATTTAGGCAGGTGGATGGGTGCTATACAGGATGTAAAAGATGGTCATAAGAAAAATAAAGGTAGGTCGTTTGGCTCTGTTGAAGAAGAAGCTTTGGAAACATTTGCTGCAAAAAAGAAAGCAGAACAGATGGAAAGGGAGTTACGTAATTTTGTTAACTTGTCTCATGGTCCTAGTGCTTGGAATGAAGTAATAAGAATACAAGCAAGTATTAGATTAAAGAAAAAAGAAGCTATAGCAGAAGCTAAAAGAAAACAAAGACGTATGATAGAGAATATTATTATAGGTGTTTGTTGTATATTTTTTTTAGGAGCAGTAGGTGTAGTTTTATATATTGTATTTAGTCTTAGATAAAGTCACACTTTTTTAATAATGTTATTACTTTTTCTTTTCCTAATATTTTTAAAGAAGCTACAATCTTTTCCTCTAACTGCTCAGGAGTATTTATATTTTCTTTATCGCTTTTATTTCCTCGTATTCTTGACAGTAGTTCTAAAGCTTTTAACGCACTGTTCCCATTATTGTTTGCTTTAGCTACAGTATATTGAGCTTCAATCTCAGACACAACATCTACATCCGTAGTTAATTCTTTTTCTAACTCAGCTATTCTTTCCTGTACTTCTTCGTTCTGAAGAAGACGATATCCTTGATTATAAGCAGACTCTTTAGAGTATCCAGCTGAACGTGCTGCATCAGTTGCATTTCTATTTAAGCAATATGCTTGTGCAAACTTTTCTTGTTTATCATTAAGAGCCATCTTATATTACCTGCATTAATCCTATGATAATGCACCATACTAGTATTTCCATTATTTTTCTTCCTTTTGTTTTGGTGTATAAATTAAATAAAAAGTCCCACAATTAGGACAAGACATGTTTGTTTCAATAGCATACTCTTCTGTATCTTCATCACAGTCATGGTCACCTCCCCATATTAATTCTGTATCACAGTTCCAACATCTCATTGATACATTCTTACATTAGGTTTAGTTATATCTAGTGTAACAGGTTTACATATACCAGTATATCTTTTCTTAGTACCTGGTACAGCAGGTTGTTTACTTATCCTACTAGCAAAGTATTTACATCTATTAATATCACGAAAATGCATATCACTTTGTTGCACAGCATCACCTAAATAAATTACTAATAGAAATACAGTAGTCATTATTTAAGATTATCTCTTGCTATATTCTTAGATTTTTCAAAACTTCTCATGGCTCCGAGTCCTAGAAGCGACATAACTAAAGTTACTAAACCTTCTACTTCTAGTTCTGGTGGCACCATCTCTGGATACCACATCATAGCACCCCATGTTAATATAGGACCGACAAAGAATTGCCAGAGTAAACCAAGACAACATACCCACATTATTGCAGGACGTGCTCCTGATACAAATATACTAGGATGTTTAGCTTGTTCTTTATTAATATCTATTTGACCTTTAGCTAGTTCTTGTGCATGTTTCTCTGCCATAGTTGCAATAGAATGTGCTAACTTATTCTTCTGGTCTTTATCTTCTATAAATTTACCCAGCAGTTTTGTCGCTGGACCTATTAGACTTAGTAGTGCCATCTTCTTCTCCTTTAATACAAGTACCAACTATTCCTTTAGTTGATTGCCATGTTAAATAAATTTTTAAATGTTTATGTTTTTGTCTTATCTTATGACATTGATTAACCCACCATTCATTATCAAATAATGATACGTGTACGTTTCTACCTTTATGTTTTCCTTCTGGAAAAGTTTTAATTGCAGCTGCACCACAGACATTTAAAAAAACTATCTTAGTTGCATGACTATATATTTTATCCATAACCCAATCTAAATCTTGAGAAGGTACATGTTCTAATACATCTGTAGAAATAACTGCATCATACTGTTTAGTAGGTGGTTCAGCATGTTCTGAATAAGCAGGGTCATATAAAGAAAACTCTGTAATACCAAAAGTATCTTGAATAGGTTCTTTTAAATCAGGATACTTACTTCCTTTATCTGCTTTTTTAAAATCTTTAGTATATAATAAACCTTTACCACATCCATAATCTAAAAAACTTTTAACTTTATTCTCCTCAAATATGCTCTTAATAATATAAGTTAAAGGTATTAAACTTATACCCATAAAAGCTCTTTCATCTTTATGCATTAGCTTATATGCATCTATAAGTTCTTCGTATTCTTGTGAAGGAATAACATTTGGTTCTGGGTAATTACTCATTGAATGTCCTTTCAAATGAAGGTTGTTTTGCTTTTTGTTCTTGAGATAGATTCCATAGTTCACTTATTAAAGTATCTTTGCCATGAAAGTTTATACACATCTCTAAAACATTTTCATTAAATATCTTTTCACAATCTTGTGCCATAGCTAAAAGCTCACCAGTAGTCCAAAAGTTTTTATCTTTAACAGCTACCTTAAAATATTTAGGTCTTGGTTCTTCATCATCAGCACCAGTTGTTTCTTTCTTTTGTTCTGCTGTAGGTTCATTCATACAAGAATCATAACCAAACAAATCAAACTGTCTAAATCCCATAGTATGCATAATACCAATAGCTCTCATAGCTGCACAAGTACCACCTGTAATTAATGTAGAACCTTTTGGTATACCTAGTTCTTCATTAAGTGTTACTTGATTATTTACTATACCTTTCTTTTGTTCTTCTGGGTCACGTAAAGATTCAGTAAATGCATGCCATCCCCATATATCTGCTTTCTTTTCTATTAGATAATTAGTAACAGAAGGGTCAGTCATAGATGCAACAAAGAATTTAGTTGTTGAGTCTATTGTTTTAAATAGTTCTTTTCTTACTACACCATGAGTACTTGTACCTGTAATAGGTCTAGGGTCTAATACTATACAAGCCCAAGGTTTAATACCATGTTCTAATAGTTTAGGATAAGAATGTTTAACAGCTATAATTTTTTTATTAGGATTATTTTTAATACAATCTTGTAGTTTTTTATAATCTGTATAAGGACCACCTGATACTACAATAGCACCTTTATTATTCATAGGATATTTAGCTAACCATTTATCTTTATCTATAAGTTTCATGTTAGCTTTAATATTATTTCTAATATAATCTTTAGGAACACAATCTCTAGGATTAACTACAATAGGTACATTTAATAATTCTTTAGGTGGTTTTTGTAAATCTTTATTATGTAGTATTAAGTTTAAATGTGTGTGTCCTCCTCCTCTTACTCTATCTCCTGAAGGAAGAACATACTTTTTTATTTCTTTATCTATAGATTTAAATACTTCATTAATTCCTTTAAACTTTTCTTCTACATCATTCTTATCTTTATCAGCTAAGAAGTAATGGTCCATCATTACAATAGGTATATGTTTTAAACTATCATAATCACTTTTAGCAGTAGGTATACTATTACCACCACCTATTAAAGCAAAGTCTATAGTAGGAAGAAACTTAAATAAATTTTCTTGTTTTAAAGTTTCTCTTGAGTTACCTTTAGTTAAAACAAAAGTAAATGTTTTCTTTTTTTCTTTCATCTTATCTTTAAACTCAGTTAATCTTTTGTCTACAGCAGCCATAGTATTATGTGCTTTAACATTAAACTCTTCTAAGTCTGTTTCTGTAGTACCATCTTCAAACAAATCATAACCATAGTATTCTACTTTATCTGTATATTCAAAAGCAGTTAAAGCCATTTCAATAGCACGTCCACCATTCCATGTACCAACTTCTAAAAAGTTTTTAGGTTTATAATGACGTATAACTTCAGCTAATTGTTTATATCTATTAGGCATTATATCAGGACTTGTTTCTTCTTTAGATAAATCAAATAATCTATTACCTTCTTTATCTCTTAATGGTAATGTAGAAGGATTAGTATTACCATTAAAGTGTAGAATCGTATCAGTAATACCTTCTAACGTAACAGTTTTTAATCCATGTGTTAAATAGATATTCATTAATCTTTCTGTAATAAATGCATCATGCCATTCTCTATATTGAAATACTTCTCCTGCTACATATGCTTTCTTTAAATCCATAAGTAAATCATATGTTGCTTGATGATTTAAATTAAAAGCCATAACAGAAGAATCAATACCTTGAGTACCATCTTCATAATTACGTAGTCCTCTATATGCTATATGTGCATCTTCAGGTAGCATCTTATCTAAATCAGCTTCAGTTAATCTTTTACTTACATAAGAGTCTGCATCAATCCATATTAACCAACCTTTTTTATATACAGCTTCTGCATGTTTAGTTAATGCAAATACTTTATGACTATTTCTTTTAGCATCTAATTTAATATTATATGCTATTTGTCCACCTTCAGTACCATCATGTATAGAATGCATTTCTTTAAATGTATTATACTCTTTAATATCATTAATACTTTTATAAGCAATAGAATCTTTTTTAATTAATTTATAAGAGTCTATATTACAATCGTGATAGTAGCAGGTTAAATTTAATGTAGGTTCAAATTGATTATCTATAGATTTAATTAAATGATGTCCTATATTCTTATAAATAGTTTCATTAAAAGAAGTTATAAAATTATACTTTTTCATTATAAACTCCAAAATTCTTTTCTAATGTTTCTAATGCTTCTTCTGCTTCTGCTAATTGTTTAATTAAAATAATAGAATCTTCAACTATTTTAGGATGTTCTCCTATCGCTACAGGTTTTTGAAAAGCTAAGTCTAATTGATATAATGCTTTATTTACTTCAGCTTTATAATGACATCTTAATGATTTATATAATGTATCTGATAGTTCTCTCATATTAAATAATCCTTATCTTGTGGTAAGATACCATTATACTTTAACCACTTAGCATCATTACACCATTCAACAGCATATTTATTATCTTGTACTCTTGTTCCACCCCAGTCCTTAAACCAAGGTCCACCTGTAGTAAAGTGTACATTTTTAGCTTCTAATTTTTCATTTGAGTGTCCATCTAACCAGTTCCATTCTTCAGGTAAAGTTCCTATATCTGCTTCCTTATCTGGTAACCATTGAAATGTATGTAGCCATCTTCCTGTTTGAGTATTGATAGCATCTACTGTAAGTTTTTCATTATAGTGATGTGAACAATTAAACATCATAAGACTAGACCAGTTTTTTCTTGCATAAGGTTCTTGTACTTTACCATCCATTTTAGTTCCTTTAGGTGGTTCATACTTATGTTTAACACACCATAATGGATAATAATTATCTTGACACATATCAAATAATTCTGTTATATCAGTTCTAATATACATATCACAGTCCATATATAAAGCTAAACCTTGATACATATTTAAATGTGGTACTAAAAATCTAGTAAAACTAAAATCAGTAGAGAAAGGTCTACCATCTATTTCATCAAAAGATTGTCCTCCCATTGAGTTAGATTTTCTAGTATATAATCCCATTCTTGAAACAACATCTTTTTTAATTGGTACAACACGTACACCTTTAGTTGCTATTCTTTCTATTGAAAACTTTAAAACTTCATAAGCTGTATGTTCTCTTGAATCATAACCAATGTATACTGTATTAGTCATTTCTTTTCTTATCCTCATGCTATCTCCTGTATATAATATTGTAGTGTTCTAATTATAAATCATTTAGATATTAAAGTCAACAAATATTTATATATCTACTAGCTCACATGAACCTGCAGTACATGCTAATTCTTGTGCTCCTTTTGTTGTGTCTTCTTTCTCAAACTTACTAAGCTCAGACCAATTAATATTCTTAGGCATCTTAG
>CAACVD010001572.1_pt1 | contig 10924 bp, 29 predicted proteins | sample 2381771 | NCBI WGS metagenome assembly CAACVD01 (sample SAMEA5211965, study PRJEB30684) | marine metagenome | biome: Marine; feature: Epipelagic; material: Water | collected 2015-10-15 | depth 15 m | reverse complement strand
TGTTTGTAGTTATATTTGGTTTATCTAACATTAAAAAACAATGACCATAAATAGACGCATAGTTTTGAGCCTGTTTAATTACAGAGTTTAAATTGTTACCCTCTAAATCAGCATCTTTTAAAAATGATTCTAAACTAGGTTCATCTTGCATAGAACCAAAATCTCTACTTGGTCTAACTCTAAAAAGGAATGATGAATAAATTTGAATAATATTTTTACAATGATTATCGCATGGAGTGTTAGCTAGTCTTTGATTAAACTCGTTATCTAATTCTAAATTATATCTGTTTAGGTATTGGCCGATCATATAGTCATAGCCACCATTGTATGATCTAATATAATACTCCCAATTATTAATTGTTTCGGAATAGTCTTTGTGGGTGTCTATTGCTTGATCTCTAGTGTATGCCATAAATTACTTCATTGTCCATCTTGTTGGAGAGTTAAATCTTGCCTGAGTAGTTAATGGTTTTAAATAATCAATCATATAACCAAGTGCGTCATTCATATGATCGAATCCATCTTCCTTATCAGGAATATTTGTATTCTCCTTGTATATTTGTCTTTGTAAACCTTTTATCAGTGTTTTGCAAGATTGTGAAACAAAAATATGACGATCTCCTTTAGAATCTTTAAGCCTACTGTTCACAGCATTGACTCGATCTCTTATTGCTGGGTGTTTGTTTTTAACCTTAACTTTAAATCCAGCATTTTGTAAAATAGATAAATCAGTTCTACCACCAGCAGATGTCTTTCTTTGTTTAGATGCTGGGTCAGGATATATAAATATTGGAATCTTTGTACCATAACGATCTCTTAATTCTTGCACCATTTCATCAGTATTACTTCCATAAATAATAACCTCATCTACAAAATAAACTTTATCATTTTCCATTTGTCCTACACAAGCTGACATTGGGTCTACGTTAAAGTCCATTCCTATATGTAAAGGTTTTTCCCAATCTAGCTGACGTTTAACAACACTTTCTACAGGGTGGAAATTATAATAAACACTACCAGCATAGTTCTCAAATGTACCCTCAAACTCTTGTCTAAAAGTTCTAATATCTATATCTTGTTTAGCTTGTTCTATTTCTTCTGGTGTAACCATACCACCCTCAATAGTCGTATATTGGAAAGACTCCCAATCGTTATCTTGTTTACCTTTTAAATATAATTCATAAGACCAATTTCCATATCCTTTTGGAGTTCCACAAAATAATACATGGCCTAATCTATCAGATATACTTGCTCTTAATACTTCATACCAAGTCTTTTTATTTATATCTGCAAACTCATCTAATATTAAAAAGTCTAATCCTGTACCTCTTAATGAGTCATAATTATCTGCACCCTTTAATGATATTTGACTATTTGTTTTTCTAATAGTTATTGTCATTGTGGTTTCGTTAATATCTTCAATCCAATTAAACTGATTAAGCATTTCTTTAAGAGTTCCCCACACAATCTCTTTGGCCATTTTAAATGTAGGTGCTACATACCAAATCTTTCTATTTGGCTGACAAGCATATTTCATCATTTCAGTTACAGCTAAATAAGTCTTACCAAATCTACGACCTGATATTAAAACTCTAAACCTTGATTTACTTGTTGAAACTTTATGTTGGTGTTTCGTTAGTGTTATTTTCATTACAAAAGTAAGATATATATAATTTGTCTTGTTCGAATTTTTCTTTAAACTCGTTTGTTACTTTAATTGTTACAGTAGCACCAGCTTTAGTGCAATCTGTCCATGTATTAAATTTTACAGAGTGTACTGCTGGAGTATTACAGAATCCTGTAATTGCAGAGCAAATTGTATAAGCTAAAACGAATTTCATTATTTAGATACTATCTTTTTAATTGATTTACTTCCATCTATATTTTCTTCTAATACAGCTTGTACTTTGCCACACTTATATTCAATATTACTATTAACATTTCTTTCGGCTTCTCTTTTGCCTTTTAAACAATCTGACATTTTATCTTGGATTCTATGTTCTTGAAGTTCTCCAGCAACAAACATACAAAGAGCAACCACACTACTAATAATTGTTTCCATTAGCAAAATCCCTTTGTTTATCTTTTAACTTTTCTATATCTTTTAATGCTTTATCTAATTGCTCTCTCAAAAATTGAATATTAACTTTATTAGTCATATTCTGTTCTTGTGTAATTTCTAGTTTCTCAGTTGTTTTATATAAATCTTCTATCAACATAAACTGTTCTTGATCTATTGGTTTCTGTGTACTAGCCTCTAATAAATCTTGTTCAAATAATTGATTCTTTGTTTCTAAATTATTAACTCTTTCTATCACACCAAAGTAAGCCCAAACACCTAATGCAACTGTTCCTATAATAGCAATTAAATTTCTTAATGGTAATGCAACAGATGTATTGTCAGATATTTTCATAATGGTGCTACTAAAAATGTTAATAAAACAAATAATATAATGATGCCACCTGTAAAATAATAGTTCATATAAGCACACTCCATATTTATTCCTTAGGAAAGTTCATTCTATTGTCTGGCGATTTTACATTAATATCTTTTTTCTTTTTAGGTGCATCTGAAATAAACCTATCAAATATATAACCCATAAAATCATCTACCATTCCAAAAATCTTATAAAAAAATTTATCTATCATATCTTAAATCCTTTTTTCCATGATTGAATTGCCCAATATACAGGTGCTAAGTTCTTCTGGCCTTTTACATTAGCAAGTATGGGTCTAAATCTTGCAAAGAAACTTCTTTGTCTAGCTGGAATATTCTTCTTAATAGACATAGTTTTAGAGCCAAAATTAACTTTCTTAACTCTACCTGTACTTCTATCTTTTACGAATACTTTAAACTTCTTAACATCTCCACGAGATGGTTTGTTTAGTTTAACAGATCGTCCTTTATAAATACCTTTAGCCATAAAGACTAAATATCACATTACATCAGATATTAGAACTTTTTTTCTTAAAGAAATAAAAATTAATTATGTTCTTCCATTTAATCTTATATTTCTCATCTCTAGTTTGATTATAGAGATTAGCAAGTTCATCTAATTGTTCAGTTATCTTTTGAAGTGTCTCTTTCGCCATGATTCACAAACATACACGTCACGCACCCCTTTGGCCATATACTTTCCACAAAACGACCACTTGTTACTGTATAAATAGCAATCTCCACATGATGCACCCTTGAGTGCTTTTTTAAAAGATTGTGGCAATTTATAATCTATTACCACTCCATCAGGATAGAAATTGGGTCTTTTAGTTTCCATGCTCTACTAACTTTCTTAAATCTTTTGCTATTTGTAATGCTTTGTTTAATTTTCTTAAAGCTACATCTCTTTGAATCTTTGCTTGATCACATTCTGATCTAGCTTGATCTCTCTGTTGTCTTAATTTTAAAAATGTATTCTCTCCAATTTCATTTGCCTTGTCCACGATATTTCCCTTTTCCTTGTTGTCTTCGTTTATGTTTATTAAGTGTTGAAGTTATTTTTCGCCTACCAATAGAAGTTCCTTTTTCTGTTTTAGTGTAGTTAATAACTGCACCAAATAGATTACCTTTGTTTTTAGCCATCTACCTCATCTGCTTTTGCGTCAATTATTAATGGTAAAGGCTCAACAATAGATTCAGTTTGTGTTCTATCTTTCATACCTAAATAGTTTTTACTTAACCAAATCTGCATATGGGTATTATCTTTTTTAACTGCCTTATCCCACATCTTCTTTCTTAAACTAGCTTTACCCTTTTCTTTAAACTGCTCTACAATATGTGCATAATTTCGTTTAAGTGTTTTAGGCGATATATTAAGAACACTTGCTATTTCATAGTCAGGACAGCCAATAGAGGCTAGATTCTTTAAGATTTCTATATCGACCACTATCTTGGGTCTTCCAGCACCTTGTCTTTTTTCTGTCTTATTTGCCTTAATTTTGTCCATTTTTACTTTCTTTGGAGCGAGTGGGTTGGAATTGCACCACCTATTTATATGAGGGTATCATATAACCTTTCTAAAGCACTCGCACACCTTTATACATACCAGCACCCATTTTTTTAATGTCTGTAAAGGGTATTACTGGTGTTGTTAATCTTTTTATATCATTTTTATTATATAAATAAATATATCTTAATTGAAAACCCTCTGTTGATTGCCATGTTTTAAATTCTTTAGTGATCATTAAATGATGTGCTTGTATTGTGTGAATAACTTCGCCTGTTTTGGGATTAATTTTTAAAGCATTACTTTTTCTAATATCGGTTAATATAAAACCACTAGCTCTATAAATTGTACCATCCCCACATTGTGTACTATCAGCAAAACTTAAAATCCATTCCATATGTGGATATTTTTTTTTAATAATTCTTAGTGTTATGCTAATTGCTCTACTTTCGCTATTTTTAGGTAATTTATCAGTAAATGCCATTCTGTTTAATTCTAACATTGAATTCCATTTTGTGTCTTTTACTAAATTAATACTACCTTTTTTGTTAATTGGTGAACCATATTGTAATACACCCTCTAATTTTTTATTTAAAAATACACCAAAATGAATTTTGGAATTAGGCACAACTTTTTTTGAATAATGTTGTGTTTTCATAAAATTATTTCCAATATTTGCTGTTATGGGTTTTATTAAAATGTTTTTAGCTGACTCTTTCATAAAATAATTTACAAATTTCTGTTATAGCATTACCATTTTTATTATCGTTTATTGAGTCATCAATATTTTGTTTTTTAATATAATCTAATGCTTGATGTACTATTTCGTATTGTTCATTATGTAAAGTAAATGTTATTTGTTGAAAAGGCTGTTTATCTTCATTTTTTATTTCAGGCAAATCTATTTCAAAATCTTCTTCCATAGATAAATATTTTTTTAATTCATCTTCATTAAAACCTGTAAGTTCTAAATTAAACTTTACGTCAACTAAATTACTAAATTCTTCTTGTAATAATTTATAATCCCACTCAGATTCTTCGGCAGTTCTATTATCAGCTATTCTATATGCGTTTATCTGTTCAGGTGTAAGATTATCAGCAATAGTAATAGGAATTTCTTTAAAACCTAATTTTTTAGATGCTCGGTATCTAGTATGGCCTACAACAATAATTCTATTTTTATCTACTACTATTGGTTGTCTAAAACCATATTCTTTTAAGGACATAGCAACCCTTTCTATAGCTGAATCTTTTAATTTTCTAGGATTGTTCTCATAGGGTTTAATAGTATTTATATCTGCTATTTCTATTTTCATATTATCTTTTTAATAGTTTTGTTAATAAATTCCATAGTTTAGGATTTTGTTTGAATACTTTAGTAAAGCCATTTCCTATTTCTATTGCCATTGGTTCTTCACTCATAGACTTAAATTTAATTTTAGATTGATCTGCAATTAAATGGAATATCTCGTGAATTATTGTGTTAAAGAGTCTTTTGCCTTTTATTCTGCTATCCAACACTATAATATGCTTTTCGGTTTCGTAATATCCATCAAGATTTTTAAGTGGTTTAAAATGCACTTTAATTTTCTTTCTACCATATAAAATGTGTTCTAAATGTGGCATCAATGTTTTTTAGAATTATCACTTTCCAATAATGCCTTGTAATAACTTAGTTGCATCTTTAACCTTTTATTTTCAATAGATAAAATAATCAATCTTTTTCTTACATATTTAAAAATCCTAAGTATCGCAGACATTAGTAAGCCTTTATTGGTTCATCTTTAAACTTATGTTTTAGGTATTTTTTTCCGTCTTTTTGCAAAACATTATAAGCACCTTCAGTTCCAACTTTTTTATACCCATTATTCACAAACTCATCTTTGATAGACCCAGTATTTAGTTCTTGTGTATTCTTCTTGTTGATTAGTACTTCTTGCTGTATGTGGGCTGTAAGTGGTTGTTCTGAATCTACATATTGATATTTGTCATAATTAACAAGGCTTATTAGGGTTACTTTTCTGTTCTTGTGGTCGTTAGTGGGTTGCAACTGGGCTGTTCTAGTGGTTATCATTTTTTTACGCACAAGCCTTAGTATAAATGACCTCATTTCACTATAAGTCATACCAAATCTTTTAGCTGTTACCCTTAGAGGCATAATCATTTCTGCTCTTCTAACAAAAATAGGATTATCTAAAAATTTTAAAGTTTTATCTTGGTGTGATGCTGAACTTATAAAATATATCCAACAACTTGCTTGTAGTAAGTTTTTAAATATAGGATTTCTCCATATATCTCTATAAACTAAAAAATACCCAGATCGTTTAGCCATTGTTACTCTCTTTCTCGATTAACTCGATTAATTTTTGTTTTGTGTATCTGTTTAATAATGTTCTAATTATATTTGTGGTTTTTTTTTGTTTCTCATATTCTCTAGCACGATTGCTAGATACAACTTCAAAATGTTCATCTCTCATTTCAGCCATTGTTCTCTCCTTTGTTATAGTTAAAAAAATCATTTACTTCATTTAAGTTTTTAATTTCATTTAAAGTTCTTTGTAACATTTCGTGTTCTGTACCATAACGAGCCTCAAATTGTTCTTTACAATTATGAATACTAAACTGACCTTGATGATGATCTCTGCAAAGAGGAATTGTTTGGTAGTGGCCTGATCTTATGCCCATTCCTAGCCCAATGGGTCGTATGTGGTGGACATTAGCTGGTCTTTGGCACACCAGACACCCTAAACTAGCAACCTTGCTTAAATGCTCTCTTTCGAGTTTTGTTGCTACTTTCTTCTTTGCCATACTATTGCTTGTTTTCCATATTTAGTTTTTCTAGTCATACCAGAATTTTCTACCAAGTTTAATTCTTGCAACTCATGGACTCTACCACAAACAGAACTTAAAGGCATATCTAACTCATCTGATATTTCATAATTAGTTAGTGCATTAAGTTTTATAAGATCATAAACTTGTTCTCTTTTAGTTTTAATCTTAGGCTTTATTGTGGCTAGTGCTTCTTGGCTAGTCTTTGTGTAATTACAAGACTCGTAATCAGTATCAAATATATCTAACTGTTTTTGCATCTCGTTTTCTCTCTGTTAAGTGCTGGGTCGGAGAGAGAGGCCAACCCAACACAATTAAGTATATGATATGAAAATAAATACTTATATCCTTTCGGATAATTCTCTCTAACATATTTTTTATTTATAATCATATCTTTAATTGATTCGTTTTTTATATTTGATTTGTTTAAATTGCAAGAATTAAAACACAAGTTGTTAAAATAGTTAAAAAAGCTATATTTTATGCGATAAATTAGCTATTGCATAATACAACCCATTTGGTACATTATTTGTATGTTAAATAAATTAACTAACAAAAAACAAGGAGAGAGAATGAAAACATATACAATACAATTTGATGACACTTTAATTAAAGGTCAAACTAGATTTATAACTACAGATGACCAAGATGTTGTTGAATATTATGTAAGCAAATATTGGAGTAATCAAATTGATAATTTGAAAGTTACTAATGAAGTAACTAACAAAATGTATGATTATGATAAAATACCAGCACTTGCAAGAAAGGAGAGAGCATAATGAAAAAAATAACTATAACACTTAACAAAGAGCAAGAAGACTTGTTACTTAAAAAATTAAGTAAAGCAACATTTAGATTATCAGAAAAAGAAATTACTCTTTTAAGTAGGGATTTTAAAAATCCTAATAAGAGAACATTAGAATTACTTGATAGTGCAAAAAAATATGAAAAAGCATTAGAAGATGAATGGAAAGTTTCAGATTCTATAACTAATCAAATCACAAAACAATTACAGGAGAGTGCAAATGCTTAAAAAAATAGATAACTTAGAAAATATAGTAAAATATACTATTGTTAAATGGAAACCACTAGGTCAATCAACAAAGCAAATAGTAAAAACTTATAATGGTGCAAAAAAAATATTTGCAGAAATAACTAAAACACATAGAGCAACTTTAGTTTATGCCATAAATAATAATGGTAGTCACATAAACTTAAATCATTTAGAAGATTTTAAAAAAAGGGAGGCATAATGAAAAAAATAGCATACTACACTTTAGGTTTTATTTTTTCAGGTTTATGTTTAACTGCAATCATGTTAGGTTGCTTACACGTTTGGAGTATATAATGAAAGATAGACACACAGAAAAAGCTAGAGATTTAGCATTATTAACTTTTACAAAATGTTTTTTACCAAAAAAAATTTTAAAGTTATCTCAAAAACAACAACTTAAATATGTAAAAGAATGGAGTCAAAATTCTTTTAATAACTTACCTGATATAAAAATACATAATGGAGAAGTTAAAGAAAAAAATAAATCTGGTAAATGGGAGTATGTATAATGAGCAATTTTCAAATTAATCAAAAGTTGTCTGACTCAAAATCAGGCAACTACTTAATTCAAGTTACTAAGATTGGAGATAGAAGAAGATCAAAGTTTTGTTCTTACGAATATTACTGTGATGTTGATTTTGTAATTTCTGATCTTACTAATCCTAATAAAAAAAATGGTGTTGTATGTTCAGGCTTTGGTTCTAAACCTATTGAATTAAATACTAACATAAAATATTATAATAGTATGTATTGGGATTGGCAGAACTTTGAAGATGAACTTTTAACTAGATTGTTAAGAGATCAAAATAATATAAATCAAAATGGGTATTACCCAAAGGAGAGAAACTAAATGAAAAAATATTCATCAATACAAAGATGGGAAATATTTCCTAATAGATATAGAGTTAAAAACCATACAAATAAAAAATGGGAATATATTGAGCAAGATAAAGGTAAATGGATTTTTAAAGGTATTCCATTTTCTAATGCTACTTTATTAAGACAACATTTAAATGTTGAAAACAAAATGTATAACTTGGAGAGAAACTAATGAGAATACCAACTAACTCAAACTTTAGTAAAGAACTACAAAAAAAACTACAAAGAATAATTAACCCTCAAACTACATTAATAGAGTTACAGAATTTACAGGCAAAATCGGATTTATCTTATAATCCTATTTATATAAATCCTGTAGATAGTTACTTGGTAAATCAAGTAATTCAACTAAAAGGAAATGGAAATGAACAATCCAAAAAAAATGTTCCGAATGCAAGAGCAGTACGACAAGACTATTCTGAAAAAGAAAGTATTGTTAGAACAGTTGCAAAAAGTGGAACAAAAAACAAAGAAGTTGGCTTGGCAGTTACATCAAGTTAAATACCACCAACCAACTTTATAACTAGAGAGATAAAAAGATATGAAAAAAACAATACTTACCCTAGCGATCTCTTGCACTCTATTATCTGCGTGTGCGTATAAACCAATAATAGATACAGCTGGAAGATCAGGAACTTTTAATAATTCTACAGCAGAAAATATAACCAATGATATTATGTTATGCGAACAACTAGCTAAGAAAAATACTAACGATTTAGTAGAGTCTTATAAAGTGGTGCATAATTGGTATCTAAGACCAAGCACTTTATGGCTTATGCCTAAAGCTGAATATACAAACCAAAAATTAGTAAGAAACTGTTTAACAAAGAGAGGTCATAGTGTACTTAACTAAAAAATATTACGATATAGTTGATAATCCAATAAGAGGTAAATTTATTGTATTTAATAATTATGGAGTTGAAAAAATAGAAAATGCAAGAACTGAATTATTAATGACACATGATGAATTTGCTAAACATATTGGTATGAGTAGAAAATCATTTCAAAAATCTATTTATAATGAAAAGGTAGGTTTTAAAGTTGCCAAAATAATAATTAATAAAATTTTAAACTAAAAAGGATAAATAATGGAAGGAATACCAATGCACAGAAGAACTAATACAACAATAGAAGAAGTAAATAAATCAATCGAGGAACTATCACTACAATGGAATATTAGTGAAAAAGATAATCTTAAAGTTGCTACTTGCATTATAGGGCTACAACTTAGAAAGATTAGATTAATGAGAGGTAGAACCCAATCAAGAGTGGCTAAAGCTGTAAATGTTACATTCCAACAAATACAAAAATATGAGAGAGGACAAAATGCTATTAGTATAAATAACATGATGAAATTATCTGAATATTTAGAAGTATCAGTTGACTATTTCATTAAACCATTAGAAGATAAACAATTAACATTTTTAAAAAGGAGAGAGAATAATGTATATCCGTTCAAAGAAAGATTCATGGAAAAGCAAACGCATCAAAGCCATGAATAAAATAATAAGTAAAAGTAAAGCTAAAAAAGAAACTACTGAACACTATTTAGCAGAATATAATAGAGTTTGTGTTTCAAATGCAGAAAATAAACAACAATATAAGGGAGAGAATAATGGCAATACATAAGCTAGAACATGGTCATACGATTGAGTTCAATGAAGAAAAGCACGTCTATATTCATAACAACGAATATGTAGTTGGTATGAGTACACTACTTGGAAAGTTAGCGAGTCCAATGTTAGAGAATTGGAAGATTAGCCAACAAGTAAATGCTATCAAAACTGAAATGGAACGAGAGGGTATTCCAATCGACCAAATACAGAAGATAGTTACTAATGCTAAATCTAATGCAAAAAAGTCAGGAGATAATATTTTAAATATAGGCTCTATGGTTCATAAGTTTTGCGAGATGTGGCTTAAAGGCGAGAAATTTACTGACCCAAGCGACCCTGTAATATTAAGTTGCTTTGAGAAGTTTAAAAGGTTTTGGACAAAACATAATTTAAAAGTTATTGAGTCTGAAAAGGTTTTATACTCTGAACGTGGTTTTTGTGGAACTTTAGATTTAATTGCTAAAGACTCACAAAATAACTTATGGCTCATAGATATAAAAACTTCTAAGGGTTTGTTTTTAAATATGGTTCATCAACTACATGGATATAAGTTGGCCTATGAAGAACAAACAGGAAAGAAGATCAATAAGATGTATATAGTT
>CAACVD010001570.1_pt1 | contig 10947 bp, 14 predicted proteins | sample 2381771 | NCBI WGS metagenome assembly CAACVD01 (sample SAMEA5211965, study PRJEB30684) | marine metagenome | biome: Marine; feature: Epipelagic; material: Water | collected 2015-10-15 | depth 15 m | reverse complement strand
GTCTTACTTGTTGTGCTCTAGTTATTGCCATCGTACCATCTTATTTTGTTTCACCAAATAAATCAAGACTCGGCATTACCACAGTTATGTCTTTTTGTATGTCTTCTTCTGGCACACCTTTTGATTTCCACTCTTGATCATTTAAGTATTTTTCACCTGTTTTCTTGTTTTTAATCTCTTCTATTATTTTTTCTGGATGTATTGTTTTCATTATGTAGTAACTTCCCTTGGTTGTATCTGTAATATAGAGGCTATAACATGCAATTCGTTGGCCTCACCTGCCTGTACTTTTAATATTTCTTTTTCCTCCATTACTAATGGTTGAGTTAGTAATTCTGTTGTTGCGTTACCAGATATAGTTTTTGTTTTAAACAAACTAAATACATTAGAACTTGAGTCTGTTAAAGTTACTGTTATCGTGGTCCCTGATCCAGCGTCCTCTGATACAAGTAAAGATTTTATAACAGCTGTATTTGCATCTGGCACAGTATACAATGTTGTATTATCTGTTGTAGTTAAATCTACTTTTTTATTTATAAAACTATTAGCCATTAATTTAAAAAGAAGTTTTGTGCTTCTACTTCATCCTTTAATTCTTCTTGAAATGTTGTATTTAATTTTTCTACAATTGCATCAAGATCTCTTACTTGTGCCTCTGCCGTTCCTAAATCATATTCTTTACTTGGTCTTGTTAATACTTGTACTATCTTTGCCATTATCTACGTCCGTCCGGTTGTATATCTAATCTAAAAGTTCCTAGTTTCCAACTTTGACCAGATGATGTATTTTCTATTTTTACAGATACTGCTCTACCTCTTGCACGTGTATCTACTTTTTTTGTACTTGATGTTACATCAAAAGGACCAAGTGATGAGCTTGATCTTGCATCGTTTGGAAAATCTCTTAAATTTAATGTAACTCTTGTTGTTCCAGTTTGTGATATAAAGTCTGGTATAAATCTTCTTACCTTCATTAAAAACTCTCCATCTCCTCTTAAATCTGCAGCGCCTGTAGATTGTCCTGTTATACCTCTTCGTTGACTTATGTCAAAATCTCCAGAGGATATGTTTGCAAGTATAGCAGTAGTAGACCCACCTTTAACTTGATCAGTCCCTGTTTCATGTTCGTAGTATGTTGTTCTACCTTCTGTATTGCCTACAACATCAAACGAACTATCATTAGCTGCATCATATTCTGTTGCATGTGGTAAACCAAACACAGCAGAATCTCTCCACATAGTTCTGGCTAAAGTGCCAACAGTCCATACAGGTCTTTGTGGTGAAGAATCAAAATAGTTATACGCAACTAATTTGTTTACGACTGATGAGGTAGATGTAGGATAAAACCATATAACCTCACCAAAAAGATTATTTAATCCAGCAGATACCATTTGATTACCAGATTCTAAATTTATATCATTATATACATGATCTTCTACTAAACATGTTAAAGATTCTAATTTACCAGCGTATCTAAAAAAACCATTTTCGGACATCCAGTATGCAGAACCATCAACTTCAACACATGCGTTCTGTCCAACAAGACCACAGTTTGTACCTACTTGTGAGAAAGCAAAAGTAAAAGGTGATCCAACAAAACGTTGTGTAAATAAAGAAGTATCTGTCCAAATATAAATTGCATCTCTACCACGAATAGCACCTCTTATTTCTGATCCATCAGCTAATCTTTGTGTACCAGCTGTGTTAGTCGCTGTTGGTGTGTAAGTATTTATATCTTCTTGATCAGAGAATCTAATAAACATATCATCTTGCGTAGCGGGTGTTCCTATAGTTGTTTCTGTTCCAAAAAATACTAAGTGCCTATCTGGTGTAGATACAATCATATGTCTTGATGCAGTTGGTGCACCAGTTATGATAGCAGCTCTTGTTGATGTTGCATTAGATAAACTAGAGTCCCATGAAAAAACTGCACCATCATGAATTAAACAAATAGCTTTATCACCAAAATTATCTATTGACCACATACCGGGTTCTAATACTAAGTCTCCAGATGCTGCTTCACCCCAAGCAACAAAATCAGTTGTGTTTGTAATCGTAACACCATCACTGTGTGATGCGGCTGTTGTGCCTCTAACTGCTCTTGTAACTCCTGTTAAAGTGTTTGTAGATATTCCGGTATAAGATATTTCTTCTGTTCCTATCTGTATAAAGTTAGTACCAGTGCTAGGAAACTGTGTTACATCTGTTAGAACAATTGTAGTTGTAGATGCGTTTATAGCGCCGTTTAAAGTTGTAGTTGCAACTCCAGCCACAGATCCACTCCAAGATCCAAGTCCCCAACCAAAACCTTTTGCTTGAACAGCAGGTCCTACTGTATAATAATGTTGAACTCTTACTCCTCCAGATGTGGTTGCACCAGATCCAGATTCATTTGAAGGCATAGTTATAGTTAAAGTTGTAGCTGATGGCACAGACGCCACCATAAATTTTTTATCATCAAAATCTGATGAACTAAAGTTAGAATTAGTTATACTAGAAAAATTGTCTAAAAGAATAATATCATTTTCTAATATACCATGACTTGTAGAAAAAGTTAAAGTGACTGTGGCTGATCCGTTAGTTGTGCTAAATGCACTTGTAATTGTTGTTGTAGATTTAATAGGATGTATGTCATAATATACACCTCCAGAAAAAGCATATAATATTCTGTTAGTTCCTATAATTGCATATTTTCTTCCTAAACTATTAACATAATGATGCAGGCCTCTAGCAGCTCCCGTTAAATTGTCTTCTCCTAGTTGATTCCAACCACCTATTTTTTCGGGTATACCATAACGAAACCTAACATTATCACAGTCTGTCCATTGACCTTCTGCTCCGGTGTCTGTAATTTGTTTGTTAATACCTGGCTGAAAACCTATCTTTTGTAGCATAATAAAAGCCCTTATATAAATATTCGCTTGATTATACTATATAAATTTGAGAACGCAAACAGGCTAAAAATAATTAAAATTGATATTTATTCTAACTTTTGCATCGGTAGTAGACGTGCTTTTATGAAGAAAATGTGGTTCAAAGAGTAATAATCTATTTTCTATAGAGTCTATTTGTTTGTTTTTATCTAATATGGTTTTTCCATCATTTGTATTCACATAAAAAATAGCTCCTTTATGTTTATAAGTGTAATCAAAATGTGGTTTATGTATCTCTAATTTTTCAGTTCTTGGATAAATATTACATTTAATTCTTATTAAAGCTTTAACATTTAATTTATTTAAAATAGGTTTGACAATATGGTAAAAGGAACTTTGACCATTTTTTTGATTAAAAAGATAATGAGTAAAATAACAATCTAAATCTTTTTCTAAATGACTATCATTTATATTTTTTTGATAATACCACGGAAAGTCCGAAGATTCTAATGTGTTTTTTATGTTTAAAAAATCTTCTTGATTTAAATAATTATCTATAACTTTAGTCATTAGTATTAAAAGTCATTACACAAACAGCTCTTAATTCATCTTTTCCAGTAGGAGAATTAGCTAAGTGGTTTTGTTTATCAAACATAATAATTCTTCCTTTTTTAGGATTAATTTTTTTAAATAGTTTTTTACCTTTGTATATATCCGTTGTCCCTGAAGCATTATTCAAATACATGATTATTTGATAATGTGGTTTTTCATGATCTACATGTAATTTAGGTCTACCTTCAAAGGGTAATGTTAAATTTATATTACCTCTTAAAAACTTCTTTGGTTCTATCTTAGATACTTTAGCAACAAATTTATAGGCAATCATTAAAAAGAAATTAGTGTAAGTTGAATTAATTTCATGTGTGTCTTTATTAATTAAAACATGAGAAAAGAAAGGCAGACCATCACCTATCACTTGTTCTTTATAATAAAAAACAGGGAAGTGTGCATCATATAATATTGAGTCTATTGTCTTGTTTTCTTCTTCGGTAAAAAAATTATCTAATTGATAGAATTTCATTTTAATCTAAAATTATAAGCTAGTGTTATTCTTTTATTAACAATCAAATGTTTCTCAACTGCATGCTCTGTATTGGATCTAAATATTAATAGTTTACCTGGTAAAGCTTCATAGTGAGCCCTAAAAGCATTCTTATCATTTATTTTAATTTTAGGTTCTTGTGCTGTTTCTAAAATAGGAGACCTAAAATAAGTCTTGGCTGCTTTCTTATTACCGCTTAAAACATAAATTGCTGAAATACAATCTTTTGCATGTCTGTGATATTCTTGATAATCACCTTTGTTATATATATTAAACCAAACTCCACTACAAAGTAATTCAACTTCATATCCCATATAATTACAATACTCAGCTATTTGATCATATACCCACTTATTTAAATTTAAAAATAAAGACTCATACGTTAAATTATAAGTGGTAGAAGTATTATATGTTTCATGGGACAACCAATTTGATCCACCTGATTTAATTTTTTTCTTTTTATCTAAACAAAACTTTACTAGTTTAGTTTCTACTTTCTTATGTTCAGGATTATTTTTAATACCTATAACGGTAGGAAACCAATGATCAAATTGCATGATTTTTATCTGTGGCTTGAATATTAAAATGTATAAATCTAAAAGGCTCTATACCTTTATCAAAAACAAATTCATGTGTAAGATATGAATTAAAAAATAATAATGTGCCAGGTTTTATTTTAAAATGAACTTGTTCAGTAGAATAAGTTAATTTAGAATCATCTTTTTGTTTTAGCATGTTCATTGATTTACTAGATCTTGGATCATAAAATACAGGATAAGAAGTTTCATTAGAACATTTTAAAAAATAAAAACCAGAAATATGTCCATTCCAATGATTATGTGGAGAATGATGACCTCCACCATCTTTAGGAAATTCTTGAACCCACATTTCATTAAGGAATAAATTGTATAGAGACATGTTATATCCTTGATTATCTAAAATATTCATAGCCGTGCCACCCACAAAATTTATAAGCTTTTTTAATTTTAATTCTTTTACTATGGGTTTTGAATGATGCACTAAACCAAAATCTTTATTGTTATAGAACTTTGGCTTATTTAATTTTATAGCCTCTTTAATATAAGGGTTTGTAGCTTTAATACTCTCTTTAACCCATTCAGGTTTTTCAAAAATATAAATTGGAGTTTGAAAATAATTTTCTATTTTCATTTTCTTTGAAATTCTTTAGGCAAACCTACATGTATTCTACCATCAAATAAATTAGTATTACCTTGAGTTAAAAAATTATTGTAATGTAAAAATACTTGTCCACATGTTTTACCTTTAAAAGGTTTTCTCCAATGCTCTAAATTACAACCTCTGTAAACTAACATGTCTCCTACGGATAAGTCTACTCTTACACCTTTATTTGCTCCTCTTTTTAATTTAACTTCCTCTCCTTTACTAGTATATTCTTGAGTTAAAATATTATCTTCTCCAGTAGGATCAATGTAAATAGGCCATGATTCACCTCCTAAATTAAGTGTAGTAGATATTTCACAACTAGGTCTATCTTTATGCCTAAACAAAGTAGCACCTTTTTCATATAGTCTTGCATAAGAATAAGTAGGAACTAATTTTAAACTTGTATATTTTTCCATTTTATCTTTTAATTTTAATAATAAAGTTTCCATGCAAGTGTCTGCATAATGTGAATAAACGTTTGGAACTTGTGGATCATTCCAAGTTCCCCACTCTGAATTTTTATCTCCTCTTAAATAGTTGTGAGTAAAAAATGTATCTGCCACAGACCTTTTAATTAAAAAATAATTATAACAAAAATCAGCTAGTTCTTTTGAAATAGCTTTTTTTATAACTCCATATCCTTTAGTTTTAAAACTCATTTGGTTTCCTTAAAAATGAATAACAAGATAAAATGTATCTATCTTTATTTGTTTTTTGTCCTCTATGTATATGTGTCCAAGAAGCAGGAAATATAATAGCTCTGCCTGCTTTTGACTTTATTGTTTTACCTTCGTGATAAAATTCTGTTCCAACATTGTGATCAGATAAATAAATTAAAATACTAAAAACTCTATATGGATAATTAGTTGTTTGCTCACAATGCCATTTGTCAAAAGAATAATTTTTAGGAAAATGTTTAAATCTAATATTATCAATTGCCCACTGTTCAATTATATCAAGACCTTTATATTTTTTTGCATATTTGTTTACTATTTCTAATAATTTTTTACCCCAATCATCATTCATTTTAATATCGTAATAATTATAATTTAAATATGTTTTTAAACTATCTGACGTGCAAAGTTTTTTATATTTTCTAATTAATGATTTACATTCTTTTTCTGTAAAAAAATTATCTAATTGAATTAAATAAGGTATTTTAGACGAACGGTTTGCCATCATTCCACATCACTAAAGATTGTCTAGTGCCTTTCGTTACTGGTTTTACTCTGTGCCAAACATGCGAAGGAAAAACCACTATAGACCCTTGTGGTTTTATCTCCTTACAAGTTATTATATTATCTGATTTATTAGTTAGATTTCTAGGATTAAATTCAAGATCACCTCCAACATATTTATTTTCATCTGTTAAAGAAACAATTACAGATAGTTTTCTAATTAATCCTTTTAAAGGACCTTCAGTATGAGGATGTGGAAAAGTATCTTGATGCCAATCATAAAATTGATTCTTTTTATATTGAGTAAATTGTATAGACTCTGTTCTCTCCCATTGAAAATTCCAACCAGAATTTTGATTAGCGGTTCTTACATATGATTGTAATAATTCAAACAACCAAGGTTCATTTAGCCATACAATATTAGAGTTTCTTGTTTTACTTAAATTTAATTTTTGTTGTTTAGTAAGTTTTTGATAAGTAACTTTTTCTGTAGAATGGCCGGTTATGGCTTTTAATTTTTTATGTCGTTTAGATAAAGAAATTATTTTTTGACACACTTTAGGTGACAAAGCACTAGTAAAATACCAATAATAATAATTTAGTAACATCTGTATATCTTTTAAAATAGTTATACAGAGTTTGTATTTTAAATCAAGTATTATTAAGGATTAAAAATAGGTTTTGCAGTTTTGTTTTCCCACGAAAAGGTATCTGTATTCCAGATATACTCATACCAAGTTACAACATCACCAACCTCTTCAGCATTATTACCTTTCCATCTTAAATTTTCTTCATCCCATTCTGGATACATAGGATTACCATTATGTTCTAAGATGTCTGGTTTAGCGACTGGTGGTTGCCAGTCAAAATTATTATCTAATATCCAAGATTCAAAAGGTTTAACTGCTATAAATAAATCAGCATTTTCATCATAGGTCATACCAGGACCTGCATATTGTTTTCTAAAATTATGGTTGTAAGAAGTTTGTTTCCAATTAGATTTTTTAAAAAATTTAGTGCACCATGCTTCTCCATCAAGATGCATATCATTTTCACCTAATGGTCCGTTTGAAGTAGGCACATCATTAGGCACAACCACTACGTAAAGGACTTTATTATTTTCATCTAATCTAGCAAAGTGTGCCATAATTAAACTCTTTTTAACTCCCCACTAGCAGTGAAAGCCACAACTGTATATCCTGGAAAATTTGTCACTGATCCTGATCCTGGAGGACTTACTGAAACTGTTGGTCCTTGTGGTGATGGAACTTTAATTAAAACAGTTCCTGATCCACCAGCTCCACCGCTACCAGTGCAACGTGAAGCTCCTCCGCCTCCGCCACCAGAATTGGTGCTACCAGCCTGTCCTGCAGTCCCTGTTCCTGATCCACCAGCTCCACCTCCGCCTGAACCACCTGAACCTGGAGGAGGGCCTTCTCTATTATCTTGACCTCCACCACCGCCACCGGCATATGCTCCTGGTGGTGTTGCGTAAAAAGGTTGTGGTGCAGATCCAAAATGAGGCACGTGACTTGTAGATCCACCACCACCGTTACCGGCTGGGCCACAAGATCCGCCTCCGCCAGCTCCTCCGCCACCACCTGAGTCTTGAAATGTTCCTATTGTACTAGTGTTACCACCATTATTACCTTGAGGTGGACTTACAGGGGGTTGATTACCAGTTCCGCCATTACTCTGTGATCCTGAAGGTGGAGAACCTGCTCCACCACCTGATCCGCCTGGTGCTCCGAAACCCGGACCGAAAGGTGGATTAGAGAAACCTGAGGCTCCTCCACCGCCACCATGTGCAGTTATAGTTCCTGCTTCTAATTCTACTGAAGTGTTTCCTGCTGGTTGGTTAGTTGATCCACTAAAAGAACCTGCTAGTCCTGCTCCAATGGTTACAACAACTGGTGCTCCTGGAAAAGGTTGACATGTAAGAAGTCTATAACCTCCTGCACCTCCACCGCCTCCACGGTCACCGCCTCCGCCTCCTGCTCCGCCTACTAATAGTACGTGAGAGGCTGTAAAGGGATCTCTGATAATTACTCCACCACCAGTTCCAAAACCTAATATGTTAGTTCCAAATGCTGTCACTTTTAACTCCTATCTATTATGCGTCGTTAGCAGCGTCAGTAGTAAAGAATAACTTGATTCCTAATAATCTTGCATCAGCATTTAAATCATCTGCTGATACATCTCTTGATACTTGAAAAAACACATACTCATCTGTGCTAGGTGAGCCTGCTATAGTTACTGCTCCACTTTCTGCTGCAACATCTAAATCATTAGATGTTCCACTATGTGCTTTTGCTGTTGCAACGACTTGTGTTCCAAATGCTGTATTTAAATCTCCACTATCAGCTAATGCTACTCCAGATAATCCCCATGCTGCAGTTCCTGTATCTGTTGAAGTGGCTGTAAAGAATGCTTGAAAAGTTACTGTGCCTTCATTCCAAGATTTAGGAAATGCAATAGCGAATTGTGCAAACTCATCAGAATCTTTATCAAAATCTAAAACTTTTATTTCAGGGCCATTAGATAATTCTACTTGAGCGGCCTCTGCTCCATTTGTAGTATTTGGATACATTGAAATTGCAGGGACCCAGATAGTTTCTTTTCCTGCTACTTTTACAGCTGTTCCACCAGCTTGAACAACACCAGTTCCATTTGGTGCAATGTTAATATTTCCATTTGCTGCATCTGTAATTGTAATAGTACCTGAGTCAGTTCCAGAGTTTGTATCTAAAACTAAGTCATGTGCTCCAGAAGTTGTAATTTTTCCAGAAGCTGTTCCGCTACCTATTACTATCTCTCCAGTTCCATTGTTTGTTAAAGCTATATTTCCGTTAGCTGCATCTGTAATTGTTATTATAGAAGAATCTGTTCCGCTATTTGTGCTTAAAACTAAGTCTGATGCACCACCAGTTGTTACAGTTAATGTTCCAGCGCCATTTGAAGTTAGGACAGCTGCTGCTCCAGAGTCTCCAACTTTTACTGTATCTCCAGCAAGAACAACGTCTCCAGTTCCTTTTGGAGTAATATTAATATCTATGTTTGAATCATCCCCTGTAGATGAAATAGTTGGTCCAGCACCTGTCGCTGCGTTAGCGATTGTAAATTCATTTACTGCAGAACCTGTGGCTGTGAGTAAAGCTAATTCATTTCCATTAGTGTCTAAAATTGAAGTTCCAATTTTAGGTGAAGTTAAAGTTTTGTTTGTTAAGGTTTGAGTTCCTGCAAGGGTTACATCACCCATTCCAACATCTATTATATCTGGATTAGTTCCATCATTTGCAGAAGCAAATAAAATTTTTGTTCCTTTATCTGTAGCTGCAAAAGTAACACTATCTCCTGATCCAGAAACATATTTAAACTGTACAGTATGTGAACCTGATGTTGAATTTTTTATAAAATAAAAAGTTTGAACATCTAAAGGTATTGTTACAATTTGATTTCCTGAAATAGTTCCTGTAAACTCAATCATTCTGTGTGCAAGTTCTGCACCAGTAGCTCCATCTGAAACAGATAGAGTTGTTGTTTGAGCACTACCAGCTATTGATTTAGCAATATATCCACCAGCTATTTGTTCTATAATTTGTAAATTTGTATTGGTCTTCGTCCCCCATGTACCAGCGTTTTCACCAGTTGCTTGAAGTTCTACACCTAGTCCTGTAAATGTTGATGCCATAAATTTTATCTCCTATGCAGCGTCAGTATAACTTGTATTTGATCCTGTTGCAACACTTGTATACGACGTATTTGAACCGGTGTCAATATTAGCGTAAGCCTGTATTCCAAGTATTCCTGCAGTAGATGTAATTTGATCTGTTGTTAATCCTTGAATTACATCAACTGGTGCAATAGTTCCTACACTTATTGTAGCGGATACTCCTGTTATTCCAACTACATCAGCAGGTGATATTGTTCCTACACTTGCTGTTGCAGATACTCCTGTTAAGTCTAATAATTCTATAGCACCTGTAGTTAATCCTCCTACAGAAATTGTTGCTGAAACACCTGTAATTTGACTTGGACCAAATTCTAAACCTAAAGTTCCTAAACTAGATGTTGCTGCTACTCCTGATACTGGTTCAGTGCTAACACCAAATACTACTCCTGGATTTCCTAAACTTATAGTTGCAGCTTGACCTGTTAGACTTACTGTAGGACTAATTACAAAACCAAAACTACCAACATTTGTTGTTGCTTCTTGACCGGATAATTCATATGCAAATTCTAATGTAGGAGATCCTACACTTGCAGTTGCTTCTCTTCCCACTAAAGGAATAACTTGATTAGGAGATTCACCCCAAGAGTTATCATTCCAACTATCTCTACCCCAACCAACTAATGTTCCAACGTAAGACATAGTTGGTGTTGCAAAAGTAGATGATACACCTGTTAATGGCACACCTATTTCACCATCAACTTGTGGACTGCCAACACTCGCTGTCATCGAGTGTTGAGAACCAATCATCTCTAAGAAAACGATATTTTCTGTAGTAATATTACCTAATGAACTTGTAGCTTCAATTCCTGTTAAAGATATTGTTTCATCTCTGCCTTCACCCCAATCAGCAGTGTTCCAAGATAATCTTCCCCAACCT
>CAACVD010001569.1_pt1 | contig 10958 bp, 17 predicted proteins | sample 2381771 | NCBI WGS metagenome assembly CAACVD01 (sample SAMEA5211965, study PRJEB30684) | marine metagenome | biome: Marine; feature: Epipelagic; material: Water | collected 2015-10-15 | depth 15 m | reverse complement strand
CTTTGAAAAGCGAATTAGAAATTATATTAGGTGAAATAGACCTAATAAGTCAGGTAAGTCGGGAACTTAAAGACGACCTTAAAACGGATTTACGCAACGTTGAGCAAGACGTGAGACACATAACCGAAATTGTGAATGACGTGGAAGATAGACAAAAAGCCGATACAAGAGAAGTATTTGATGAGCTTAAGCTTATCGAAGAAAACCTTGACTTACAGATAAATAAGGCTTTAAATAATCCTTTAAGCGGTATGTCCGCAAAAACAAAATGAGATTAAAAAATGTGTAAATGTTGTGAAGATTACAATTGTATATGTAAAAGATGAATATAGATATTAAAACAATTCTTCCTTATCTTGTACTAGGTGGCACATTAGCAATGACATGGGGCATGTGGTCGGAACGTCTTAATGCTGTTGAAGAAAAAGCAGATAGTGTTTCACAAATACAACAAGATATTGCAGTTATCAAAACACAGATTCAAGCCATTGATGAAAAAATGAGTTGGATGGAAGAATTCTTAATTAAAAACTATAGTGAGTATTAATGGAAGAAGAATTAGATATTATATTTGAGCCTGATTTTGAAATAGACACAATTCATTAAGGAAGGAGTAGAGTAATGGGAAAACTTTGTGCAAGAGGTAAAGCTGCGGCTAAGCGGAAATTTAAAGTTTACCCCAGCGCATATGCAAATATGTACGCAAGTGCAGTATGCTCGGGTAAAGTTACACCAGGTGGTAAAAAGAAGACACAAAAAAAAGCAGACGGTGGATTAACCACAACAACTCCTCCAATGAGAGGGCCTAACCCACAAGGTCTTACAAATAAATTATCTCAGGATAGAAAAATGGTATCAAGCTACAAGCAAGGCGGTATAGCAAAAGGTTGTGGTGGTGTCATGAAAAATCGTAGAAAAAAAACTAAAAAAAGTTAATGGCTAAAAAGGGACTAAGATCTTGGGTAAAAGAAAATTGGGTTGACATAGCTAATCCAAGATCAGACGGATCTTTTCCTAAATGTGGCAGAAGCGGCGGGGAGAAAAGAAAAAAGTATCCGAAGTGTGTCCCCATAGCAAAAGCAAGAGCCATGTCTAAAGGACAACGTGCAGGAGCAGTAAGAAGAAAACAAGCAAAATCTAATACTGGTCCTACCCCATCAAGAGCAGCAACATTTGCCAAGAAAAAAACAAGCAGAAAAAATAAAAGATGATGTAATTCAATGGTCTAAGCAAGTCTTAGAACCAATGAATAAACACCTTGGATTTCCAGCATGTCCCTTTGCAGCTAAATGGAGAAGAGATAATAAACTCCTAATTGAAGTTCGCATGGACAAATCAAAATATGAAAAACATTTAAATACTTTACTTAAATCATGGAATAAAAAACAACATGACATATTGATATTTTGCGATCCTTTTTTTAATCAATACTCTTTTGAACAATTCAACGATAAAGTGAATTTTTATAATAAAATATACAATAGAAAAGATGTTTATTTTATGGGGTTTCATCCAGATGTTCCTGCTACTCCAGAGGGTCAAGAGTTTTTAGTGGATCCTACAGATAACTGTACATATGAAGGAAACTTGGAGTATTCCATGATGCTTATACAAAAGTTTAAACAACTTTACGATGCAAGTTGCAAACTACATAAGATAGGCTATTATGAGAAATGGCCAGCTGAGTATTACGACGAGGTCGTAAAGACTAGGCAAGATAAATACGAACAACTTTTTAAAAAGGAGAAGAAAAATGCCAGGTAATAAAAAAACAAAAAACGTAGTAGGAATGAAGATGCGTGGTGGCGGAAAAGTCAATAAGATGCGTGGTGGCGGAAAAGTCATGATGGCTAAAAAAGGCATGATGATGAAAAAAGGTAAGAAAAAATCTGTCGTTAAAAAAAGAGGATAACCTGAATGGCCACATCTGGAACAACAACTTTTAATTTACAACTTGATGACATCATTGATGATGCCTATGAAAGATGTGGCTTATCAGGAACCAGAACCGGTTATCAATTAAAATCAGCAAGAAGAAGTTTAAATCTTTTATTATCTGAGTGGGGTAATAGAGGTGTTCACATTTGGAAAGTAGAAAACCACACTCAAAATCTTACAGCTGGAACAACCACATACACAGCTCCTTCAGATGCTAGTGATGTTTTGGAAATGGTTTTTAGAAATGGTAGCACTGATACTACCATGACAAAAGTTTCAAGATCAGAGTATCAAGCAATACCAAACAAAAGTTCTCAAGGACAACCAACACAATATTTTATTCAAAGAAATTTATCGAATGTAACAATAACTTTATATCTAACACCTAATACCACAGATACTCAAATTAATTATTATTATTTGGGTAGGATAGAAGATGCGGGAGCATATAGTAATAATCCTGATGCACCTTTTAGATTTTTACCTTGCATGGTTTCAGGACTTGCCTATTTCTTATCACAAAAAATTTCACCAGAAAGAACTCAATCTTTAAAATTATATTATGAAGATGAAATGCAAAGAGCTCTTACTGAAGACAGTCAATCGACATCAGTTCATATAGTTCCACAAAATTATTTTATAGGTAGTTAACATGAGTGCTTTTGCTACTGGTAAACATGCCATAGCGATTTGTGATCGTTGTGGTCAACAATACAAATTTCTTAGACTAAAAAAAGAATGGAACGGATTGTATGTTTGTCCTGAGTGTTACGAGCCTAAGCATCCACAGCTGGATCCTCCTCATCATAATGCGGATGCTCAAGCACTACCTTGGTCTAGACCCGCAAGAGAAGAACCTACAACTGTTTTTGTAGGAGCACCAGGCGATAGTGCTTTTACTTCTACAGGAATGCAACCATCTACTGAAACAAGAGACTTGAATCCTGCTATATTAATTAATTCAGTTAACGTAATCACTGACGATACTGATGCCATAGCTACACCAACAGGACTTATTTCAAGTTCTGGAATTGGTCAAGCTACTGGTGTAGGGGATACTATTTATATAGTTACGGTGGGATCAAAAAGTGGTGGAGGCAATGCTTTTTATATTGATGGAGTTGAGAGACCCGCTCTTTCTTTATCAGAGGGAGATACTTACGTATTTAACTTACATAGTGCAACAGTTGCTGGTCACCCATTTTATTTGAGTACAACAGATGATGGAAGTCATAATGGTGGTTCACCTTACTCTACAGGAGTAATATATAGAATAAATGGTTCTGATGTATCTGAATCTGATTATACAAGTAATTACTATGCAGCTTCCTCTAGAGAATTACAAATTACAGTAGCAATCGGAGCACCAACATTGTATTATTATTGCAGTGTTCACTCTGGTATGGGGAACTCAATAAGCACATGAACTATAGCGAATTATTAACAAACGTAAGAAACTATACAGAAGTAACTTCTGATGTTTTAACTAATACAGTTATCAATGTTTTTATTACGAATATTGAAAACAAGATAGCAAGACAGTTAGACAGTGATGATCAAAGAAGATACGCAACCACTACTTCTACAGCTAATAATGCTTTTTTAGATGTTTCAGGACCAGAGGGTGGTTTTCGTTTTGCCAGAGCTTTACAGCTAGTTAAATCAAACGATGAGAGAGTTTGGCTGGAGCAGAGAGATGCTACTTTTATGGATGAATATGCTGTAGAAAGATCCACATCAGGAGACTCCACGGGTGAGCCAAAATACTGGGGAAACTGGGATCAAAAAACTTTAATTTTAGCTCCTACTCCTAATCAAGTTTACAATATTGAAATGTGGTATGACGAAACACCTGAACATTTAGACACTAGTAATTCAACTTCAACAACTTTCGTATCAAACAATGCTCCCGAAGTTTTGTTGTATGGTGTCTTAGGGGAAACTTTTTCTTACTTGAAAAACACTCAAGATATGCAATTATACGAAGCTAAGTACCAAGTAGCTCTGCAAGATTTTGCACAAGAGCAAATGGGACGTAAACGCAGGGATGAGTATCAAAATGGTGTGTTACGCATTCCGATGAAATCGTTATCACCATAAGGGAGTAATTAAAATGGCAATAAACCAAGCAGTTTGTGCAACATTTAAACAGCAGTTGTTAAACGGCGATCATGATATAACTAACGATACAGTTAATCTCGCTCTTTTTACAAGTTCTGCTACGTTGAACGCAAACACAACAGCCTATGCTACATCCAACGAAGTTGGTGCATCAGGCACATACGCAGCAGGCGGTGCAACATTACAAAGTGCAACTGTCGGCCTAACCAAAACTAGTGATACAGCATCTACAGCTTTTGTAGATTTTGCAGATCTATCTTTTACAAGTGCAACAATCTCAGCTCAAGCAGCTTTGATTTATAATAGATCATCAACAGCCACAAATGCAGCGATTGCAGTATTAGATTTTGGCGGTGTAAAAACATCAACAAACGGAACATTTACAATTCAGTTCCCAACCAACGACGCATCAAGTGCTATTCTAAGGATTTCCTAATCCATAGGGAGTCCTTACCATGGCAGACGCTTGGGGTGAAAATAATTGGGGCGAAGGCTTTTGGGGCCAACAAAGCTCCATAACAGTTTCTGTCACTGGTGTAGCAAGTTCATTTACATTAGAAGATGTAGGTAGAACTGGTACTGCACTTATTAACCCCACAGGTGCGCAAGCATCCACAACAACTGGCACTGCAATCGGTGAAGCAGAGGGTATCTACCCTCTAACAGGAGAACAATCCACAACAACATTAGGCACCGTCAGTATTTCTGAAGGACATGGAGTACAACCCACAGGGGTTGAAATGGTTTTTGCTGATGGTACAGAAACTGTTATCACAACAGTCGATGCAGGTTGGGGTAGAAATAATTGGGGATCATTCGCTTGGAATGAAAACATAACGCAAAATGTTTCTGTTACAGGTCAAGAAATATCATTTGATCAATCTAGTGTAAGTATTTTTGTAGGTACAGGTAATGAAGCAATTGGAACTACTAATTTATTATCCACAGATTTAGGTAGTTTTAGTTTTGTTACAGATCAAATACTTTCTGTAACAGGATTAAATATCACATCAACAGCAGCTCTAGCCACAATCGTAGCTGACGGAAGCGTTACTACTTCCGCTCCACCAGATCTTATGGACACGGCTCTTGGTTCTGTAACAATTGATATCTTTACACAAGTTGATCCAACAGCAGTCACTTCGACATTTGAAACAGGGACTTTAGTAGCTCCCGCTGCAGCTCTTCCAACAGGAGAAGAAATTCAGACCAATATTGGAGATGTTGTTATTCCAATTACTGTGGCTGGTCTTTCAATGGCATTTACAGATGGAACTGCTACTCCAACCGCAGGAGCAACAGTGTTGCCAACAGGGGTTGAAATGTTAGCTAGTGTTGGTAATATAAGATCAACGCCATGGGCAAATGTTGTAACAGGTGCGAGTAACACATGGACTTCAGTGGCGGCATAGGTTTATGAAATTGAATTTTTTTAAATATAGGTATATAAATTAATCATGGCATCCACATACTCAGATAGATTAAAATTAGAATTAATGGCAACAGGTGCAAATGCCAATGTTTGGGGAACTAACACAAATAATAACTTAAATGTAGTTGACAGCTTTGGAGCAGGATATTTATCAAAAAGTGTAGCAGGCAGTGCTGATGTTACTTTAACAACAGCTAATGCAGACCCTGATGCAGAATCATCAAAAAAAGTTATTGAATTTACAGGAGAATTAACAGGAAATATTAAAGTTTTCATTCCTGCTGTAGAAAACAATTACATATTTTTCAATAACACAACGGGATCTTTTACACTGACTGTAGCACCTACAGGTCACGCTGCTAATGGAGCTGCTATTGTGCAAGGTTCTCACACTATTCAATATTGCACAGGAGATACTGTGGTAGATCTTTTTGCAAATTCTTTAGGAACTGTCAGTGTTAAAGGAAACGCAAATGTAGCTTCAGATGTAACAGTTAAAGCAAATGGTCAGTTAAGTGCAACCTCTTTTACAGGAAGTGGTTCTGGATTAGATGGCGTTGTAACACTTGATGCAGGAACACAAATGGTTTTTTTAGAAGCTTCCGCTCCTACAGGTTGGACACAAAACACAGCTTCAACTTTAGCAAACTCTACTCTAAGAGTTATTACAAGTGGCACGGCAGGAACAGGCGGTGCAGATACTTTTCAGACAGTGTTTACATCTAAGAGTGCTGCGGGTAATGCCACTGCTGATGATTTATCTTCTTTATCAACAACTGGAGGATCAGTGGGATCTACAACGATTTCAACTCCAACAATGGCAAGTCACACTCACACTCATACAGGAATGCCTGGAAATCAAGGCACTAATGGATTTAATCAGGTAAATATAGCGTTTGTATCTCCTTCTCATAGCTATCCTGGTTCTGCAGGTGGAGGCGGTTCTCACAGTCACCCTGTATCGGGTGCAGCAAGCTTTGGAGGAAGTATAGCAACAAGTTCTCCTACTAGTTTTTCTGTACCGAATATGGATATTAAACACGCAAACGTAATAGTTTGCAGTAAGGATTAAAATGGCAAGTACGTATTCAGATAGATTAAAATTAGAGTTGATGGAAACAGGTGCAAATGCTAATACCTGGGGAACTAATACCAATAACAATCTTGAAACAATAGATGCTTTTAATGCAGGCTATCTATCCAAATCAGTGGCTGGTTCTGCTGACGTAACTTTAACTACTAATAATGCCGATCCTACCGCTGAAGCATCTAACAGAGTCATTGAATTTACAGGAGCTTTAACAGGAGATATTAAAGTCTTTGTCCCTGCAGTAGAAAACAATTATATATTTTTTAACAATACTACAGGATCTCAGACACTCACAGTGGCTCCTACTGGACACGCTTCTAATGGTGTAGTTATCACTCAGGGTGCTCACACTATTCAATATTGCACAGGAAATAAAATTATAGATTTATTTGCAAATTCTTTTGGTAATATTTCCGCAAAAACTCAAATAAAGGTTGGAGATAATATTAAATTGAATGCTAACGGTGTTGTTGAGGCAACAGCCTTGGTAGGTAACGGTGCGGGTTTAACGGGCGTAGAAGAATTTGCTCAAGGAACTGAAGCTTTGTTTGTTCAAACAGCAGCTCCTACGGGCTTTACCACGAATACGAATTCGACTTTAACAGAGTGCTGTTTACAAGTTGTTACTGGAACAGGTGGCGGTGCGGGAGGAGCAGATACTTTTAGCACTGCATTTACAAGTTCAAAAACGGCAGCTGCATCTAGTGTTCCCTTGTCTACTGGATCTCTATCCGTGTCAGGAGTGAGTGCATCGCCAACATCATTAGGCACACCGACACTTCCGAGTCATACTCACACTGTTGTAACACTAAATAGAGTATCTGACGGAGACAATCAGGCACCCAGAATAGATTCAAATACTGGTTCAGGCACAGGTCCTAGAACTTCTGGCGGCGCTGGTGGATCAGGTGCTCACAGTCACCCTTTAACAGGTGTTGCCTTGAGTGGAACTGTATCAACAGATCTATCATTTGCTGTTCCTAACATGGACATTAAACACGTAGATAGTATAATAGCGACAAAGGATTAAATTATGACAAGTACATATTCAAGCAGTTATAAACTAGAACTTCAACAAACAGGAGCAAATGCTAATACCTGGGGCACTAACACAAATAATAACTTAGCAACTGTTGACGCTTTTTCAGCAGGATATATAGCTAAGTCAGTAGCAGGCTCAGCAGATGTTACGTTAACATCAAACAACGCTGATCCAACCGCTGAAGCTTCAAATAAAGTAATAGAACTTACAGGAACTTTAACAGGAAACATTAAAGTTTTTATCCCCGCAGTAGAAAACTATTACTATATATTTAATAACACAGCAGGTTCTTTTACCTTAAATATAGCGCCTACTGGGCATGCTTCAAATACTGTTGAAATTGTTCAAGGTTCTCATACAATATTATATTGTAAGAATGGAGATGAGGTTGTAGATCTTTTTGCAAACTCTTTAGGTAATTTAAGTATAAAAAATTCATTAACTGTAAATGGTGCTGTGTTTACAGCAGCAAACGGAACTGTTGATGCAACGACATATTCTGGAAATGGATCTGCTTTAACTGGGGTATCAAGTATTCCTTCAGGTAGCACAGCTTTATTTTTTCAAGGATCTGCTCCTAGCGGATGGACTCAAAATACGGATGCTTCAATAAACTCTACTACGTTGAGAGTGGTGACAGGAACTGGTGCTGGAACAGGCGGAGCGGATGCTTTTTCTGCCGTTTTTGGTGCTTCTAAAAACACATCTCCTGAAACAGTTACTTTTGATGATGTAAGCAGTGCCACAACTGATACGTCAGGGTTAAGTTTAGGAAGTACTACTCTTTCTACTCCACAAATACCTTCTCATACTCACATAGACTATAATGGTGAAAATGCTGCTGAGTCTAGAAACTATTTTGTTATAACTAGACCAGGCACCACTTCTTCAAGTTCAACGGGTGGATCAGGAGGACATAGTCACTCAGTATCTGGAGGAGCTCTCGCAGGTAGTGCAACTTGTACCACAGCTCTATCTGTGTCGAACATGAATTTAAAGTTTGCAAATGTAATTGCATGCACTAAAAATTAGTGATAATTTAATAAAGAGAAATGCCAATATTTGATCCAGACGGAAAGTGTCCTCTTTTAAATAAAAAATGCATAAAACACCAATGTATTTGGTATAATATGCTTCAAGGAAAAAACCCTCAAACAGGTCAAAATGTTCAAGAATGGGGTTGTTCAATTGCTTGGCTACCACTGCTTTTGGTAGAAAATACAGGTAAACAAGTTCAAACTAATGCTGCTGTAGAATCTTTTAGAAACGAAATGGTTAAAGCAAATATGGTCACTTTAGCTTTAGTTGATCAAAAAAATAAGAAAAAAGAAGATAAACAAGAGGGCAGTATTTGGGGAAATATTTCTGCAAGTCAAGATGCTCTTGCTGAGGGAGAAAATGTAACAGAGGATATCAACTTGCTTTCAAACAAAAAACTTGATATAAAGAGGAAAGGAAAAACAAAGGTCAAAAAAAATGCCAATAACAATAAACAACGTAACCGCAAATAATCAGATAACCATCATTAATGATGCTGGTATTAGTTCAGATAATCCTAACAACGGACCAAAAATTTATTCTGGGGATACCGAAGCAGATGTGTTAATAGACGGTGTATCTTATCATAACCTTACAGGTAATGATATTATTCCAGCCAATGTTCATGCTTTTCAATATAGACCAGCAACTAATTCTGGTTGGATAGAATTTGATGGAACAGCGGAGAATCAAATTGTTAATGGTTCCTCTGAAATACCTTCTTGGGCGAATACAATGATTACAAGATGGAATGGTGAAAAAGCATATGATGAAACATATACAGCACAATATCAACCAACATTAAATAATCTTTTAGCCAATCTCGACACATCTTCTGAAACATATTCACAAGATGTAACTGATGCACAAACATCAGCACAAACCACAGCACAAACTGCAGCAACCACAGCCAAAAACAACATTTTAGGTGCTTAATCTTAAAGACTCAGTCATAGAGTATTGCATCACAATGAAAAAAGTGATGAAAGAGCCTCTTATTAAATTAATTAATCAAGAAATTTATCCTGATGTAGAATCATGGGAGAATGGTTCTATTGCAGCTGGAGAGAATTTAAATGTTCGATCTGTAAAAGTAAAAGGACTTCTTGAAGAAAACATTGGAGTCTCTGTATCTAGAAGAATCATATACAATGATTTAAAAAGATTTACTACTTTTATAAATCAACAATACAAAGATAAGGTATGTAATTTTTATGGCAGCACTGAAAACTATTTTCAATTTCTTTATTACGATTCGAGAATGAAAGGTCATTATGAATATCATACTGATCATATGAAACAAAATCCTAGAGTTTTAACTATTTTAGTAGGTCTAAATTCTGTCAATGATTATGAAGGCGGTGAACTTTTTGTTCAGAATCAAGAAAATGGTATTAAATTAGATAGGGGAGATGTGGTGGCATTTCCATCAAACTTCATGTATCCACATAAGGTTACTCCTGTAACTAAAGGAGAAAGAAAAGTATTAATAATATGGACTCAATAGAATTTTTTAAAAAACATAAATATGTTCACTTACCACAGTTATTGAATAGTGATGTAACTAATTTAATTTACAACTATTTAATTTTAAAATCTTGTACCAATGTTGATTTTTCTGATCCTTTTGAAACTAATGACGATAATTATTTAAGATATTGCTATGCTGATTTAAACACAGAGACTTTGTTAAGTTTATTATTAGAAAAAGTTAGTACAACAGTTCAAAAAAAACTATGCCCAACATATTCTTATGTAAGAGTATACACTAAAGGTGATGAATTAAAGCCTCATCACGATAGACCTTCTTGTCAATATTCAGTAACAATAAATTTTGGAGGATCTCCTTGGCCAATTAGTTTTGGCGAATTTAATAATCAAGATAAAAATTTAGACGATGGCTATAATTTACTTAATACTGTCACTTTGAAACCAGGGGAAGGTGTAGTTTACATGGGAGAAGAGCTAGTTCATTGGAGAAATAAACTTGAAGGAGACCATTGTGCTCAAGCTTTTCTTCACTATATCGATCAGGATGGCCCTTATTACCCTGAGTGGGCATACGATAAAAGACCTAACATAGGGTACAAAAAATCATAAGGAGAAATTTATGTTAAAACCAGAAGAACTGAAGGATAAGAATTATAAGATATTTTTAGGAATGCCGATGTACGGCGGGATGCTAACAGAAACTACAATGCATGGATTGTTACAACTACAGCAATGGTCATTGGAAAAAGGTGTGGGAATGCGTATACAGTCAATGGGCAATGAAAGTTTAATTACTCGAGCAAGAA
>CAACVD010001568.1_pt1 | contig 10966 bp, 11 predicted proteins | sample 2381771 | NCBI WGS metagenome assembly CAACVD01 (sample SAMEA5211965, study PRJEB30684) | marine metagenome | biome: Marine; feature: Epipelagic; material: Water | collected 2015-10-15 | depth 15 m | reverse complement strand
TAAACCAGTTTTGATATACTCTTTTGTAAGCAACGATATATCATTTTGTATTTGAGCAACATTTGTGGGGATGAACTCAGCGTCTTTACCTAAGAACGGAATGTAGTTGTACCATGAATATGTCATAGATTTTTGATCTACAACTTGCTCTACAGATTTTTGAACCTCTTTGTATTTAGCATTTACATTAATATCATCTCTTTGCATACGGATGGTTTCTATAGCACCTTCTGTACCTAAAGACTTTTCCAATATCATAAACGAATCAAACACAGCTCTTGAGTTTGAGTTAGTATGCAAAAGCAAAAGCTGTTCTCTTTGATCCATTGCTCTAAACAACTCAACAGAAGCCATAATATCTGGATCGCCAGGATCTACATCAGGGTTCTGCATTTTAGCCGCAGCCAATGACAAGTAATCTTCCCACTTCTCCCACTTAACATTATTCTTTGCCGCTATATTAATCTGTTGATCATTAAACAATTCAGGAGTTTCTTGATTTTGAGCCAATGAACTTAGCGTGTTATCAACAACATCTTTTTCTTCACCCTCGCTTAAATCAGCCTGATTTTTGTATCCAGTGAAAGTTCCTGTTAACAAAGCATCTCTGCCGCCAGCTTTACGATTGCTGCCCTGCACAGCCTTCAGCAAGTCTTTCTGTGCAACAGCAATCTTTTGACGTAGTTTTGCGGCTGTATCGCCTAGCGCACCCTCTCTTTGCAACAAGCTACCAGCACCACGATAATCGTGGTCAATCATATTCAGCACAGTTTGCATATCGTTTGCCAAACCCTGTGCATTAGATACGTTGCCAGCAGTAATATCCGCGACTATGGCTTCAGTAATATCTTCCGCATTGTTAAGAATAATGCTTTCTAGCTGCTCGTCTGACTGCCAATACTTTGATCTGTTTTCTGTTTTGAATAGGTCTTGTGATGCCTGAAACGCATTGTCTGATTCGGAAAGGTTGTTCTGAATGTTTTGCGTTGATAAATCTTCTAAGTCTTTTTGCTCACCAGTAAGAACCGCAGACAACTGACCACGTTGAGTCGCTTTTAAATCAGATGGATCAAACTTTTGATCTCCAAGCGTAAAGACCTCACCTTTATCTAATGCTTGTTTTGCGGCCTCTGCTTCTTCAAATGTGTATTCTGCTGATTGTATAGTTTCAACGCCCTGCTGATACAAATTGGCTCTAAAATTGTTTTCGTCTTGTTGTATTTGAGAGCGTAACTTTTCTTTAGTTTGCATTGACAGACTAACATCATCGTCTAACTCGTTACGCAATGTTCCAAACTCTTTTAAAGAATTAGCATTGTTAGATCTCATGCCTATGTCTTGAGCAAACACACCTCTGTTAAATGATTCTTTGCTGTAGTCAATTCCCAAACCATCAGTAATTGATTCATCTATAATGGAAAAAGCCTCTGTCTGAAGCCTTACTCTTTCGGGAGAACCAATCGCAGTTTGGCCTATTTTGTTTGTAATAAGTGCAAGAGATTCATTGTTAACAACACGCCTTCTGTCTTGTCCTCTACCAAATGCTTGTCTTGTTCCCTGCAACTTACTAGCAGTAATAGAAGGCATTAGCTTTTGGCTTATAACTTCTTTTTGTTTGTCGTTTAAATCTGTTCTTGTTTGGATGCCACCTAAAAACTTCTTTGAAAATTTTTCATAATTTTGAGCATAAACTGTAGTGTCTGTGTCTTTGTTGTTTAGATTAAAGTCCAGTTGTTGCTCATCGAACTGTTTAAGGCTCTCACTATACACTCTGTTTGTTTCTGCTCTTGCTTGTTCTTGTGCAAAATTTACAGCAATATCAGTAGCCTGTTTTGCAAAGGCTGCCTGTGCCTGTCCTTGCGCTGTAAACGCCCCAACATTTGCTCTAGGTGACAATGCGCCAGCCGCAGTTTGCACTGTGCCGCCTTGTCCTTGATTGTATAATGGTATTTTTGGCATTTATTCACCTATGCTAAAGATTGAGCCTTTGCCGCGCCTTCCGCGCCAGTAAGCAATGAGCCGTATGCTGCGTATTTTAGTGCTGATGCTTTTGCGCGTCCTTCTGTTCTTGTTAATGTTGCTTCAGAAGCCTTCTGCACTTGCTCTATGCTACTAGCGTACTGGATCATAGCTGCATCTTCTTCTGTGCTGAAATAAGTATCAGCAAGCGTTTGCAGTGGGCTACCTGTCATTTGAACGCCAGATGAGGCAACCATAACCCTTTGTGTGCCTTCTAATCTGTCAGACTGTTTGCGTAGACTTTCTTCTTGATCACGCTTTGCTCTGGCAAGTAATACAGCTTCATTCTCAGCAACTTCGGCATTATAATTAGCCACAGCTTGCGCGTTCTTAGCCGCAGCCATGTTGCCCTTATATCCCATGATGCCGCCAACTACGGAAGCTCCTGCTGCTACTGCTTCTGCTGACATTACATTACCCTCGCGTACCGAATATAATCTGTACCATCTGGTCCATACTTACGCATAATACCCTCTTTTTCAAATCCAAGCCACTGTGCATATCTATTAGCTGTAAGATCTAATGCAGCTACGCTTGCCTGAATACGAAACAGTTTATGCTCCTCTTGTAAAATCTGAAACAAATAGTCAGTCCACTTTGCTACAGTCTTTGGTTTGTCGTAGCCTTCTTTTCCTACTAGCAGCCACGCTTCCCCTACGCCTTCCCACATTGGATGCACACCGCCTGTAGCCAGCACTGCATCATCTTCCATTCCCGTATAGCCTATAACCCCATCGTAAGAGCCAAGCGACTCTTTGCCGCTTTTAGTCATCTCAAACATAAGGTTTATCTTATCTAAATGTTCTTTTTTAAAAGGCACAATATTAGGCATCGAATGTATTAGACCTTCTAATTACCGCAAGTATAGTCATAGGTAACGGCTGAGTTTGCCGCACAACTACACGCGAATCGTTGTCGTACCCTGACGGGAAGAATATTTCTTTATCGCCAGTAAATAGCGGTGTTGCTTGGTTCATGGCGTTTGCACTGCTTCTAAACGGTATGCGGTCTAAGTTAGCCGTGTCTGGCCCCACCTCTGCACCCACAGTCTCTAAGAAACGAACTGTCACACCATGTATGCGCTTTATCTTGCCCTGCGACACACCATCTTCTGCGCCAGCTTCTATACGCAATGTCTCTAACAGAGATGTATAGCCATAGCCCAGATGTACCTTAGATGAACTTCTATCCAGCGTTATCTTGCCATTAGTAACTGTTTTGTTGGGATGTGACGATCCATCTGCAAGAACAGTTAATACCTCACCCTCTAAGTGATTAATGCCGCTTATTGTGGTTGTGGCAGAGCCACTATAAGTAAGCCCACCATCAACATAATACGCATCTTCCACATTATCACCAAAATATATAGGCTTCATATATTCTATGTGCCTGACAGTAGTGCCATTGATAGTGCGCTTCACAGACATATACACAGTGTCCTCAGAGCCTTCAGGGATGCTTGTGATGCTCTCTACAGTACCTGACCCCCCTAATGGATGAGTATGCCACCCTACAGCGTTGTTAGCGCGGTCATAGGTCAACCCAATCAAACGCCCATCTGTATGCACAAACCACAGGATAAGTTCTGGCTCTTGTTGCCAAACCATATCGCTAACACCGTTTCTGGTAATGTGGTCTGCAAGAATAGATAGATCGATGCCTAACAAGCCATCTGTGTCTAAGTTAAAGGTAATCTCTTTTACTTTCTCTTGCCCCTTTTGAATAAGGATAGTGCTGTTCCCTGCTCTCAGTGGCTTAACATCAGATGTGCCAAAAGTAGTTTCACGCAGAATATTTACGTTTGTAGGCGTAACAGGTTGCGATCCAGTACCGCCAGACAGTGTAAACTCTGCGCTAGTTGTTAATATTTGCAAGAAACGTGCTGGCAACAAGTGCTTAATAACATTTACTTGGTCAGACGCTATAGTGAAGTTCAATGCGTCATCATCATTAGTGCCTGGGGTATGGTTCTCAAAGTCAGCAGACACAGAGCCAAATATCGTCTGTGGTTGTGCTGTAGTGCCAGCAAAGTACAATCGTTGCTCGTAGAACGCCACAGCCTTTGGAAATCCCTGATCACCACCAAACGCTCCTAATGACCAACGCTTTGTAGCATTAGAAGAACCTACTGTGCTATCAGGCAGTACAGATATGCCACCATCATCTGTTTTTACAGTTGCAGTGACTACTGTGGAACTTGTAAAAGCTGTGATCTCAACATAACCAGTTTCATCATGCACATACTCCCAATCAATAGCACCATAAGTTTCTGTGCCGCTTGTATGCACAGGTGGAGTATTCCCTGAAGTTTGCGTAGAACCCGTTGCGTTTTTATACACATGGCCGCCAAAACGTACTGTAGCATTATTTGCATAACTTGTAGAAGCCGCCCATTCATCGTGGTTGATTTCTAACACTTCTCTTAGGCGTATATATCTACCTACATCTGAAGATGTAAACAGTGCCGCAGATGCAGTAATCGTGACACTGCCTGTGGCCGCAGAAGCATACAAAGTTGTGCTGGTAATATTCTCGTCAAGATACGGACCATCTGTAAAGTCTACATCTGTAAGTGTGAATGATGTGGCTGTAGTTCTTGTTAGCTTGGCTGGTGCATGGTCTTTGTGCGCCATGTAAACAACATCAGCAGACTGTGCGTAGTTAATCTCAAAGATTTCTGTAACGCTGTAGGTTGTAGTAACCTCTACAATCTTAGCAACTGTACCGCCAGATGTGTACGCATCAAACCCTGTGCCATCTATGCCCGACAACTGAAAAGTATTTGTAGTCTGATTAGCTACAGTAAACTCTCTGTTATTAAGCTGGCTCATACCAACAACGCTGTTAATAATAACTCTATCACCGTTAGAAAAGCCATGAGATGCGGCTGTAACAACAACAGGGTTAGCTTGTGTTGCACCAGTGATAGATACAGTAGCCTCAGTGAGTATGCCTCCGTCCTTGAAGAAACGCATATAGTTTGCGCCTAGTTCAACTACATAAGACTGCTCATCACTGTATTCGAAATGTATTAAACGTACTTTTCCACCGTCTTTAGCTGCACCAGCAAAGTATGTACCTGGCCTTCTGGTAATGCCACCCTGTGGGAATACAAGCATATTCTGTAAGGTCTGTGCGCCTTCATTGTACTTATCTAAGTCAATGCGGCCTTCTAGTCTTGGCGATAGTTCACCAGCGCGAAAGTTGGTTACAATAGTGGATACTCTCGCCATTTTAGTACCTTATTTCGATATACTCGTTTGCCTGTGGCTGCTCTGGATAACCTTCCATAGCGTCCACACCCTTTGCTTCTCTTAGCCTAGCTTCATACAGGGCTTGCATATTTTGAGCCACAGACATACTGCCCGTGATGCCGTATGCCGTATCTGCTGCTAACCTGTAAGCAATCGTAGAGGATAGCAAACTATCGTAATCTTCAGTGTTCGTTACTCTGGCTATGTAAGTAATTTTACAAGTGCCTTCGTTAGAAAGTATCTTTCGACCTTCAATCTTATACATCACATTGCTGTCGTAGGCTGCTACCTCGTTGTTAACAACTGAGTTCCAAAAAGAAACTACACGCAAGCAATATGGTTCTGTAGGTAAAGTATATTGGTATGTAAAACCAAAGTCAGGAGCAGTTGCGTCTGCCGCTATCTGTTTTCTAGTAAGGGCTATATTCCAAAGATGAGTTCTTAAAACACTGTCTCTAACAGTATCAAAACGCCTGTTACACAGACGCGCTTCTTTAGAATCTTGAGTTAAAGAAATGATAGTAGCTGCACCAAGCAGATCCATCGCTTCATTACAAATATCCACAACTGATGGCATTACACACTCCTAATGGTGAGAAGGGCAGATTGCTCTGCCCCTCTCTAATTTTCATTAGTCAATGACATACTTGAATGTCAGTTCAATAGTACCAGTGCCAGCAGCACCGCCCATTGTTACTGCGACAGGCAAGCCATCTTTGTTGGTGTCAACAACTGTGCCAGAGCCTAGTGCCAGAGTAGCTAACACATCTACTTTTTGTGCAGATGTAGAAGCTGCTGCGGCTTTATAAGCTGCGGCTGCTGCAGACACAGCAGTACCAGCAGAGTTGGTATATGCTTCATGCCCTACAGACAATGTTGTTGACCCACCAAGCGCGTCATGTGCAAGTGAACCTTCCAGCAAACGTGCGCCATTAGGGATGTTAAACATCTCAATAACGTCACCTGATGCCAATGCAGATGCTTCGTAAACAGCGTGTGCAACGCGAATACGACCACCTAGTTCATTAGTATCAATAGCTTCTGCTGGAACATTTTGGTTCCACTTAGTTTTTTGTACGGAATATACTGTAGCCATTCTTCAATCTCCTTATTCGGCACAATCGATTTGAACGACTTTTTCTTCTTCCATCCGTGTGCTGCCAATGCTCATGGCGTAGTAGACTTGGGTTGAGTAACCCTTGTCTGCACGCTCATCAATACGAGCATTAACGTCACGCCCAATAGCCAATGCCATGCCATCTTCTGCCCATGCAAAGCAAGTGCGAGTAGAGCCAGACAATGCTAAACGGTTTGACATGACGAAAGTAAAGCCCATGAACTGGTTAACTTCACCTTGCACCAAAGCCTTCACAGTGTTGAAGTCTGATGATGTTACGTTTGTATCACCAAGCAGGGCTTCGATCTGATTCGGGCCAACCGCAATGTAGCGTGGGATTGAAGGGTCAACGTCAGCCAAGTCCAAAATCTTCTTAGCTTCGCGCAACTTAGCAACAGTCATGTCTGTACCACCAGCAGCAATTTGCTGACCAGCAGGAAGTGATGTTGAAGTTGAGCCTGTTTCACCAGTAAATGCAGTGCCAGTAGCAGCCGCAATAATCTCGTCATCAATCGCACGACCCATAGCTGCGGCAGCAGCCATCGCGTAAGATGATGTTGGATCGATTAGCATACGAATCTTGTCCTGATCATCAATCAGGTCTGCATATTCGTAATCCACAAGGCTCACACGGCGGCGAGCATGAGGCGTATCGATCTGTGGGGTATCCCCATGACGAGTTGTACGCTTGACCGCAGTGGCTACGCCAACTTGGTCAAAAAAGGCATTTTTACCAGTCATAGATTCTACACGCACCGCATCACGCAGACGAGAACCCATCTGCTGTGATAGCATCTGCACGTTAGCAGAATACTGCTGGACAAATGCCGTAGTTACTTGAGATGACATATCGTCACTCCTTTTCTACAGTTTTACATTTGAACTAAATTGCAGTGTGCTACCCGATATCGGACACGCCTAGCTTTTTAAGACTGCTTGCGTCTATCGTCTTTCCGATTGTCTGCGGGACGGTTTGCACCGCTACCCCTAGTGACCAATTGATAATATGTGTCTACCAACTGCTCTGGATTTAACATATCGCGTTGAGTACCAAACTCTACCGCAATACGCAAACACTCTAACCGCACTTCAACTGGCGATAAATTATCAGCCATGTTGCATCTCCATAAGCTGTGCCATTCGGTCTACCGCCTGTTGATGCTGTGGGTTTTTCTTATCCCAATAAGCGTGAGATCTATCGCCCATGATGGCTTGTATCTCATTCCCTGCTTGCTGGACAGACATACCCATTGATGAAGTGCTTTCTGAAACCGTATCTTCACTTGTTACAGTTTGCCTGAAATCTGCAATTTTTGCAAATGCTCTGATGACTTCTGGGTGATTACCTAGCTTTGTGCCATCAGCCAACTGCATCTCCATAATGCTACCAGCCTCAAACTGGTCTACTACCTTTTGTGCAGACTGTATCTTAGCATCGTAGTTATCTCCCCACTCAGCTTGCAGTTCAGCAGCAGACTGTTCTAACGCCTGTGCATTAGCATTAGTCATACTGGTCAAGTCATTCTCTGCTACAGAACGGTAATAATCCAAAACACCCTGCGCTTGGTCAGGTGTTAATCGCAACCTATGTGCAATATCTGCATATTCTGTAGCACGTTCTTCTGTAATGATATTCCCGTCTGGGGAAATGCCATACTTGTCTGGGCTTTCTGGTCTACCCAATCTGTCGTAAATCCTGTCAAGATCCTCATCTGTAGGGTTTACTGGCATTGGCACTTTGTCTGCGCCAATCAAACGCTGTGCATTTACATACGACCTAGCTAAGTTTTCTACGTCCTTAATAGGCGATAGGCTAGGGTGCTGTCTAATATCTTCTGGTATCAAGTTTAAGAAGTCGTTACCAGATCCACCTTGCGCTACTTCGGCAGGGGTAGCCAGCGTAGCTGGTGCTGCTTCTGTAACTTCTGGTTGGATTGCCTGTTCTGCTTCTGACATTGTTATTCCTCTCGTAACATATTGTGAATGTGCAATAGCACTGCTCGTTTGCCTTCCTCAAAGGCTGTAGCATTGGCATCGCCAGCTACATAACTAGAAGAACGCCAATTACAACGCGCCTCTAGATCTCCCAACACTTGCTTGCCAGCCTCGCTAGTAAACAAGTCGTTATACATTAACTTTAGCTTGTTAGGGTCTTGCATTACTTCTGTACCATTCTAACTGCCTGTGCAGCTTGTGCCGCAGTATAAACATCTTCTTGTTCTTCTTGCCTCTCAGCCATCTGTTGTTGCTGTTCTGCTCTCTGCTGACGTTGTTGCTGTATCTCTACATCAGACATTAAAACTGTCTTAGGAACGCCCAGAGCATCAGTAACGTGGCGCACAAGGCCATCAGGGTCAATGTGATCACCAACAGGCAATGACTGTGACAATGGCATCAATATCTCCAGTGCCTTCATTGTGTTGTTCAGGCTGCTAGACTTTTGTGCGCGAGCAAGAGGTGATACATACTCAATATCCACGTCACGCCCCTGTAGTACATCTGGTGGCAATGCCAGCATTTCCTCACGCAACATCAGCGCAAATGCTCTGTCAATCAATGGACGTAGCATCTCATTCATAAGCCTACCCAGCACAGGGCCGATCACCCTCATGCGTTCTTCCTGACGCTGGATAACCTCTGTCGCTGTCATGTTAGGCGCACCGCCTGACAATAACTGGTCAACATAAAACGCAGAACGGATAGCCATACGTCTTTGTTCTTCCATTTGTAAGCCAATAGGAATATTAGCACCCACGTTTAGCGGTGTAATAGTGTCTCTGCTACCAGCCCTGAAGAAGTTTAGACCACCTGGGTTAGTACGGATCGGGAGGATAAATCCGTCATCAGGCACAAGCAGTGGAGGATCAATCTGCTTTTGTGCCGCCTGTATGATGGTTTTCGACATAAGATTAAGCATCTTAACGTCAGGCAACGCCACCATCGCAGGTGATCTCCCCATTGTTTCACCAGTTGCCTTCAAAAATCGTGGAACAACGTACGGGAACTCTTGGAAGCCTTTTACAGAAACAGGCATCTTACTTTCCATACAAATGTAAACAGAAGCAAATGGCATATTTGCACTGTCCATTTTCTGTGGGTCACGATCATATCGCGGCATAACTGCGTGAAGAATAGTTACTTCATCGTCTGGTCTTTTGTCATATACCTTGCGTATATAGTCTGTTACTTCTTCGTATCCAAAGCGCAGCACAGCTTGTCTAGCTGGCAACTTATACTTTCTAAAAACTGTATCTACTAAACCATACTGATTTTCAGCAATATGAAACTCAGAGATATGGCGTGTGCTAAAGCGTAGCTTGCCTTTGTCCATCTCCACAAACATACAGCCTGTACCAAACACAACTAGATCCACATACATCTCATGGATTTCTGTTTCAAAGTTTGATGAGTTAAACGCCCGCAGCATACGGGTGCTAGTATCCTCTAGCCAATCCTGAACCTCTTGGTCACGACCTACAGTCTGGTCTTTCATCGCCAGATGAAACCAAGCACTAGCACCGCTAGTCAGCATACCATGCAAAGAAGCTGATAGCAGATCAACAGCTTGTAAAGCTGTGCCATCAAAGATCTGCTCCATACGCTTTTCGCCTCTTGTGCGCTTACGCACAATGTCTGCTTTGCGTGGCAACATATAATCAGCAAGTTCTTGGAAATGATTTTGCCAGTTGTCTCGCTGACCCTCTAAGGCTTCAAACCTTTTAATGATGGCTTTAATGTCATCCATTGGTTTATCCTAACAATGTTGGCTTTGCCGTTGTAGCTTGCGTAGCTGTAAGTCCAGCAACCTGTGTAGACCCTGCACCCTTGCGCCTTCTACGCTCACCAGCCACAGCTTCTTCTGATAATGCGGTAGCCTTTGCCATATCTGGCTCTGGTGGAGGCGGTGGTGGGGGTGGTGGGGGTGGGGGTGTCTTTGGTTTCATAAAACCCATAACTGTCTCCTGTATTAATTTCCTGAAAGTATGCCTGTGCCATAATCAGCACCAGCACCGCCAAAACGCTTACCTCTTGTGCGCTTTGACCCTCTGGTAGAGCGTCCACCAGTTAAGCCTACGTTACCAGCATCGTCTGGGACAATCTCACTTGTTACCTCTGGCGTAACCGCATTAGATGGGTCATCGCTACCTATAATCGTTTTCGCCCCAGAAGCAGTCATGCCTGATATATCACCAGCAGAACCCATAACACCCTTAGATGTAGTCACGCCAACAGCAACATACTCGCCTGTACTAGAGCGTGAGAAGTTAGGGTCTGCACCGCCACGCAACGCTTCGATCTGGCGTCTAAGGTTGGCATCAGAAATAGCACCTGTAGCAATACCACCGATACCAATTCTAGGTAACTGTGGATTTTCTAAACGCTTTTCTAGCTGTGAGATTGCTTTATCTCTGCGTTGTTCGATAGTCATAACGCCAAACTTTTTGCCAGCAGTTGTGGCTTTAGCTTCACGTTGCATATTTGTTGTTCTGTCAAGACTGCTAGTACGCTGGCTAGCTTTCATCTTGCCGCCCTTGATAGTAACACCTTTTGGAGAACTATCTCCACCGCCACCGCC
>CAACVD010001567.1_pt1 | contig 10966 bp, 17 predicted proteins | sample 2381771 | NCBI WGS metagenome assembly CAACVD01 (sample SAMEA5211965, study PRJEB30684) | marine metagenome | biome: Marine; feature: Epipelagic; material: Water | collected 2015-10-15 | depth 15 m | reverse complement strand
ATCAAAGAGATAGAGTTTATCCTAGCATTGGAGATCAACTAGATATGCTATGGCACTCAATAGATCAGAATCCTAAATTAAAATCTGAATACTTTGAGTTCTATGAAGCTATTAAAGCAGTTAAAGTAAAGCATCCTAAAAATGGCTAATCTATACAAAAATGCTATGTTTGATCTGACAACTACAGATAAAACAACTGTATATACTTGTCCAACTGATAGAACAGCTTTAGTTAAAACTATACAAGTTACTAACATTCATAGTGGAGCTAATGAAGTAGAAGTATTTACTACAGATGCATCAAACTCTAATGCAGAACATGAGATAGCTCATATATCTTTAGGATCAAAATCAGTTGAAAACTTAGCTAAAGGAACTATAGTATTAGAATCAGCAGATACATTAAAATTAAAAGCACAAACTGCTAATGATATAGCAGGAATAATAAGTATACTAGAATTGTTTGACGAAAAAAGTACATAATGCAATTGGTTCAAATACCTAAAAAAAACATTGAAGAAGTATGGCCTATAGTCGTTAAAGATATTGCAGACGCATTAGCTAGATCTAATGGATATGCATTGGCAGACCATATTAAAAAATGGATTCTTGAAGAAAAAATGCAATTATGGATTCTTTGGAATCTTAAAGATAAACAATATTATGGAACAGTGGTTACTGAAATAATACAAAGACCATTACAACGATGTCTTAATATAAAAATTATGACTGGTAAGCATCGTGAAAAATGGCAACATTTAATAAAACATATTGAAGAATTTGCATGGCAAAACAAATGTGATTTATTAGAGTTAGTAGCAAGACCTGGGTGGAAGAAAGTTCTAAAACCTTTTGGTTATAAAGAAAGTCATATATTATTAGAAAAGAAAAAGGAGAAATAAATTATGTCATCAGGAGGAGGGGGTACAACTACTACAAGTACAGAAGTTAACCCATATTCACCAGCAGAACCAGCATTGAATCAGATTATATCTGAAGCTGGAACTATATATAATCAAGGGCCAGGAGCAGCAGGATATGTTGCACCTACTACACAAACTATGCAAGGCTTAGCTGCACAGGAAACTATGGCAGGAGCTGCTAACCAACAAATATTAGATACTATCCAAGGCAACTATACCAATCCATTCTTATCTCCTATGATTGCACAAGCTGGTAAAGATATTTATTCTAGTGTTGCAGGACAGTTTAGTGGAGCAGGAAGAACTCCTGGATCTCCATTAATGCAGTCTCAAGTTATTGGACAAGTAGCAGATAAAGCTATGCCTTTAGCTTTCCAACAATTAGAAAGAGAAAGAAATAGACAATTATCTACAGCTCAAAGAGTACCTAGCTTAACAGCAGTAGGTGGAGCTTTAGAAGATATACAAAGACAACAAAACATGGCACCTCAACAATCATTAGCTCAGTACTACAATACTGTAGCACCAATTGCTTTTGGATTGCCAACACAACAAAACACAAGCCAAGCACCAGAACCAAACGCATTTGGTATGGCTGCAGGTGGTGCTATGACTGGAGCAAGTATGGGCTCTATGTTTGGTGGCCCAGCAGGAGCTATGACAGGAGCAGCAATTGGTGGTCTTGGTGGATTATTAGGAGGACTATTATAATGAACTTAAAAGAACATATACCACATTTTGTGGCAGAACATAAAAAAGCAATAGCAGTAGCTGTTGTTATTTTAGTTATAGCAATAATTATATAAGGATAAACTATGTCAGGTGGAGGTGGATCTTCTTCAGATGGAGGTGGTGGAAATGATATGCAAGTATCAGGAATGGAAGCTGCATATTCAAATGAAGCAGGTATAAGCACACATGCAGAGTCTAAAACTGGATCAACTGCAGGATATACTGGATCAGATGCAGGATGGGCTGCTAATGATAATACACCAGATACTTCTACAGTAGGTATTGCAGGAGGTAATGTAAATTCAGATGATGAATATGATGAACCTGATAAAGCTCATTACAATCAAACACAAAAAGACATAAGTAATGTTAATAAAACTTTAGCAGAGAATAATCAAATTGACACTAAAATGTCAAAAGAAGAATATGATAAATTTAATAAAGATCTTAATAAATATTATGGTACAGAAAATAAAAAATATGAACCATATGGTAGAGCAGGAGAAGGAACTGTTAATTTAAGTTTTAAAGAACATTGGGATAATGTAGGAATGCAAAGTCCTGCTTTAAAATTTTCACCTACATTAAGATTTTTAGCAGCAGCAGGTAAAAATGTTGGAGAATATTTAACATCAGATTATGGTACTTATAAATATGCAGGGCCAGGTACAGATTCTGGTGGACTATTAGGTGGATTTGGTAGTGGAGGTAGTGGTGAAGTATCATCACAAGATAGAGAAATTATGAAAAATATTGCACCTGAAGCTCCATATATTGTATCAGGTATTGCTAAACCAAGTAATTCTCCTGCAGCTAATTGGTATAATGGTTTAGGAAATACAAGTACTAATCCAGGTGGTTTTGATTTAGCAACAGAATATGCTAATGCAAAAAGTGCAGTAGCAAAAACATTAAACAATAAAGGGCCAATAGCTATGTTAGCTGTTAATGACAGTCCATTTTACGACTGGCTTAAAACAAAAAGTTTAGATAGAGGAATATTATAATGGGTTTATTAGATATATGGAATGATTGGAAAAAAGAAAATCAAAGTCAAACTGATGGTTTTGAAGATTATCTTCCAAACAATGAAGGTAGTGGTACATTAGATACTGCTGGTGGAGTTAAAGGTAGTGGAATTAATGCTACAATGAATAGAAAAGATGAATCTCCATTAATTAAAAAACCTATGTTTAATACACAAATGTTTCCTCCAGGACAAGGACAAGCTAATATAATGGGTAAAACATTTAATTTACCTAAATCTGTTTTAACAGATAAAGCCAAACAAGCACAAGTAAATGCATCTAATAAAACACCTATGGGTATGCCAAGTGATCCTATTGTTACAGGTGGATCAGGTGTTAAACAAGCTGAAGATATGGGCTTTATGCAAAAACTATCTAACATGGCAGGTGTAGACTTTGATAAAGCTGCAGCTAATTGGAAAGATAAAGGTGGTTTTGAAGGACTTATGGCTAACCCTGCATTTAGTTTAGGACTAGCATTAATGCAATCATCAGCTAATGGTAAAACTATTAACCAAGGTATACTAGATAACTTTGTTAAATCTGCTAAAATATCATCAGAATTTAAAGATAGAATAGAAGCTAGAAAACAAAAACCTATACAAGCTACACAAGCTGATATTGGTGAAATGAAATCAATGTTAGAAAGATTTAAAATTGCTGAACCTAATATTTTTGAAAAAGGATTTAGTTTTCTTAAAGGTGAAAATGCAACAGCAGATTATGATAGAGCTGTAGAAGCTATAGCAATCGAATATCAAAAACGTATTGCATCTGCACAAAAGAATAATAAATCAGGTAAACCTTTAGTTATTGATAGTACTTTTAAAGAAAGAATACTTAAAGAAATGTTAAATTCTAAAGACTTTAAAGAAAAGAAAGGTTGGTTTGGGCCATTTACTAAAGGAACTTTAGAAAAAAAATCAGTATTTAGAGCACATGGAGGCCCAGTAGAAGCTGGTAAACCTTATGTTGTAGGAGAAAAAGGGCCTGAAATTATAATACCTACATCAGATGGTAATGTACTATCTAATGATGACTCACAAATATTTAATATGCTATTAGCATCTAACCCACAACTACAAAAGGTATCTAGACAAAGAGCTGAAAAAGTTTTGAGATCTAGATTCCCAGAATATTTTGAAGGATAATAATGATTAAAAAATTTATAATAAAAGGTGTAAGTAAAAAGTTTAAAGGTTTGCAAAAACTTAAACCACAAAAAACTCCTAGTAGATTTACTAAAGTTTTAAGTGACACACAAGTAAAAGCTAATCAAAGAAAAGTTTTAGGTGATGTACCTGAATTTATGGGTTTATCTTCTAGATCTGTTGGAGACTTGGCATCAGAAAGTTTAGCATTAAGAACAGCTAATAAAACATTTTTTAAATCTCTTAATAAAGGATTAAAACAATCTAGAGCTAGAACTGCTACAGGTATTAAAACATTTAGACAAACAAAAAAAGTACCTAAATTAGCAGTAACAAAAGCTAAATCTAAAGGTGCTATGAAAGCATACAAAGCAGCTAGTTTAAAATCTGATAAAGTATTTAGAAGCACTATGGATAAATTTACTGGTAAAAGTAAAACAAGTCCTTTTACTATGAAAACTCAAGCAGCTAAAAGACCTCTAAGAGAAGGTACTAAACTAAGACGTGAAGGCGATAGAATAATAGACTACCAGAAAAAACTAATGAAAGATATGGGATTCTAGTGTGGCCAATGACTTCAATATTAATGAATTTAAATTAAAAGACCCTGTAAGTAACATCAACGATGGTTTAAGAGAACCAGTCAGAGATGGTACTCCAGGGTTTTTTTCGTCTTTAAGAAATCCATTAGATTTAATGTTGGAAGAATCTCTACCAGCATCACTATATCAATGGGCTACAGGTAATACTAAAAAGAAACAAGCTCAAGAAGCATTAGATTATATTCGTAATAATCCACAACAACAAGGCTCTAAAATCTACAAAGAAGCTGAACGTAAACTTAATCGTTTTGGTTATCTATTAGATGATGGGCCAATGGATATAGACCTAAAAGAAATAGGTAATATGATTAAACAATCTCCAGGACTATTTGGTGCTGAGATGGTTAACATGGTTATGGCAGATCCATACTTACTATTTATGCCATTAGGATGGGGTAAGCTAGGTAGAGGGGTAGTTAATTCACTTAGACTTAAATACTCTAAAAAATTTCAAGTAACTAAATCAACTACAGAACTTGGCAAACTAAAAGCTAGTGCACAAGTAAAAGAATTAGCAAGATTAAGAGAAGCAGCTAAAATGGATATGGCAATAGGAAGTATTGCTACATTAGGTGTACCATTTGTATTCTCTACATCTTACCAATTAGGAGAAAGAGGTGAGTTCACTGGTAAGCGAACAGCAGCAGAAACAACTATTGGAGCTACAGCAGGAGCTATATTCTCATTAGGTTTTGCAGGAATGGGTGCAGTCATAGGTAGAAACACAGGACTAGACCCACAAAGAGTACAAAGATCTATGATCAATACTCTTAATAAAAATAAAAATTTAGCAGATAGCGTTGAATATACAGATAAAGGTTCTTACAGAATTGTAGATGATATTCTAAATGATTTAAAAAAAGAAGTAGGCGTAGTAATAGACGAAGCAGAGTTCTCTAGAATAGCTAATGAAGTAACATCATTTGCTAGACCTACAGTAGAAAGTGCTAAAGACATAGCAAAAAATACATTATTTAAAGCAGCATCTATAGGTGGTGTTATAGGTACAGCACAATTTTTAACAGCTGATGATGATAAACTTATAGCAACAGCTAAAGGATTTGGTACAGGTGTAGGTATATATGCAGCAGCTAAAGCAGCAACAATGTATTTTGGTAGAAAAAGAGTACCTTATCAAAGTGCAGAAACAAAAGTAGAATCAGCATTAGATGCAGCACAATACTCTACTATTAAATATAATTCATACGCACAAGAACTAGCAAACAAAATTAAAGATACATTACCAGATCAATTAGATTCTAGACGTAAAGTATTTTATTATCTAACTGGTGCTACAGTAGATGAAAACTTTAGATATAATAAAAATGTTAAGCCTTTTAATAAAGGTTTATTATCAGATGCAGAACTAAATGCAGCTAATGACATTTCTAAAATATTTAATGAGTTTTATGAAATGTTTAATACTCAAGGTGCAGGTATAGTTAAATATAAAAAATCTAATTACTTACCTTTACTATGGGATGGTTATAGAAGTAAAACAGGTGAACTGTTTAGTTTTACTAATAAATTTGAAACAGCTATTACTGGAGATAACCCTAAGTTTAAATTTAGTAGATCTAGAGTCTTTGAAGATATTAACCAAGGTTTAAGAATGGGTTATAAAATTAGACCTGGCATGGATGACCCAGCTGAACTAATGAGATTATACCTTCAAGCAGCAGGTAAATCATTAACTACACAAAATGTATTACGTTTTTTAGAAACTAATTATATAGGTAAAAGCACAGATATACTTACTAAACCATTTCTTGCTAGAACTAGAAAACAAGCTGCGTTTATAGATCCACAAGAAAGAATAAACTATACAGAATTTAATCACCCATTTTTTACAGGTGATAAAGGATTTATACCATTAATACATAAAGGTATAGAACCATCATTACGTATGGTGTTTGATGCAACAACTGAACAACAGTTAATGTCTGCATTATTTACTACTAACCTTATGATGAAACGATTAGCTGTAGGCTTTTCATTCTTTCATGCTGGTGCATTAGTAGAATCATTATGGTTTGCAGGAGCTAAATTTAAAACTATAGGTAAGTTTTTAAGTCCTAAAACAAAACCAGAAGTATTAAAACAATTACAAGATCCAGGTTATTATCTTACAGATTATCCACACGCTATTAAACAACTAAGAGCTCAAGGCTATGATGATGTAGTTAGATTTGGACAAGGTAGTGGTTTAGAAATATCAATGCCTGAAGATGTTGGTTATGATAGATTTTATCAAAACATAAGAGGTGTAGATACTTTTCTTAAAAGACATTTTGGTATTAGTCAAAAAGGGAACATAGAAAGAACATTTAAGTTTTTTGATAGAATTACTTGGGATAGAATATTTACTTCTGCTAAATTACATACGTTTCTTACATCATTAAACAAAGGTAAAAATGCAATACAGCCTGGCGATACACAAGAACAGATCTATAAAAAAGCTAGGAGAGCAGCACAATTTACTAATGATGCATATGGTGGACAAAACTGGGCACAAGTAACACAAAGAATAGAAAATAGATTTGTTAAAAATTTAGCACAAACTACTCTAACTCCAGGATCTAGAGGTTATTTACAATTACTATTGTTTGCTCCAGACTGGACAATATCTAACATAAGAATTATAGCTAAGTCATTACCAGGATTTGAAAGTGATCCTATGGCTAGAAGACTATATCAATACTATTTTGCTAGAGCTGCACTTACATATGCAGTAGCAGGATCTGCACTAAACTATATGTTCTCAGGACATAGTATATTAGAAAACACAGATCCAACAAGAATTGACTTAGGGAATGGTGAAGTATTAACCTTCTCTAAACAATTAATGGAACCTTTTCATTGGATTACAGCACCTCAATCTACAGGTCTTAAAAAAATTGGTTCTCTACCTAGAACAGTTATAGAAGTATTAACTAACAAACAATACTTAACTACTAAGTGGAGTCCTAATATGACTAAGAAAGATGATGAAGCTATTGAAAAGGGTTTAAAAATCGGTGGTCATGTAGGTATGAGATTTTTACCTATTTGGCTGCAACAAGCAACAAACTCAATTAAGGAAGGATTGCTAGAACAAGGTCTATCTTTAGACTTAGCATCCGATACAGCAGTTGATTTTGTACTAGGGCAATTAGGTCACCCTAGATACCAAGGGCCTAGATATACACAATACAAAACGAAAGGGTTAGTAAGGTCTCCTTACGAAACATTATTCTAATGAGTAGACATACAGAAAACAAAGAGGAAATTCTAAAAGTACATAATAGAATAGATCTTATTGATCAAAAACTAGATACTTTAGAAAACAATCATTTAGCTCATATGCAAAAAGATATAGATAGAATTATATATATTATATCAGCTATTGGGTTAGGTTTATTAGGACAATTTTTATATTTATTAACTAAAAATATCTAATGAAATTTGCTTTATTAATGATCATGTGCTCCTACGTTGCAGGAGAATGTATAGATCCTGTACCTATGAATACATATTATAATGATATGTATAGTTGTATGAATGCAGGTTATCAGCATTCATTAAACAAAAGCATTGATCTTGGTAAAGAACAAGTAAATGAATATAAAATATATATAAAGTTTATATGTGTTCAAGAAACAGTTATAGTACCACCAGGTAAACCAACATAAAGTTGTACCTTACTTGGTAGACATATTCGCCAAATACTTGTAAAAGATATAATATGCTTCGCAAATCAATACTTGTTATAAGTGATCAACACGCACCATATCATCATATAGATACACTTGACTTTTTAAGTGCAATCAAGCAAAAATATAAGCCTGACTGTGTAGTAAACATAGGTGATGAAATGGATTGGCACAGTATATCATTTCATGATTCACATCCTGGTTTATATTCACCAAGTCATGAACTCGTAGTTGCTAAAAGATTTTTTAAAGATTTAGAAAGCCTTTTTCCAAAGCAATACGTAATGGATTCTAACCATGGTAGTTTAGTTTTTAGAAAAGCTACCAGACATGGAATGCCTCATGAAATTTTCAAGTCTTATAATCATATGCTTGGAGTTGGTAAAGGTTGGTCATGGCATGAAGATTTGGTTATTAAAGCATCTAATGGTCAAAAAATTTACTTCTGTCATGGTAAATATAAAGATGTACTAAAAGTTGCTCAACAATATGGTATGTGCACAGTTCAAGGGCATTATCATACATCGTTCAAAATAGATTATTGGAGTAATCCAAATGAACTACTTTGGGGAATGCAAGTTGGGTGTTTAATTAACATGAAAAGTTTAGCTTTTGAATATAATAAATTACAAAAGTCTAGACCAGTAATAGGAACAGGAGTTATCATTGATGGGTTACCAATATTAATCCCAATGGTTTTAGATAAAAATGGCAGATGGAACAGAAAAATTACCTAGAGGTATAAGAAATAAGAACCCAGGCAATATCAAACTTGGTACTGATTGGGATGGACTGGCAGATGAACAATCTGATCCAGTTTTTTGTGTTTTTAAAGAAGCTGTATGGGGTATTAGAGCATTAGTTAAGATACTTTTAACATATAGATTTCATCATAAAAGATTCACAGTAGAGAGCATCATTGAAAGATGGGCTCCACCAAGTGAAAATGATACAGATGCTTACATTGCATTTGTTTGCAGAAAACTTGGCGTTAATCCTACTGATGAACTAAACAATACTATTGAAGATTATTTACCATTAGTAAAAGCAATTATACAAATGGAAAATGGTATGCAGCCATACGATGATGAGCTGTTAGTAGAGGGGATGTACAAAGCATGGGAAGGTTTACCGACAAATTCTACAGCTTCATAGAAAGTATAGCTATTAAAATTAAAGTTTGGGCTTGGCATAGACGTGTCAACAGACTTTGGATTAAACGTAAAAAGAAAGGTATTAAATAATGTGGTTTAATTTATTATCTATGGGTGTAAAGACTGCTAGTCATATATACCAAAACAAACAAAAAACTAAACAATTAATGTCAGATGCTCAAATGAGACATGCTGAGAAAATGAGTACAGGTCAAATTGAATATAAAGCGAAAGTTATTGAGAGTAATGATAAGGGCTGGAAAGATGAGTTCGTATTGGTTCTTGTTTCCCTTCCTATTCTTGTATTGGTCTACTCTATTTTCACTGACGATCCTGAGATTCGTAATAGATTAGATATGTTCTTTGAATATTTCAAACAACTTCCTTATTGGTATCAAGCAATATTTATAGGGATAGTGTCAGCAATTTATGGTCTTAAAGGTGCAGACATTATGCGTAAACCAAAGTGATTGAAACAAGAGGTGAATGTAAGTGGTGCAATAAAAATATTGCTGTAACTGAAGCATTCATATTATTAAAAAATAAAGAATACTCTTGTATTAAATGTTATAAAAAATCAGGACATATGTTACCTTTTTGGGAAAAAACTAATAATTTTAAAAATAAAACTAAATGAAAATTAGTGAAAATACATCAGTAAGTATGCCTATTAGAAATATGATAGGTATTGTAGTAGCAGTTGCTGTAGGAGTATGGGCTTATTTTGGTATTGTAGAAAGACTTAATAAATTAGAAACTGCAGATACTCTATTTCAAGCAGATCTTTTAAAAAAAGCTGAACAAGAACCTAAAAACTTAGAAATGTATATGTTAATAGAACATCTTGCTGGACAAATAGAATCTGTAGAAAAAGAAATTGAAGCATCTAGATATAACAAAGTTAATATAGATCATCTTAAAGAACAAATTATATCTATACAAAAAGTAATAGATAAACTTAGAAATGGTACACATTAATGGAACAAATGGTTATAGCTTTACTTATGTTAGTAAACAATGAAATTAAAGAAGCAAGATTGCAACCTGATTTAAGTACTTGTTTAAAAGGTAAAAGAATTGCTAGTAGAAATATATCAAATAATGTAGAATATAGATGTATTAAATCTATTGCAGAAATAGAAAATAATATAGATGGAAGTCAATCAATCAAAAAACTTATATTAAATTAATGACTAAAATTAATAAAAAAAAAAACCCTATTGCCAAACAGTTAAAACATTACAAACAACGAATAGTTAAAAAAAAAACTTTATACGATAGAAGAAAAGAGCAACAAATGTTGCACCATAGTCAAGCACTATAATCTCTTTCTATGATCATTTCTAAATAATGGATAGCTTTTTCTATATCCTTACGCTTACCTTTCTTCTGGTGTCTACATATATATTTAATAGCATTGCCTTCAGCGTATTGTAATTTATTTTCATTTATAAAATGTGCAGGTTGAATACGCATGGATTTATAGTGATCACCATCTACCTGTTTATTTAATGTATCGTATGTCATATCTTTGAATATATCCTTATGTGTCATTAAAAACTTAATCTAAATTTATCTTTATGTTTATATTGTTTTCTTGGTTTGTTCAACACTCTATGTTGACTTTCTTTTAAAGTATATAGATCTAACTTCATAGCAGCAGTAAATTTTCTACAAGCCATAT
>CAACVD010001563.1_pt1 | contig 10978 bp, 17 predicted proteins | sample 2381771 | NCBI WGS metagenome assembly CAACVD01 (sample SAMEA5211965, study PRJEB30684) | marine metagenome | biome: Marine; feature: Epipelagic; material: Water | collected 2015-10-15 | depth 15 m | reverse complement strand
GATTGCTGCGATAGCTGCACAAGAACAAGCATGGAATGATGGTGCATTTGATAGAGCTATGGCAGATTTAAGGCAACGTAGAAATCAACTATTAGCTGAAACAGATTGGACTGTTTTACAAGATAATCCTTTAACACCTGCAAAAAGATCAGAGTGGATGGTTTACAGAACAGAACTTAGAAATATTACACAAGGTTTAAATACTGTTGAAGACATCAATAATATAGATTACCCAGACAAACCAAATGGCTAATACTTATAAAAATGCAATGTTTGATCTGACAACGACAAACAAAACTACTGTTTATACTTGTCCAGCTACAACAACAGCACTTATAAAAACAGTACAAGTAACTAATATTGATACAGGTAATATTGAAGTAGAAATGTTTGCTACAGATGCTTCTAATTCTGATGCTGAACATGAATTAGCTCATGTATCATTATCAAGCAAAACTGTAGATAATTTAGCTAAAGGCACAATTGTATTAGAAGCTGGTGATGTCTTAAAATTACAAGCAGCAACAGCAAATAAAATTGCAGGAATAATAAGTATATTAGAAATAGATTTTTAATATGGATATTGTTTATATCCCACCACAAGATATTGACAGAGTATGGGTTATTGCAAAACCTTATGTAGATGATGCGTTGGCTTATTCAAATAAACACCATCACTCCAGCCATTTTAAAAATTTGTTAAAAAAAGGTAAACTTCAGTTATGGATTCTCTGGGATGGCAAAAAAGCTACAACAGAAGAAAAGATTAATGGTGTAGTAGTATCAGAGGTTATTCAACGAAGTATTAAAAAAGTATTTCATTTGCCTATTGTTACAGGAAAAAATAGACAGCAATGGCAACATTTAATTGAAAAACTTGAAGATTTTGCTAAGAAACAAGGATGTGATTTAATGGAATTAGTTGCAAGACCTGGTTGGCAAAAGATTCTTGACAAATATAACTATAAGAAGACTCATGTCGTCTTAGAAAAAACCCTAGAAAAGGAGAAAGACTAAATGTCATTTTTATCAGGAGCAGGTGATACAACTCAACAAACAATTTCAGGTGCTTATGCACCAGCCGTACCAGCATTAGGTCAAGTATTATCAGAAGCAACAAATATTTATAATATGGGTGCAGCCGGATCTGGTTATGTTCCACCAACTCAACAAACTTTAACTGGTTTAGCTGGACAAGAACAATTAGCAAATCTTGCACAACAACAACAAGCAACCACTTTAGCTGGTGGTAATCTTAATCCTTTTCTTTCACCAATGTTACAACAATTTGGTGAGGATGCTTACACTACAGTTGCAAGTCAATTTAGCGGTGCAGGTAGAACACCTTCATCACCGGTAGCTCAACAAACTGTTGCAGATATTGTTGCAGGAAGAGCATTACCTTATGCGTTTCAAACTTACGGACAAGAAAGAGCATTTCAAGAACAGGCATCTAGAAGAACCCCAACATTGACTCAAGTGGGTGGAGCTTTAGAAAATTTACAAAGACAAGAACAGTTAGCACCATTACAAGCATTACAACAATACTCAGGATTAGTGTCTCCAATTGGTTTTGGATTTCCAACTAAAACAACAACAACGGATGTAAACCCTGATTATTTAACAGCAGGTTTAGGAATTGGTTCAATTTTATTAGGTGAGAGAGGACTGTTAGATTACATATTATAATGGCAAAATTACAAAAAATATATTTTGATTTTGAAACTAAATTTAAAGAGAAACCTCTTAAATATTATTTAATATTATTAATTATAGCGGTAGTATTATGAGCAGTGTAATTGATTCAGCAACAGATGTTGTTTCAGATGTAGTAGGCGGTGTTGGGGATGCTGTAAGTGGAGCAGTAGATGTTGTTGGAGATATTGGAGAAACAGTTGTTAATGAGGTAGAAGATTACGATTTTGAAGACGCACTAGCAACTTACATTCAAACCGGTGATCCTTATGCAGCAGCTTATGCTGGTACATCAGGTGATGAAAAAATGGGTTTTGATTATGGTATCAAGGGAGGATCAGATAATGAATCTGCACCAACTCCTGAGGTTTCGTATGATCCATCAACAGATTCATTTGGTTTTGCTGATCCTAAAGTTTATGGTGGTGATATGCCAAACGTAGAAGCATATCCTGGTCAATCTATTATAGAACCTTTTGCAACACAAGCTGTTGCAGGTTTTGCAAAATCTGCATTGGAACAAGATCAAGCAACTCAAGATCAAATGATAGGTCTTGCAAATTTAACTTTAGAAGGTCTAGGAGGATTACAAGAAATGATCTCTGCAGGTGAATTTGAAAAAACACCATCTTTAAGTTTTTTTAATGCTGAAAGACCACAAAGTAATATTTTAGGTAGATATGATCAAGCAAAAGCAAACTTAAATCAAATTATATATCCAGAAGGTTTAATTGGTATGGATGGAAGACTGGGTATTTATGAAAATTATTTTCAAGAGAGAGGGTTAATATAATGGGAATATATGATGATGTAATAAAAAAATATATTTATGGTATGCCTGGCACAGATACAAAAAAATCTACTAGAGGCTTAATTGGTAGCGGTGGTGAGTATGGTAGTGGTACATTGCAAGGATTAATAAGTTCACCTGCGGTTACTCAAGGTGTTGGTTTGTTATCTTTGGGTTTAAGAGGTATTGATCCTGCAACCGCCTTACAAAAAACAAATCAAGTTGCAATACAACAAGAAGCATTAAAAGATAGAAGAAGACAAAGAACATTTATTGATAAATATGCAAGTGAAGTTCCTGAAGCTGATAGAGAATTGTTTAAAGCATATCCAGAGCTTTATATTAAAAGCAGAGGACTGGGTGGTAAACCAAACTTAGTTAATATGGCTGATCCCAAGACAGGCAAAATATCTACATATAATTTAAATAATGCAACTGATTTAGATAAATTTAAAAATGCAAAATCACAAGGTGCTTATGAAGTCGGAAAACCAACAGTACAAGCACAAGATGTTTCAGGTATTACTGGTTTAAGTAAATCAGGTAAAACCACTGCCGAAAAGAAAATACTTGGAGCTGAAGGTTTACAGCTAACCTTAAACATTATGGATAAACAATTTGAACCTGCATTTTTAACTGTTCCAGGTAAAACAAAAGCCGCTGTTGCTGAAGGTTTATCTAAATTTGGTATTACTACTGATGAAGATATTACTAATTTTATAATTAGAAAAGCTGAATGGGAACAAGCCAATCAACAATACTTTAATCAATACAGAAAAGAAATTACTGGTGTTGCAGCAGGTGAAAAAGAGATTGCTTTTTTACAACAATCTATTCCAAATGTAACTGATGCTCCTGCTGTTTATAAAGCTAAAATAAAATTACAAAGAGAGCTTAACAATGAGATTATAGAAAGAAATAAACAGTTCTTGAAATTAGGTTTTAAAAGAGAACTAGATGCACAAGGTAGACCAACCGGTGAATATAAAAAGTTTTTGGCAAAAAATAAAATTAAACCAACACAAGATAGAGTTATAGAATTTGTTAGAGCTTTAAAAAATACAGGTTTTAGCAATGAAGCTATAAAAAATAAATTAGAAAATACTTTTGGGAAAGGTGAGTTTGAAGAATTTTTAAAACCCTTTGAACAAAAGACACAGACAGGATCATAAGGAATTAAATTATGGAATATGATTTTGATAAACTTTTACAACAAAACCCAGTAAAAAAAGAAGAAGATTCTTCAAAATATGATTTTAAAAGTTTAACTACTAAAAAAAAACAAGATGAAAAACAAACAGATGTTTTAGCAACTACTGCCGATGTAGGAATAAGTGGAACTGTAGGTGCAGGTAAAGGTATTACTTATTTACTAGACCTTCCACAAGCTTTAGTTGATTTAACAGATTTTGCATACGATCAAACTCTTGGAAGATTTAATTTAATTGAGAGAAGATTAAAAACTGATGAGGAAAGACAAAAATTTAAACAATTAAGACAGCGATCAGCACTTAGAGTTGAACCAGGTAAAGCTATTAGAAAAAATATATTAACTTATCAACCAAGAACAACAGCAGGTAGATATGCTCAAACTATGGGAGAGTATGCTGCACCAGGTGGTTTATTAGGCAAAGGTGCAAAGGCAAAATCAGTTTTAACTGGAACTGGTTTGATCGGTGGTGGAGTTGAAGAAGGTACAAGAGATTTAACTGGTAGCGATCTTTTATCTGTCGGTGTAGGTGTTGGTACAAATTTAGCTTTAGATGTTATTGCTCTATCAAGAGGAAATCCATCAGCTATCGCAAAAAATTTAGTGCCAGGTGAAAAAACAATTCAAAAAGCTAAAATAATACAAAAATATGCAAAAGAGAGAGGTTTAAATCTAACAACTGGTGAAGCAACAAACGTACCTAAGATATTTCAAACTGAATCACATTTATCAACTACCGAAAAAGGTGCAAAAATATTTGATGATTTTTATGAAACAAGACCTGAACAAGTTAAAGTTTTTGTAAAAAATATGGCAGAAGAGTTAGGTGTAACAACTAAAGGTTTACCCAGAACAATTATGTTACAAAAAGAAAAAAAAGTAGCTGCTTTACTAAGAGACAACAGACAAAAATTATGGGAAAGATCAGGCGGACTAAAATTTAAAGATGAATTTTTTGATCAAGCCAAAGTAGATAATATCGTTGCAGAAATTGAAAGGTTAAAAACAAAAAACCCTTCATTGAATAACGACTTAACAAAATATGCTAATGATGTTAGAGCAAGTAAAGCAAATGGTGGTGAATTACATACAATATATAGAGAAATAAGAGATGTTAGACTAAACATACAAAAAAACCCAAATAAAACTGTAGAATTAACAAAACAACAAAGAATTTTTTCTAACATAGAAAAACAATTAGACAGCTTATTGTCTGCCAATGCTAATTATACAAAAGCACAAACTAAATATAAAAAATTTACAAACGCTTACATAGAACCATATAATAAAAGCAAAATATTTGAAGATATCAAAGTTTCTGGTTTTGAAAATGATGCAGATAAAGTTGGAAAAATTTACAGAATGTTAAATCATTATACAACGACACCAAGAGATATAGAAAAACTTGCAAACGCATATAAAGCCAGTGGTAATCCTAAGGCTTGGCAAGAAACTGTATCTGCATATTTTGAAGATGGTTTTGTAAAATCAATTGCAGATGGTTCTGCAAATCCTAATTTTGCAAAAGCTATATCTACTTATTTTTTTAAATCGCCAAGACATAGAGAAAATTTTACTGAGATGATGTATCAGTTAGCAAGACAAAGGGGTGATAAAGTTATAAAAAAAGATATAGCAAATTCAGTAAATCTGTTTTTTGAATCTTTAAGAGCAGCAAGTAAAAAGCCATCTGTGGGATCACCTACTGCACAAAGAGGTGAATTTTTTACTGAGCTAGAAAAAAATAAAATTTCACAAGCACTTGGTACTAGAGGTGGACTTCCTTTGACAGCTATTGTAACTGATTTTTTTGATAAAAGAAAATTATCTAAAAATGCACAGTCATTATCCGAAGCACTTACATCTGAAAAAGGCATAGATGCTCTTATAGAATTATCTAAACAATACAAAGACAAAGCTAAAGTTGGTGCTTATATAAGAGCATTGTATTTAACTATTGCTTCAGCACAAGGATTAAGAAATGAGGATGAAGAGTAATGAACGAAATTAGTCAATCAAAAAAAAATGAAATTGCAATAGTCAAATTAGAAGGTGAAATTAATTTATTGCATCTCAAGATAGACACCATTAAAAATAATCACCTTGCACACATTGATCAAAAAATAAATCTAATCTATAAGTTTATATGGTTGATTCTAGGAACAGGAATGGCAAGTGTCGCAAACCTGGTCGTAACCCTCTTACTAAAGTAGATATAGGCACAATCTCTGAACTATCAGCTGTTAATCTCTTGATACAAAGTGGATTTTATGTGGCAAGATCATGTCATGTTCAATCACCTTTTGATATTATTGCCGTAGATGAACATGGTAATACTCTATTAATTGATGTCAAAACAAAAACTTACAGAAAAAAAAATAATTGTAAGATTATAAGAGTACGTAATGACAAACAAAAAAAAATGGGTGTTCAAATAATGACTATTGACCAAGAAAGAATTAAAGATAGAAAAGAACAAAAAGAATTTTTTGATAAATTAAATAATATGTTAGATAATTTTCCTAACAAAAATATGTTTAAAAAGAAAGACACACACAATGAAACAGATTCTAAAACTTAGTACATTATTATTTTTTGTTTGTAGCTTTGTCTACGCAGAAACAACACAAAATAATTCATCCGGTAGTAACACTAATATTTCTGGTGGGTATACTTCAAGTGCAACTAACACTTATCAAAGCGGTTCATCAAGTAATACAACAACTACAAATAATTCTTCCTCCAATATAAGATCAGCACCCCCTAGTGCATTTGCACCAAACCTTTCACCATCTGGTATGGATGTTTGTTCAGTATCTGCTTCTGGTGGTATTCAAACTTTTGGTATGGGATTATCAGCAGGTAAAAGTTTTAGAGACAAAAACTGTGAAAGAATTAAATTAGCTAGAGAATTAAAATCAAATGGTATGGCAGTAGCTTCTGTAGCTTTGCTTTGCCAAGACGCAAGAGTTTTTGAAGCCATGATTCATGCTGGAACTCCTTGTCCGTTTAATGGCAAGATTGGTAAACAAGCAGATAAGTTATGGAAAAAATATAGAAAACTAAGACCAGATCATAATACTTATACTAAAAATTTAAAAGTTATTGAGGAGACCGATGCGAAACTTAATACTACTGTTAAGTCTTCTTCTAATAAATCAAAGTAATGCAGAAGAAGCTACATCCGGTAACTTGTTACCTAATGCAGGTGTAGGCACAACAAACTTACAAAACCAATCTGGGTCAATAGATGGTATAAATGGATCAAATGGTTGGACAACATCAGGTATATCTAATTTTAACAATGAATTAGAAGCCAATGGTACAGGTACAGTATCATCTAATGGATCGCTTGTAGGAATTACAACAGAAAAACAAAATGGCGGTCAATTTACAACAACTGCTGATAGCTTAGATGGTGGCGTTAGATTAAATTCAACTACCGAAGTACAAAACTGTGAGTGGTCTGGTTCAGCTCACCAATGCGGTCAAGCAACCAATGGCAGAGATAGTTATTCTACAACAGTAAACATTTTAGATAGTAATAATAATTCATTAGCAACTGTTACACAAAACAGAAACAATGATGCTGGATATTATGGAAACACTTACACCTATACAGACACAATAATACATAATGGCACTGGTGCTAGAAATTGGGATTGGACTTGGACAGGTATTGATGGAAATGATATTAATAGCACAAGTGCAGTTGCACCAAACTTACTAGGTGCTGAACTTACTGCTACACTTCTTGATATAGATTACACTGTTTTACCACCTGCAATACAAACAGAGCTAACATCTTTTAACAATGAAATTAGTCAAGAGTTTAGAGAGTTTGAACAAATTTTAAAAATTGAAAAAGAAATTAAAATTGAAGAAACATTTACATTTGAACAACCATTAACATTGCAAGAATTTAAATTTGAAGAAATTAAAAAAGAACCAAAGTTTGAAGTAATAAAAGAAGAAGCTCCAATGGAACAATTGGAAGAAGCTCCAATGGAAACAATGTTAATTGAAAATAAAGCACCACAACCAAAAGAAATAAAACAAAAAGAAGAATTAGGCGGTCAAGGTCTTACATCAAAACAAGAAATGACTGAGGAACAGGAGTCAAATCCTCAAGAGTCATTTGCTGAAAATAAAGAAACAAACCAAGAGCAAAAAACGACAAAGCAGAAAATAAGTGAACCTGACAAATCGGACACTGCTTCAGGTGATTCAAAAAATAATATAAATGTTTCATTAAATAAAACTATGGCAAAGATTGATGCCAAAATCAAGAATATAGACAAAAACTTACGATTTAAAAACTTTGTTAAAATTAAGGCGATGACATCTAATAATTTGCTTGAACAATACAAAATTCCTTTTTATAAAAGTAAACGTATTTATGAAAATCAAAATAATATTAGAGATAATAGAACATTATATTCTACAAAGACCCTTGTATCTTATACACAAAACGACCCAATATTTGCTAAAGAAAAGGCAATTAATAAGATTAGACTTGAAAAGCAAAGATTGATAAACGAAATACAGGTATTGAAAAATGGTTAAAAAATTACAAGATAACTTAGCAGCTATCGCAGCACTAATTGGTGTGGTGGGTGCAATTGGTGCAGGGTTTATCACTTATGGTAAAATGCAAGAACAAATAAATGCTGTCGCTGGACTTGACCTTAATCCGTTGGTTAAAGAAATTGGACAACAAAATATAAAAATAGAAAAACAAAATAGAAAGATTGCAATACTAGAAAAGAGTATGCAAGTTTTAGAATTACAAATCAAAGAATTTAAAGCACAAAATTCTAACCCATTACTTAAATGAAAAAAATTTATAACAAATTTTTACGATGGCTTCTTAAGATTATATCAAGATGGGAAAATCGTTTATGGAGAAAACTCTACGTTAAAAGAATTAACGACAGATGAAACTATCAGCAAACTTTACTCTTTCAGAATTGACCAAAAGTCAAATGGCTACAAGACATGGTATACCTAATGATCCAAAGCCTGATCACATAGATAATCTTAAAGCATTATGTATTAATGTATTGCAACCCATCAGATCAGAATTTGAAAAACCTGTGATGATTAGTTCAGGTTATAGATCACCTGAATTATGTGTAAGAATTGGCAGTTCAATTAATTCTCAACATGCAAAAGGTCAAGCAGCAGATTTTGAAATACATTCTGTATCAAATAAAGATTTGGCTTTATGGATAAAAAACAATCTTGAATTTGATCAATTAATTCTTGAATTTTTTAATGACAATGGACATGAACCTAATAGCGGATGGTGTCATTGTTCATACAATGCAACAGAAAACAGAAATCAATCTCTCATTGCCTACAGAGATGAGAATGGTAAAGTACAATACAAACCTGGAGTTTAAAAATGTGGTTAAATGCATTAAAACTAGCAGCACAAGCTGGTAGTCATATTTATAAAAATAAACAGAAAACTAAAATGCTTATGGCAGATGCACAGATGCGTCATGCACAGAAGATGGCTAGTGGTGAAGCTGAATATCAAGGTAAATTATTAGAAGCAAGGCAATCAGATTTTAAAGACGAATTTTGCCTTCTAATTCTCTCAGCCCCAATAGCTGTGTTGGCATGGGCAGTATTATCAGATGATCCTGAAGCTATGGAAAAAGTAAAATTATTCTTTGAGTATTTTTCTACCTTGCCATCATGGTTCACAAATTTGTGGATTCTTGTAGTGGCGTCAATTTTTGGAATAAAAGGAACTCAAATATTTAGAAACGGCAAAAAATAATGATAGAAGCATTGCTGTTTATATGCACTCTCATTATTTTCTTAGACTATTTTAATAAATCATTTTTAATTAAAGACAAAGACGATCCTGATACAAAAAGATGGATTGCTGAAATTGAAGCTGACAAAAGAAGAGAAAAATTTAAGGATAAAGAAATTAAATGAAATATATGTTGTTTATTATGCTATGCTCTTTTGAACATAAAACCTGTATGCCTCCGCTTGAGGGTGGTATGTTTGTTTCTGAAAAAGAATGTATAAAGGATGGTTTTGTAAAAAGTCAAAAAGTATTAGAGCTGATTGACAAAAAAGCATTAAATGAAAATGAATATAAAATTCTTTATACCTGCGGAGAGTTAAATGAAAGGGTATAAAATAGGCGTTCATAAATCAAGATCAGGTGGTCTAACAAAAAAAGGTGTTGCAAAATATCGTAGAGAAAATCCTGGTTCTAAATTACAAACTGCGGTTACAACCAAACCTAGTAAACTTAAACCTGGATCAAAGGCAGCTAAAAGACGTATTAGTTTTTGTAAACGTATGAAGGGTATGAAAGCTAAACTAACTTCTGCCAAGACCGCAAGAGATCCTAATTCAAGAATTAATAAAGCATTAAGAAAGTGGAATTGTAATTAACATTGTGAAGAAGCACTTGTTAGAGTTAATTGCTTAACCTTTTAAGTTTAGTTTTATATTTTTTAAGATAAGTATTTCCTCTTTTTATTTTGGTTTCCCATCTTAAAATATTTTCTTTTAATCTAATGATTTTAATATTTCGTTTTTCATCATTAGATAATTTTGGTTTAGCTTTCGGTTTTAATAAACCATTAAGCCAACCTGATTGATTTACATAACTAACCATTTCAGCTTCAAAATCAGCTTGTAGTTTACAATGGTCAGGCATATTAGGACTTCTATATCTAAAAAGCCTATGTGCCATATCATGTATCAACCTTCTCCAACCTCTATGCAGAGTTGAAGAATCACCTGATAGACATATCCAACATTTTCTGATACGAATATTAGTTGGATAATTTCTGTATCTGGTAGGTGCAGCATCTTTTAGTTTTCCAAATTTTTTAGCTAAAAGTCTTGCTGCCTTATCTGCTTCCTTATAAGTAATAAAAGGAAGTTCTTTAGGTAAAATAGAATTAGCTAAATCATAAGACTTAACCAGATTCTTTTTGTCTGATGTTTCTTTCATCATAACCTGATCTTTCTAGTGCTTCTATTCACAATGTTTAACAGCTCATAAAAAGTTGTTAAAAACTTTTTATAAATACATTATACCACAGTTCATTTTGACGATTTTTTATTTTTTCCATTTCGTTAAATAGTAGAGCAGTTATGTTTTAGGGTGTTAGACTTTTCTGCGACACTGTGTTACAAATTAATGTTTTCGCAAAAAAAATAGGATGGTAAAAAAAAAATCAAAAAAGGTTAGTATTCGCAGTATTGGTGTCTGTAGATATTGCGATGAATTACTAGACACT
>CAACVD010001562.1_pt1 | contig 10980 bp, 12 predicted proteins | sample 2381771 | NCBI WGS metagenome assembly CAACVD01 (sample SAMEA5211965, study PRJEB30684) | marine metagenome | biome: Marine; feature: Epipelagic; material: Water | collected 2015-10-15 | depth 15 m | reverse complement strand
CGGCTGGACCGGGATCACCTTTTTGTCCTTTGGATCCTCTCGGACCTCTTTCACCTTTTGGACCCTGAAGTCCTCTCGCACCGTCCCGTCCGTTCTGTCCCGCTTGACCGTCCTTACCGGCAGGACCGGGAACACCCTGTGGACCCTGTTCACCTGCGTCACCTTTATCTCCCTTGTCACCCTTCGGACCAACGACACCTTGTGGTCCCTGCTCTCCCTGAATGCCTTGTTCACCTTGCAGACCAACGGAACCTTGTTCACCTTGAATGCCCTGTTCACCTTGAGGTCCTTGTTCTCCGACATCACCCTTTGAGCCTTGCTCACCTTGTGATCCATCTGAACCACGATCACCGACAGGTCCAATCGGTCCCATAGCACCGGCAACTCCGGGGGTTCCGGGTAATGTAACAACTTCTTTTATTTCTTTTGTTTCGATGATTTTTTCAACAACAACTTCGGGGGATTTTACATCCTCCTCCACAGTCTCACGAATGATTTGGAGTTCATCATCGGGATTTGAAAAGTCAAGAAATCGTTTCATAAAACTATTTATTCATCTTTTGTCGTCTTGGTTTTTGTTTTGTTGACTTCTTTTCCTTACCTTTTCGATCCTGCTTTTCTTGCTTCTTTTCCATCTTTTGTGTCATTTGCTTGACAAGACTTTCTTGAGCAATTGTGGCTTGGTGCTTAGACACCATCTGAGAATAGATTTGGTAATTTTGTTGGACTCGTGGGAGTTGCTCTTCTGGAAGTCTGTTTTCTTCTAAAAGTTTTTTACTTGCGGCAAAACCAACATGAATGTCCCCAACTGAATGGGCACACGTTGCAAGTTCATCCAATGCTTGCCATGTGTAAACCTCATCGGTAATGAACAAAATATCAGTGTTTGGATATGGAAGTTCTGCTGCTCGTTTTGCAAAAATATAACCTAGTGCGGGCATCTGAAGAACTTCTCTATAAATTCTTGCAACATGATAAAGTGGTTCAGCACGGTTTGGTTTTGCGTTATGTGCTAAGAGAAAAGAATGAATGATTTCGGGATGTGGCTCTTCTTTAATTGCTTTACACATTGCAACCCGCATCAAAGAATAAAACACTTCTTCTTGCCATCCACCAGCGTCAGCACGTTTTTGATACCATTCTTGTGCATTATCCCATTGCTGAGAATCAAAATATGATTGACCTAAGTAAAACTTATATCGTTCATTTTCAGGTTCGTAGTTTGGATCTTCGGGGTTTGTGAGTGCAGACAAAAGAACTTCAGCATCTCTTGTATATTTTTCAATAGGATCAATGCCAACATTTCTGTTGCCCTCGGTTCTCGCATTGATGTGATATTTACCTTCCAACCGAGCAGTGTGTGGGGCTGGTTTTGTTTTAATCGAAGCATATTCATGAAGAACACCAACATAATGCCATTTACTTGAAAGTTTTAGAAGTTGCGTTCTCCACCAAGTAAACTCACCTCGACTAATTCTTATGGTGTACCCATCAACCGCATCATCTAACTTCGGGATTGGAAGTTCACCTGTGAGGTAATCGTCAGCATCAATGATAAGTGCGTAATCACATCCGCTTTTCTCTGCGTTTTCAATAGACTCTGTTCTAGACTTACCAAAACCTTTCCAGTCAGATTGATGTACCTCACCGGGAATTCCTTTTTCATCAAAGAAGTCTTTGATAATTTGTTGTGTGCCATCAGTTGAGCCTGTGTCGGTAATATCATACCGATCAATAGTTTTTGAAACAGATTCGAGACAATCACGAATAATATGTGATTCATCTTTTACAATCATACACAGTGTTACAGTTTCACTCATAATATTAACCCCGATATTCTTCACTTTGTTTAAGAACGGCAGACTGATTATCTGACCAGTCCCAAGTTTCTCTATAATTTTTATTCTGTTCCCAAACAGATTTTAACACGATAGGATCAACATCATTGTCGATCATTATATTTATAAGGGAATTGATATCCTTCGGAAAACATGTCCCACCAAATCCATAGTCACCGTCAGGACCAGGCACAAAGGTATGACTATGACCAATCCTGCGATCTGAACCAACACCTCTTAGAATTTTATTATAATCAACATCAATGTTATTGCATAACATTTTCATTTCGTTGAAGACCATAACTTTTGCTGCGAGAAAACAATTAGCAAAGTATTTCACACACTCAGATTCTTTTGACTTCATGGTGAAAATTTTTGTGTTGGGGAAGTATGTTTTATACAATGTTTCAACATGACCCACAACATCTGATTCTCCCCCCACAACGTGTCGGTCTGCATTTACAAAGTCATGCACTGCGTTTGCAGCAGTCAAAAACTCTGGGTTATGAGCAATCTTCATGTGCGGGTAAAGTTTACACATTCTATCGGTAGTCCCTACAGGAACAGTAGACTTAATAATGAAGACTGCTTCTGTTTCAACTTTTGACACATCATCAAAGAATTTTTCAAGCAAAGAAAGATTACATCTTCCTCCCTCTGCATCAGTCATTGGTGTTGGTAAACATACAAAGACAAAATTACATTGTAAAGTTTCTTCGAGAGTATTTGGTGATTTGCTTTTATCTATGTCATAAACAAAGACTTCTAATAATGTACTACCGAGCAATGATTCTCTAAGTGGGATAAAACCACTTGCAACTGCGTTACCAACAAACCCATTTCCAATTACACCTATTTTCATGATATAGCCTTTTTGATCCAGTCCTCAAGATTCACATTAGGAGTCCAGTTTAAAATCTCCATGCTTTTGTTTATGTTTGCCTTACTTATCTTAGTCTCGCCTGGTCTAGGGTCAATCATTTTAATATTATCTGATATCATCGCAGCAAGTTCATTTATCGAATAGTTCTTTCCAGTTCCAAGATTAAAAACTTCACCGTATTTTTCCATCTCAACTGTCGATGCGAGAATGTTTGCATTAACCACATCAGAAACATGAGTGAAGTCTCTTCGTTGTTCTCCGTCCGGAACAATTGTGAGTGGTTGTCCTTTTTTCATTTGTTCTAAAAATAAACCAATCACAGGTGCGTACTGACCTCGCAGTGGTTGTCTTTCCCCATAAACATTAAAGTATCGAAACACCACAGTCTCAAGACCAAATAAGTCTGAATACATCTTGCAGAGTTTTTCACCTGATACTTTTGATACAGAGTAAGGATTGAGACAATCATCTGGTTGTGTTTCAACGTTTGGTGTTTCGTTGAACCCATACGCAGAAGATGTTGAAGAGTAAACAACCCGTCGTACACCAGCCGCTCTTGCTGCTTGTAGTACAGAACAGGTTCCGTATGCGTTAGTCATAACAGCCTTCAAGGGGTTTTCGATGGCAGGTTGTATTCGAGACTCTGCCGCACAATGAAAGACCGTATCAACTTTTTCAAACAAGTGTTTAATTTTATCGTGATCACAAATATCATGCTTGTAATATTTTGCTTTATCGTTGTAATAAAAATATTCGTGAGCGTCAGACGATTCGTTATCTATGACAACAACACCATGTCCATCGTCAACCAAAGAGTTGACAATATGTGAACCGATAAAACCAGCACCACCAGTTACTAAGTATTTCATATTTGTTCCTTACCTTAACCAAGACCTATTAAACAATGCAATGTTATTCACTAATTCCGATGGGATGGATAATCGTCCAATCAAATCATCTCGAACATAAATCATGTTTCCAGTATGACAGATAAGAGAGTAACCTTTTTTTCTAGCAAGTTCTAAACTTTGTGAAAAAGAAGACACCCCAGATCCTTTTTCATTCGACTCCGGATTAATTGAGGAATTAATTTCAATAATAACAATCTTAGGATTGCCAGTATGTTCAGACCATATTTCGTGATCACAATTATCCGTGTCAACATTAAGAATGTCATAATCATCTGGTATACTTGTTTCAGATAAAATTTCATCTAATGTTTTTCCGATTAATGGAGTTTCTCTTGTTTTTCCACACTTTGCATCATTATTTTCAAGGTAGGAAATGCTTCCCTCTTTTTGTTCTTTGGAATAAGAACTGGGAAGGACGGCATAGTTGAATGGAATAACTTTTGGAAAACGATCAGGAAGTTCTTTTAGTTTTTCAAATTTAGGTTCACAGACTCCTCCAACAATAGATGGCTCAATCATAACAGCGTTTGCATTCTGTTCGATAAAACGATAAACATTACTATAAGAGGTTCCGTCATATGCACCAACATCAACGCACCACATGTCAGATCGAGTCAATCCAAGTTCTGTAATCAAATGATCGAGAACTCCGTCTTCGCCGTTTTGGCTGTAAAGATTTTTTCGGAACTGATCATAATGCATATTTGTTTCCCCCGATAAATTCTCCTATATGCTTAACGAATCCCAATGGAGTTAAATATTCTCTCCATACTTTTCTATTTTCTTCTTGTATCTTTGTGATTTCACTTGGTGATTTACTCTTATGAAAATCAATAAGAATGTTTGCTATTTCTCCCACATCATTTTCATGAACAATCAACGCATGTTCATTCCAATTTATTTTATGGTCAAAGGGCAACACACAATCAGTGTCAACCAACACTGGAATCCTGCCGTGAGATAAAACCTCACCAAACCTGTAAGAAAAGTTTCCTGCACCTCTACAACAAAACCCATACAAAGAGTTCCGAATATTTTCATTAAACTCTCGTATGGCAACATCTTTACTTACACCCGGCGCCCAAAAGCCATTTCTTAAAATAAAATTACAATTGATATCAGAGTTATCATGAAGAATTTGTAATGTATTTAATCTGAGGGGATGTGTGATACCACCACAAAACGAAACACTAGGAACCATGTCTTTTTCCAAAATGCTTCCGTCAAACAAATCTGCCGAGAAAGTAGGCATCGCATATTCGTGATTCTCTTTTTTGCTTTTATAGAACGAAGTTCGTAAAACGATACACTCGTCCCCCACATCAAGTGGAGCAGATGAATCATCATTAAATATCACCAGTGTTTTTTTTCCTGCTTGTTTTGCTTCATCAATATACTTTGTGTGATCTCCCATTCCGTATTTGAAAGGAAGTAAAACAACATCACAATCATCAAGAGACGTTCTATCTAAATACTCTTTCCCCCTGTCAATCGCTTCTTGTAACACGGGGTTTCTATGATCAGGTGTATCATCACGACCCAAGTATTTTGATTGTTGCTCTTCACTAAGAAACGGAACAATTGCTGGAAGTTCACCAGTGGAAACCAGCCAACGATCATCATAGTTCTCAGTGTTTACATAAACTTTTGTTTTCATAATGTGTTGAGTTCCCTACACAGTTCACTTACCATCTCGGGTGTAATCTCTTTATGATTTCCAACATACACACAGTTGGCATGAATCCTCTTTGAGTTTGTGTCAAACCTTGCTTGTTCTATATCCTGCATGAAAGGATGCTCATAAAGATTACCTGCTATGCAAGGACGATACTCAATGCCCATGCTTTTTAGTTTTTCTTTTACAGAGTTCATGGAGACACTCTTAGTAAAAATCGGGAAAGCAAAATTACTGCAACCCTCACGAACAAAGTTGGTGTGATACTTATCGGGATCCAACTCCGTCAGAAACACATCTAAGTTTTCATTCCTACATTTAATTGATGAGTCAAGATTTGGTAGTTGTAGCAGTCCAAGTTTTGCATGAAGGTCTGTGCTTCTAATGTTGAATCCATCACGCACAAAAGTAAACAGAGGATCGACTCTATGTGACTGTCTTTTCACTTGCTCGGCCGGTGGAAGTTCACGAAGCATTCCATGTGATCGCAAGAGAAGAAATTCGTGATATAGATCCTCATCATTCGTGCAGACCATTCCACCTTCCATAGTGGTCATATGATGACCGTAGTAAAAAGAGAAAGAGGATGCTACACCAAATGTACCAACTTTTTTACCCTTAAAGGTTGCACCGTGTGACTCACAGCAATCTTCTACCAGCGTAACGTTATACTTCTTACACAGATCGAGAAGATCATCTGTAATCGCAGGAAAACCCAAGAGGTGAGTAAGAGAGAGGAACTTTGGTTTTTGTGTTTGGAAGATATGCTCAAGTGTCCTCAGATCAGGAGCAAAGTTGCTCAAATCAATATCACAAAGTTGAAGTTTAGCAAACTGCATAATTGGTGCAACAGCAGTTGCCCATGTGCAAGACTGCGAAACCCATAGAGGTTTGTCGGAATCAGTGCCCGACAATGCTCTGGTGATTGCTAAGTTTGCAGACGAACCTGAGTTTACAAACACTGAGTATTTGCAACCCAACCAGTCTGACCATGCTTGCTCAAACTCTTTTACAACTTTACCTTGAGTAAGTTTACTTTCGTTGAGAATAAACTCACTTAAAATTTTTCTTTCATGATGCGGAATAGCATCATCTGTCATCAATTTCCAGTTCATTATAAATCCTTTAACCACTCTTTTAAAGTATTTATGACAATCCTTTGATTATCTTTCGTAAGATTGAATGAAGAAGGCAGAGAGATACCTCGTTCAAACAAATCCATGCTTCCATGATAATCGTCAGGCATCTTTACATCAGCAAGTCCTTTATAACATGGTTGATCGTGTAGCGGGTAGAAAAACTCTCTCGTTTGTATATTTTTTGATCTCATATAATCAATCAACTCTTTTTTCTTATCGCAAAGAAAAGAGGTGAACCACCAAACTGGAGTACATTCTTCTACCTCAACAACAGGGACGAAATGATTTGATAACGAACCTAATTCTTTCACATACAGATCGTGGATTTGCTTTTTCTTTTTAATAATCGCAGGCAACTTTTTCATTTGTGATATGCCGATTGCCGCTTGCATTTCTGTAAAACAAAAGTTATAACCGATGTGTTCGTGTTTGAATGTTCCTTTACCATCTCTCCCGTGGTTCTTCAATCTGTAACAACAATCTCTCAGTTCTTTATCGTCCGTGACTATGACACCACCTTCACCACAGGTGATTGTTTTGTTGCCATAAAAGGAAAGAACACCTAAGTCACCAAACGTCCCAACATGTTGATTTTTATATTTTACACCAACTCCCTGTGCTGCATCCTCGATAACTTTAATGTTTCTTAACTTTGCGAAAGCACAAAGAGAAGTCATGTCTGCACTTTGTCCGTAAAGATGAACAGGCATGATTGCTTTTGTTTTGGTCGTAATGCACCTACCCACTGATTTTACATTCATGCAAAATGTTTCAGGATCCACTTCACACAAAACAGGAGTAGCACCACACATTAACACAGCATTTGCAGATGCGATAAAAGTCATGTTGGGAACTATGACTTCATCACCTTCACCAATACCCAATGCTTTTAGGCAAGAAAACAAAGCAACGGTTCCGTTTGTCATTGCGACCGCATACTTTGATCCTGTGAGATCACAGATCATTTGTTCAAATTCTTTTGTTAAATCGTGTTCGACAACGAAAGTTGACTCAATCACTCTTTTTAGTTCAGTAAGTTCACTCTCGTCAATACACGGTTCAATCTGAGTTATAAAGTCTGTCATATGATTTTTGTTCTCTTATTTCACATTCATAAAATTCATTGATTCTCTTTTTAGTTAAGAATCTCTCATCATTATATTTGGCATTGAGTCTTGCAAACTCAACAAACTCGGCATCAAATTCTTGTTTTGATTCTTTTTCACGGAACCCTGCTTCGGTATCCCAGATTTTCATATTAACATCTCGCAGTTCAGAATACAAGAATGGATCAATTTTCAAATCTTCTTCATTTAAAGCCTTCTCTAAAGTATCTTTTTCTTTTCGCACAAAAGATAATCTGTCCTCGTCTGAAATTCTTTCTAACTTGATGTCAAGTATAGTAATCTTATCAAAAACTTCTCCGATTGCAACTTCTACTTTCATCTAGTTTGTCTCCCTAGTATTCGTGTACTGTCGGGACCATTGTGAAGTTGTCGTCCCAACGTTTCAGATATAGCGTTTGCTGATTCGAGGTCTTCACTTCTGTCACAGTCGTCAAAAATAATTATTGTATCTTCGTCAATGACAACATCACCGTTATCAATTGCATGAGAAAGACCTGTTCGTTTTCCATGTGCTGGTCCATCAACAAGAATTAAATTAATTTTTCCATACGTCTCTTTTGCAAACTCAAATGCTTTCTTTACTACATCAATACCATACCATTCAGTATGCGGTATGATTGGAGCATGATACCCTGTAGACTCCCACATCTTATGCTCTACTCTATGTGAATCTTCTTCTATGGAAATCATTTTATAGATAGAACTTAGTTTTTGAGTTGAACCCTCTCCACTTCCAAACTCTAATATTACAGATCCTTCATCGAATGTATCTTTTATTAAATCAATAACACTGCCATCTACTTGCATATACCTATCACTCCTTACTTTGTCAATATCATATCAGCATGAGTTGACACTTGCAAGAACTTTTCTACATTAGAAAAATCATGCTCTGTGTTTGAAACTTCTTTGTAGAAGTCCTCGGTGATATCATCCCAACTTTCTATGAAGTAACCGGGGATTCCGTGATCTTCAAAGATATGTTTAATTGAACAGTTGATTGTGATTGGAATGCAACCCATCAACAAAGACTCATACAGTCTATGTGTGTCATCACCACTACCCTGAACACAGATAGTATAGCGGTAGTCACCTATAAGTTTATTATACGATTCCATTGGCATTGCCGACGGCATCATGTGAACAAACTCGTTCTTCTTTACTTGATTGATGATCTCTGTTCTTTTGGAATTTGTGGTTTGATCGTGCCACGGAATGAAGAACATGTTTGCCTTTTCCTCAAATGGTTTTCTATCTCTTCTCAATCCTTTCAGTACATTTTGATCAGATGAAGGTCTGCTTGGTTCTGCAAAACCAATCGGAATGCCTTGAATTTTTTCATGTCTTTTCATCGGAGGGTTTGTGCAATACCATTTTTGCAGATACTCGTTTTCTAGTATCCTTTCATACCCACAGTTCTCTCGTTCAACTTGATACGATGAGATTCCAGTTACGAGTTTGAATGGTTTGTTGATCAAGGGCAACCAGTTTTGTTGAAACGCTCCATTCACAATAAAATCTGTCTTGACGAAAATAACATCACCTTCACTAACCTCATCGGTAGGTTGAAACAATTTCTTTTCGTTTAAACTTTGAACTCCCCACTTGGTGTAAAACTCTTGCGGAAAATCTATAACATGATCTGCAACCAGAGTCATCCAGTTATAACAAATCAGATAGTCATCAAGTCTAGGATCACGCTGGAACATACTTTACCTCGTTCCAAGTTTTTCTTGTGTTACCTAAAAGCGAAGATGCTCCCTCACGAAAGTTATGAAAGAATAACTTGTCTGTAGTGTCTAACACTTCCACCAGAGACTTGAATGCACTTTCCATCAGATGAATCTCTTTTGCTTGCTCCAAGAGTTTACAGAAGTGAAAAATGTTTTCAGTGATGTCGTTTCTAATAATGTGAACGTCACCACACATTTGTCTTATCGTTTCATCAGAGATTTCAAATCCTCTTGCGGGATCATCGTGAACAAAAACAAACTCTTTGTTTTCTGGGTTCAGTTTTGCAAGAAGACGATCCTCTTCACTCTCTTCTCTTTCATAGTAAAAATCATCAAACCGTCTCTCAGGATCCAGATTCATTAATTCATAGAATATCTCTGCACATCCCTTGTTTAGTTTTTTCTCTTGCTCGTGAGGGTAAAATTCATGTCCCACTTTCAAAAAGTTTTTAATGCCATTATTTTCAACAAACGCTTTGATTGATTCGTACTCAGTTTCGTTAGGAACCTCTATGACATGAATGTTTTCATTGTCTCGGTACATGTGTTTAACCATATTGAAATAACTTCTCTTACAAAAAACATGAACAGACTTAAAGCCACACTCGGCCATAAAAATCCTGATCATTGCATTGCAGTCGATACAATCACCCAGTCCTAGATGATGGTGAACGTATAAATTATCGGGATGGTGGTGAACGTATAAATTACTCATAATGCCTCCATTACATGAGAATATTTCTTTTTCTCTTCATTAGTTGGGTATCTTTGCTTACCAATATAATCGTTATCGTGAAACTTATTACACGCTGGACATTTTAAATAACAGTGTCCGGGTCCGTTTGGTGGTTGCCATCCGGGGTAATTTTCTTTATCATCCTCTATTCCACTGTGCCACTCTGGAAAATCTTGCTTCCACCAACCATCTCCTTGTAATCTCCGTATCGGTGGATGGTGTTTATTTTCCATAGGATGAGCATGTGCTGGGAATTCTTCATCATGTGTAAAAGAGTCTTCAACTAAGTATGGATATATTCTAGATAAAAATCTTTGATCGACACCATGTGAATTGCTTCCGTCGATTTTTAAATACTCACCTATTAAATTTTCTATATTTGCAAGAGGGCCTTTTCGTATTCCCCAAGCACCACCACATACTAACCATCCATGTTGACACATATCTCGTATAATGTGAAGACTTTTACCAGAGTCTAGCCACTCATCGACACAGGCTTTATCTCTAATGTTTAATCTTGAGTCTGCGTCTCTAGAAATCATAACATCTACAGTTGGATCACCCGCAGCAAGAAATCTCCAAAACATACCATTCCATCCAATATCGTCTGTCTTTGTTATAATTTCAACATTGCTTCTGTCTTGTAATTCTTTTATGACAACCTCTGGGACAGTGGGAGCAACATAAAATCTACATGTCCAATCAGACCACATTTTTTCTGCAATATCCACATTTAAGATAGCACCCAAAACATAATCTGGGTTTGCTCCCCATAAACTAAAAGAGATAACTTTTTTCATGTTAAGATATATCCTTAAAACACTTTGGATCTATAAGTCTCATTTTTTCAAATAACAAATCAGCGAACTCTTTAGTCGGAATGTTATTTTCATCGTACACCTGTCCCACAAAATCATTTGGATTTTCATGTCCGGTCG
>CAACVD010001560.1_pt1 | contig 10984 bp, 28 predicted proteins | sample 2381771 | NCBI WGS metagenome assembly CAACVD01 (sample SAMEA5211965, study PRJEB30684) | marine metagenome | biome: Marine; feature: Epipelagic; material: Water | collected 2015-10-15 | depth 15 m | reverse complement strand
TAAACCAAATGTAGTTGTTAATAACTATATGGGTGATGGGAACAAAAAGAGAACAACAACGGAACATAACTAGAACATATGTATTTTATTGTGTACAAACCAAGAACAAAATACAAACTTTTCTCAAATGAAATTTGGAGTACTGAGAGAGAGGCAAAAGATTATGGCACAAGAAATAAATTAAAAGTTGATTGGAAAGTTGTTGAGTTTAATATGATTAATAAAAAGAAGTATTGGTATGTTTAGTTATATATATCATTTAAATATTGTAATGGTACATATTATTAATAACCTTAATTATCTATATATAAATATATACTATTTTGTTTGTTGTAAAACTGAATATTATAAGAACATATATAGAACTTTAAATAGGTATGTTAACAACGCATATCTGTTATGCAAAATTGTCATGGCTTATACCATACAATTGCCACAATCTTGTGGTATCAAACACTAACAACGGAGTGAACTATGAAAACAATAACTGAAATAAAACAACACTTCTCAGATAATGAGATTAAATTATGTGTTGAAATTATTAAAGGTAAGTTAGAATTTTCTGTACTAGAAGAGCAGATAAAAGATTTCTATGCAGAAGATAATGTAAATAGAGATAAGTTGCTTCAACAATTAGAAGATGACTTTGATTTTTGGGGGATGGTATGATACATAAAACTATGAAACAATTGATGGTGGAAAAACATTGGTCAGTAAAAGGATTAAAAGATAACTTGAAGATAACAGATAAGGAGGTTGAAGAGTGGGCAAAGTTAAACAAGCAGTACAAGAAGTCCAAGAAGAGATACAAGAGATAGTATATTTTTGGAAAGGTGATATATCACTTGATGATATTAAAACTATTTTAAAGAATAAATATTTCTTTAAACAAAAAGATAACCCATACTATATTAGTGAGGGTGTGATAGAAGAGTACTATAAAAAAGCTAAGGAGGAATACAATGAAGCGTAGAAAAATAAGAGGTGAATGGGAAGCAGAGTATATGTATAAAACACCAACACAATCTATTAAAATAATAGCAAATGATTGTGATGAAGCAGAGGCGAAGTTAAGATATATGAAGAAACATTTTATTGCAGATGATAAAGGTTATTTATATGTGTTAACAAATGATAAACCAAAATTATTATAGGAGGATAGATGGAAACAGAACAGTATAAATATACACCACAAAAAATATTTGATATAGCTGATGATTGTTATAAAGAATATGCAAGTGGGGAGTTAGGTGATGGAGTATATATGGCAAGTCCAAGTGTAGTATCAGATGAGTTTATAAGTAGATGTAAGAATGCAGGATTTGATACACATAAATTTAATATACCTCAAATAGCAGGGGATATTGAGGCAGATGTTTATGATAACAATGAACACTTATCAAGTAAATGGTATGAACCACCTGAACCTGATGAGGATGACGAAGATATATCAGAGGAAGAACAAGAAGAGGCGAACCATAAAGCAAGAGGAGATAGATAATGAGTAAAACAAACTGGAGTAAAATACCGACAGGAATTTGGAAAGTTGTTCTATATAAAGAAAACAAAAAAGGAGAACAAAAGTTTTATGAATATGATGGTGACTGTAGTTGGATGGCAGAACCATTATGTAATGTTGAGGATGAATACTTAATTGAAATGGAGGATAACAATGGGTAGTTTTTATTATGATACAAGTAAGTTAAGAAAACAATGGACAGAAGATGCACTATCTAACTATGGTGATTATATTGCTGAGGCATTAAGAAGTGAGCAGTTGTATAAAGATGGTTGGTGTGAAAGTAAAATTGAATACTTTGATAATGATGAGTGTCAGATAAAAGTAAGATGGGGTCTTGATGAAGAGGGCTACAAGCAAGAATGGAATGACACTATGACTTATACTAAGGAAGATTTTTTTAAAGAGTATGATAAAAACTTTCCTGAAAAACCAGTAGGAATTACGTTGACTTATATGGATGATGAACCTGAAGAAGAGTATTCAGTATTTGGAACTAAAATATAGGAGGATATATGCAACAAACTAATGCACAAAAACTAAGAGAAGTACAAAAATTATTAGGTGAAAATTTAAGTGATTGGTATTGGGCAGAGGGAGTAGAAGTTATGGGAAACTTTGGTGATACTGATACGTTTACTTTTTGTATGTGCAGAAATCATCAAGAGGCAAAACGAGTTGCTAAAGGATTGAACTTGTTAGATAAACTGGAGAATGAATGAAAAAATATATAGATAAGTTTCATCAATGGCACTTGTATTATAGACAAGAAATAGTATGGTTTATTTTTGGTTTTATAATAGGAGCAATATTAACATAGGAGAAAAGTGAACGAAGAGAGAACAAAATATAATTTAGAATTAATATATAACGATTATATATATTCTATTATAACTAAGAAACAAGCTATAAAAGATTTACAATCAATAGGTTTAAGTAAAAAAGAGGCAATTAAATTTTTAAAAAAAGGAGGATAGATGAATAGATATAAAATAATACTATCACAAGTCAGTATTGTTGAGGGCTATGACAAGACAGAGGCAATAGATAAAGTGTTAGAAACTTCTTCTATTAAAAATCTAGAAGTAAAAGTAAAACAATTAGATGATACAATCACTAATAAAATAGAGAGAGTATTACTAAAACTAATGGGGTGGAAATGAAAAAGTATAGAGTGTGGAGACAAGAAGTAGTTATGTATCACAATGAAGTTGAGGCAAAGAATAAAACTGATGCATATGAGAAGGCGTTAGAGTTAGACTTTGATGCTTGGTTGGTAGGTGAGTGTGATAGATATGATAGTTGGAAAGATAGTTATGTTAGAAAAGATTTAACGGAGGTAGTAAAGAATGAAAATAAGTAAAGTAATAGATTTAATTTCTTTGATAGGTGATAGTAAAATACCAATAGATATACATAAACACTTGAACGAAGAACATTATTCTAAAAGTAAAGATGGCTTTATGAAGATAGGAGATATGGATTTATACCATTATATTAGAAGTCATTTAAAAGATAGTAAAAATATATGGGATGATATGTCAGATAAGTCTGATAAACTTGCAAAGATACAAAGAATATTGGAGGATTAATGGCTAGAAGAATTAAACTAAAGAAACCTATTCTTGGTAGAAGAAATTTTTTAGATAAGAATGAGTTAGAATTTTATAGGAGGTACAAAAAAATGAAACTAGATAGAAGATTAATATATGATACTCATACAGCAGTTGGAATAGCAGAAGGCTATATACCTGCGAGGGATGCTCAAGAAGAGATAGAGGCTTGGCAACACTTGATAGATACTGGGGTTTGTTGGCATTTACAAGGTTGGTTTGGTAGGACAGCACAATCTCTGATTGAAGGTGGTATCTGTAAAGAAAAAACAATAAATTAATACTTGACTTCTGTTCAAAAGTATGGTATGATAAAAATTCAAAGGCGATACAGCAATCCTGTTATAACGTTAAATCGTTAGCTAAAGAACTGAAGTATAAATAAAAGGAGAAAAAATGAGAACAATGCTAATACTTTTAATATCTATTACATTAATAGGATGTAGTAATATTAAAAATCCAAGATTAAGTTTTGGAAAAAAATGTGTAGATAAAAATGGAGATGTTGCATACTCTTACGTTTGGTTATATGATAAGAATGAAGGACTACACGCAACAAAAAGACAATGCGATTAATATTATTAATAAGTTTTATTATGTTGATAGGGTGTTCATCTAATAGATTTGATGCGAACCCCTCTATAACAATAGTAAAAGAAGTTATTAAGCATCAATATAATAAAAGAGTAAGAGAGGTATCATACGAAAAAAAATGGTAAGTATCATCCTGCAAATGCTTATGCTAAATGGATGAAACTATTTAATAAAAACTTAATAAGAAAAAAGAAAAACAAAAAATCAAAGTTCGAGAATGAACTATTGATACAAGAAACTAGGAGGATATAAATGTACGTAAGTAAAACTAAAGTTGAACACTATACTTACCCTTGGAAAAATGGTAAGAGAGGTAATACTTTACACTTAGAAAATAAACTTGATATAAATGAAGCTAATAATTTAAAAAGATTATTACCTGTAATAGATGAGTTTGAAGATACTGTTGCACAACATTCAAGTTCAACAGTTGAGTTAACAATTAAAATTATAGAAGATAAATAGGAGGATATAAATGTTTGGAAAAAAAGAAATGGTAAAACCACATAAATATATAGTGATGTCAAAGCTAGATGGCAATACGACTTTTTATGCACAAAAAGGATTTGCAACAAGAGAAGATGCAGATGCTTATGCTAAACTTATGATGAAGACAGAAGACTATGATAGAAATAAATATTATTTATTCGAGCAATCTGTTGCATACAGTTTACATGAAAAAAATGTAGTGAGAACTGAGGAGAGTTTTAGTACTAATGCATGATGAATATTTAAAATCTTTAGTATCTCAAGTTAAAGATGCTAAAGAAACTAAAGGCAAGAATGATTTAGAAAGAATAATTGCAGAGCAAAAATTAAAAATAAAAAATCTTGAAGCAATTAGTAAGGTACATCAAAAACAAAATGGTGAACTACAAGTAAGAATAAATGAACTTGAAAAATTAATAGAAGATAAAAAAGATGATGGAAGTTGGAGCAGTATATAAAAATAGCTGACATAATTCTGACACAGTTTTATGTTATAATGAATTATGCTAACAGAGAAACAATATAAACTTTATAAGTTTCTAAAAGTGTATGCAAAAGAAAATAATGTTATGCCTACATTTGAAGAAATGAAAACACATATGAATGTCAAATCAAAGAGTGGTATATTTAATATGTTGTTTTATATGGAATGGAAGGGATATATCAAGCGTCATCCTGCACACAAACGAGCAATACAAATAATAAAGGAGTATGAAAATGATAATACCTGAGACTAATAAAGATGTTAATGGAAACTACATTGCAAGAATATACGGAGGAAGTTGTACACCTACTCACTTAGTTGAGAAGAATGGAACTACTTATACTGGTTATATAAAACATTATAAGAGACATTATCTTACTGAAGATGGTAGATGGTTTGATGCTATGGGATTTGAATGTAATGTTCCGAGTGGACTTGACCACGTTAAGAAGGTATGGGAAGTTAAGAATGAAGCTAAGAAATTAAAAGATGATAAGAAGTATCAAGAGTATAAACAGGAAATGTTTAAGAAGGGAACGAGATAGTGAGTAAGTTTTATCTAAAGAAGTCATACATTAATATGAATGTTTGTGTTGAAGACTATCATCCAAACATAAAACACGAAGAGAAATTAAAATTAAAAGTTAAGTTTACTGATAATGCTACAATTATAAACAAAGATGTAAAAGAAACTAGAAGCACAATAGAAGAAATTGAGGAGAAAGAATATGAGAAAAAGATTAAAGGTAAGAAAAACACTATTGTTAAATTGGCAGATGTTAAATGATTATTAATACTAATACATTAAACACTTATCAAGATGGTAAAGGTGAAGGTTATTATATAACACCTGAAATATTATTATGGAGGAGTGTAATAGTTAGGGCTATAATGGATGCACTTGATATAGATATTCATGCTTGGGGTTTAAGTAGAAGAAGAATAGTTGAAGAAGCTAATGCGTGGTTTAATACTAAAGACCCATACTTTATTGATGTATGCGAGAATGCAAATATGTCAGCGTACTGGGTTAATCTAATTTTTAATAAGATAAAAAAGGCAAATGTAAAAAAGTTATTTAAATCTAAAAACTTAAATAAATTTTTATTAGATTATATTTGTAGATTTGATAATGAAAAAAATTAAACTAAATGATAATGCAAAATTTGATATTGACTTAAAGTATGGTCAAATCAGAGAAAAAAGAGTTGCTGAATTACTTACATCAGATAAGATAGAGGTAAAAACAGAAAGGTCTTGGTGGAGAAAAACAGGTAATGTAGCAATTGAGTATGAGTATAGGGGTAAACCTAGTGGCATTGATAAGACAGATGCTAAGTGGTGGTTTCATATACTTGAACAAACTAATAAAGAATATTGTATGTTAGTATTCAGAGTAACGACACTAAAAAAAATAGTGAAGAAATATAAGAAGACACATACAAAAAATATAGGTGATTACAGGGCTAGTAAATGTGTAGTTATACCTATAAAAGAATTGTTCAATGAGAGATGTTATAGTTTATAATGTGGTGGAACATTCTTATAATAATGTTTTGGGTGGATATAATATTATTTTTAATAATAGTAGGAGGAATAGTAATTAAATATATATGAGTAATAGAGATTTATTATCAGCTTATAAAGAACAGCTTAAAGATTTAACAGCAGAGAAGCAAGACCTAATAAAATTAGCAGATGAAAAAGATGCTAGAATTAAAAAGTTATTAATTCAATTAGAACAAGCTAATGCAGATGTTGAAAACTTAGGTAAAAGAATAGCTGAAGTAGAAGCAAAAGCAAAAAAGAAAGATAAGATAAAGAAGATTATCAATCAAAAGATTGATGAAGTACTAGAAAAAAAAGATGAGATTGTTGTTGACAATGATGAAGAAGTATGATATCTTTACAGCAACAATGAAAAATAAAAATATAAATAGAGGTAAAATATAAAATGGCAATAGTAGAAGGAACAGCATACTGGGCTTCAATCACGAGACCCAACGAAAAATTTGAACCAATGTGGAGAGTTGATTTATCAGTATCAGATAAAGATGCTGAGGAATTTAAAAGCAAAGGTGTCAATATTAAAGAGTCTGTTGTAGATGACAAGACTATAAAAAATATGATAACTTTTAAACGTAAAGTTTCAAAAGCAAATGGAGACAGAAATTCTCAACCTACACTCGTAGATGCAGAGAAGAAACCACTAGATAAAATAATTGGTAATGGTAGTAAGGTAAAGATTATGTATAAATCTTATGATTGGAACTACAAAGGAAAGAAAGGTACAGGTTTAGACCTTCAAGCAGTACAAGTAGTTGACTTGATAGAGTATCAACCTAGAGAAGATTTTGCAGTAGAGAAATCTTCAAATGGTGTTGACATCAAGGAAGATTTTTAGTAGTATCAGTTTGTTAAATGAAGTTTAAAATTATTCATTTATCTACTCCGTTGGAAGAGGTGGCTTGTAGTGGGTCTCCTCTTCCTTTTTTTTATTTAGAATAATTAACAATGAGGGCGACAATGGAAACAGAAAAGAATGGGTTTGTTAAATATCATCTACCCTGTCCACTATGTTCAAGTACTGATGCAGTATCAGTAAACAAAGATGGTTCAGCATATTGTTTTTCTTGTCAAGAATATATCAAGGAATATAATATGGAAACAACAGAAATACAATCAACAAATTCAAAGAACGAATATGAGGTATCAGACTACCTCAAACAATCTAACTATGCAGAAATTATAGATAGAAATATAAGAGAACAAACTTGTAAGCGTTATGGTGTTACAGTAAAAATGGATAGCGTAGGTAATATAACGAACCATTATTATCCATACCATGATAAACAAGGTGCGAAGATAGCAACCAAAACTAGATATACAAAATTAAAAGAGTTTAGTTTGCAAGGTAATACTAAACTATCAGGTTTGTTTGGTGAACATTTATTTAATAAAAACAAATACATTATAATTACTGAAGGTGAGTTAGATTGTTTATCAGCTTATCAAATGTTTAAAACTGATAGATATGAAACACCAGTAGTAAGTATTAAGAATGGTATTACTTCAGCAGTAAAAGATATTAAAGGTAGTTTAGATTGGTTAGAACAATTTAATAATGTTATAATAAATTTTGACAATGATGAGCAAGGAAGAGAAGGTGCATTAAAAGTTGCAGAGTTATTTAGTCCTGGAAAATGTAAGATATTACACTTACCAAATGGATATAAAGATGCTTCAGATTGTTTAAGTAAAAATAAAATTCAAGTATATACAAAAGCATTTTGGGATGCTAAGTTATATGCTCCTGATGGTATCATTAATGCTAATATATTATTTGATGAGATAACTAAACCAACATTAAAATCGTTTGTTCAATATCCTTTTGAGGGTATAAACAAATTGACTTATGGTATTAGACCTTCAGAATTAATTACATTCACAGCAGGAAGTGGCTTAGGTAAAACTCAAGTGATGAGAGAGATTGTTCATCATATGATTAAATCAACCACAGATAATATTGGTTTGTTAATGTTAGAAGAAACACCAGTAATAACTTCAAAAGGTTTGATGAGTGTCGAAGCAAATCAAAGATTACATTTACCTGATGTTCATGTAAGTAAAGAAGAGATGAAGACTTACTTTGATGCAACAGTAGGTACAGGTAGAGTATTTATGTTTGACCATTTTGGTTCTAATTCAATAGACAATATTGTTTCAAGAGTTAGATACTTAGCTAAAGGTTTAGATTGTAAGTATATTATTATTGACCACGTTAGTATTATAGTATCAGACCAAAGTCATGGTGATGAACGTAGAGCATTAGATGAGATTATGACTAGACTTAGAACGCTAGTTCAAGAGACAGGCGTTTCAATGATTGTTGTTTCTCATTTAAGAAGACCTGATGGTAAAGGACATGAAGAGGGTGCAGCTACAAGTTTATCTCAATTAAGAGGGTCAGCTAGTATTGGTCAACTTAGTGATATGGTGATAGGTTTAGAGAGAGATGCTCAAAATGATGACCCTGAGATTAGGAATACAACAAGAGTAAGAGTATTAAAGAATAGGTTTGCAGGATTAACTGGTCCATGTTGTAATTTACAATATGATGTTGATACTGGAAGACTAAAAGAGGTGAACCTTGACGACATTTAATAAAGTAGTTTTTGATATAGAGACTACTATTAATGCAGATAAGATATGGTGTATTATTTGTAAGCATGATAAAACTTATTATCAATTTACAGAAGGTAAAAACTTACACAGGTTTGAAGAGTTTGCAAGTAAAACAAAAGAATTTATAGGACATAATATTATTGGATTTGATATTCCAGTAGTTAATAAATCTTTTGGTAAAGACTTGTTCAAAGATTGTAAGATTACAGATACATTAGTATTATCAAGATTGTTAAACCCAGTTATAGATGGAGGACATTCATTAAAAAACTGGGGTACAAAGTTAGGACATAGTAAAATAGAGTTTGAACAATTTGATTATTTATCAGATGAGATGTTAAAGTATTGTAGGAATGATGTTGAATTAACTGAAAGACTATATAAATTTTTAATACTTAAGGTAAAAGATTTTGGAGAGTCCATTGATTTAGAACATAAAGTTTCTACAATCATACAGGCTCAACATGAAAAAGGTTTTAAATTAGATATAATAAATGCTTATGGATTACAAGCTAAGTTTCAAGAGGATATGAATGATTTAACTAATGAAGTTAGAAAGACTTTCCCTCCTCTAAAGATAGAAGAAGAGTTTATTCCTAAAGCAAATAATAAAGCTAGAGGATATGTTAAAGGTGTTCCTTTTACAAAGGTTAAATATAAAGAATTTAATCTAGGTTCTAGACAACAGATAGCTGAGAGATTGGTTATGCTTGGATGGAAACCTAAAAAGAAAACAGAAAAAGGACATATAATTGTTGATGAAAAAGTTTTATCAGAAATAAAAAACATACCTGAAGCAAAACTAATTAATAAGTTTCTAATGCTTCAAAAAAGAATAGCCCAAGTTTCCTCCTGGATTGAAGCAATTAGAGAAGATGGAAGAGTACATGGCAAAGTAATAACCAATGGTACAATTACAGGAAGGATGAGTCATCAATCGCCCAATATGGCTCAAGTTCCTGCTGTGTACTCTCCATATGGTAAAGAATGTAGAGGACTATGGATAGTAGAAAAGGGCTATAAATTAGTAGGTGTGGATGCATCAGGGCTAGAGTTAAGGATGTTAGCACACTACATGAACGATAAGGATTATACAAATGAAATCATTAATGGAGATATACATACTTCAAATCAAGTTGCTGCTGGTTTGGGGTCGAGAGATGAGGCAAAGACTTTCATCTATGCTTTTATCTATGGAGCAGGGAATAAAAAAATCGGAACTATCATTGGAGGCTCGGAAAGAGATGGCGAAAGAGTTAAAGAAAAATTTCTTAGAGCAACGCCAAGTCTTAGACGCTTACGAGAAAAAGTGGAACGAGTGGCTCAACGTAGATGGGTCAGAGGACTCGACCAAAGAAAAATAATAATCAGGCATCCTCACGCTGCATTAAACACATTATTACAGGGTGCAGGTGCTTGTGTTATGAAAAAAGCGTTGACACTCCTCCAAGAATATGTTATAAATAAACAAATCAAAGCCTTCCCAGTTGTGAATGTGCATGATGAATTTCAGTATGAGGTTCAAGAAGATAGAGCAGATGAATTTGGAAGACTTGCAGTACAATCAATTATTGATGCAGGACAACAATTAAATGTTAGGTGTCAATTAAATGGAGAATATAAAATTGGAAACAACTGGTCAGAAACACACTAAAAGTATTGATACTTTAGCTACTGATATTAAAAAATTAATTGCTAATATATCTAAAGGAAAACCTGCTAAGGTTAGTGAAGAACAATTAAATAAATTTCTTACTAATATTAAAGAAGCTTTCTTAGCTTGGAATAATCCTGATAGAAAAAAACAAGGGATGTTAAGAATGTCAGTACTAGGTAAACCACCTAGGCAGTTATGGTTTGACAGATTTAGCCCAAAGAAATATTTAGCAGGAGATGATAGTCTTAATTTAAAATTTTTATATGGACACTTACTTGAGCATTTAGTTTTATTCTTAGCTGAATTAGCAGGACATAAGATTGAAGACCAACAAAAGAAAGTGGAGATAGATGGTATTACAGGACATATAGATAGTAAGATAGATGGCGAAGTGTGTGATGTTAAGTCAGCATCATCATTTAGTTTTAAAAAATTTAAATCAG